>ERZ779842.2215-NODE-2215-length-13752-cov-3.720450_pt1 | contig 13752 bp, 14 predicted proteins | sample MGYA00511095_ERZ779842 | MGnify/ENA primary metagenome ERZ779842 (study PRJEB29588, sample SAMEA2154036) | human gut metagenome | biome: human gut; feature: human-associated habitat; material: faeces | place: Denmark | collected 2008/2010 ... | reverse complement strand
CGCTTCTTAAAAATTCATATCCAAGATCCGGTGCATATCCGTGGAATGTCTCTGCGTGTGCCATCTCATCAACTGCACTGTGAAGTGCTTCGATGATCGCAGGTGCAAGCGGCTGTGTTACATCACCGATTCCCAAACGGATGATCGGTGCATCCGGATTCGCTGCTGAGAACGTTGCAACTTTTTTGGCAATATTGGAAAACAGATAGCTTCCCGGTAACTTTAAGTAGTTTTCATTTACACTGTACATATGTCGTCTCCTTTGTGATTTGATCTTTATAGTACACCATCAAATACTTTAACCGCAGGTCCCTCCAAAAATACATGATTCACCTTACGGTCCCATCTGACAGATAACTCTCCACCTAATAATTTAACGATTACTTCCTCATCTGTCAAGTCATTCAGCACAGAAGCCACAACTGCTGCACATGCTCCGGTTCCGCAGGCAAGCGTTTCACCAACACCCCTCTCCCACACACGGATCTCCATCCGGTCCCTCGCAGTCACATGACAAAACTCGATATTTGCCCTCTCCGGAAATCTCGGATGAAATTCTAACTCCCTTCCTGTCTCTTCCAGAGAAATCCCGTTTATCTCTTCTAAAAAGATTACCGCATGCGGATTTCCCATCGAAATCCCGGTCATGCGGTAGTTCTTCTTCTGTACCTCAATCGGATCATTGATCACCAGATCCTTTTCGCTCAGGATTGGAATGCTGTGTGCGTTCAGTCTTGGAACACCCATATCTACCATAGCACCGCAGGCTTTCCCATCCTGAATATGAAGGTGCATGTTACGAATTCCGGATTTCGTCTCGATACTGAGCGTTTCCTTTCCGGTAAGTCTGTAATCATATACATATTTTCCCAGGCATCGGATGCCATTGCCGCACATCCCGGCAACAGAGCCATCCGAATTGTATATCTCCATTTTAAAATCAGACACCTTTGACGGACATATCAGAATCAGACCATCCGCTCCGATCCCGTAATGCCTGTCACAAAGTGTTCTTGCAAATCCAGGTGGATCTTCCACCCTTTCTCTGAAGCAGTTTATACACACATAATCATTTCCAAGACCATGCATTTTTGTAAAAATCATATATCCTGCCTCTTTAATCTCCTTTATTCCGCCATAATACTAAGTACCATCTGAGCTGTCTCCACCATATTGACACCGCTCTCCATACTACATTTCTGCAGATAGCGATGCGCTTCTTCCTCCGTCATATTATTACGTTCCATCAGAAGACTCTTTGCCTCTTTTACAAGTGCCTGCTGCTCCGGATTCCGGTTCTTAAGCTCTGCTCTTCTTTTCTTTCTCCGCCTGCCAATCGATTGTGCCATCATCTCGATCGTGTTCATCAGATCAAATACCTTAAATGGCATCGACAGGCTGATCACTCCCGGCGTCCTGTCACTGCATTTCTCCGGCGATGCGATCAAAAGCATCTCAATCGTACTCGGCAGATAATCTCTCAATTCATTATATAACATATCTGTCATTTTATAACCACAAACTACAATTCCATCATCCAGATTATCTGCCAATTGAACCGCCTGTGCTCCGGTTACCCCCACACCAATCACGTCAAATCCATTTCGTACCAGTATATTGCGAATATTGGTTGCAATCTCCTTTTTTGGAAATACAACAATAATACTGCTCATAATACCAGCCTCCTGCCTTTAGAATTGGAAAGTTTCTTTAGAATTTCTGTAAGTACTCATTAATTTCCCATTCTGTAACCTGAGTGCGGTATGCTCTGTATTCTGCACGCTTTGACTCGATCAGCTTCTGTGACAGTTCTTCTCCCAGTACTTCCTGCATAAACTGATCTTTCTGGAATTCTGTGATTGCTTCTCTTAAGCTTGCCGGAAGCTCCTCAATTCCAAGTGCATTTTTCACCACATCTGTCATTTCGTAAATATTCTCATCTACACTCTCCGGCGGCAGGATCTTGTTTTTAATTCCTTCCATTCCGGCAGCCAGACATACGGCAAGTGCCAGATATGGATTTGCTGCCCCATCCGGACTTCTGAGTTCGACTCTTGTGCTTTCCCCTGATACCCGTGGAATACGGATCAGCGGAGTCCGGTTATTCGCTGACCAGGCAATATATACCGGTGCCTCATATCCGGGAACCAGTCTCTTATAGGAATTCACGATCGGATTTGTGATAAAGCTGATCGCTTTGATATGTTTCATAAGTCCGCCGATAAAATAGTAAGCCTCCTTGCTCAGACCATTCGGATCTTTTTCATCTGCAAAAACATTCTTTCCATCTCTTGACAGAGACATATTCAGATGCATTCCTGAGCCATGGATACCATCCTTTGGCTTTGGCATAAATGTAGCATGAAGCCCGTGTCTTTTTGCGATTGTTTTGGTAACAAGCTTAAATGTCATGATATTGTCTGCTGCATCCATCGCCTCTGTATATTCCAGATCGATCTCATGCTGTGCCGGTGCCATCTCGTGATGAGATGCCTCCACACCGTACCCCATATCTTCCATTGTAAGAACAATATCACGTCTTGCATTCTCTCCCTGGTCCAAAGGTCCCAGATCAAAATATCCTGCACGTTCATTGGAAATCGTCGTCGGATTTCCCGCATCATCCGTCTCAAACAGGAAAAATTCGCATTCCGGTCCTACGTTAAAGTCATATCCCATCTCTTTTGTCTCGGAAAGTACCTTCTTAAGAACATGTCTCGGATCGCTTTCGTAAGCTGTTCCATCCGGTCTGTAAATATCGCAGATAAATCTTGCAACCTTTCCCTGCTGCGGTCGCCACGGGAAAATTTCAAATGTATTCAGATCCGGGTGCAGATACATATCCGATTCTTCGATTCTGGCAAATCCTTCTATCGAAGATCCATCAAACATACATTTGTTATCCAGTGCTCTCTTAAGCTGGCTTACTGTAATCGCTACATTCTTCATTGTTCCGAAAATATCGGTGAACTGTAGCCTGATAAATCCCACGTCTTCTTCCTCGACAAGATTCAGGATATCTTCTCTCGTATAATTTTTCATACTCATACAAATCCTCCTGTTTTTACTACTCATAAATAAAATGATGATACCAGGGTCAAAAGGTCAGAAAGCCGATGCAAGCTTGCTTGCAAGAGGATTTTTTACCTTTTCCAACATCAGGTGATGTACATTCGCCAAATGCAGATCCGTTGTGCAAGCACAAATCTGCACTTGGTTCATCATATCCACAAAAAGGGCGTTCTCAATCCATTTTGAAAACGCCCTTGTTTGTTATATTATAATTTTCGTCTGAATATTTGTCAATACTCTTAGTCTTCTACGAGTGCTGCTGTGATGATTGCCATAGAATAAACTTCTTCTGCATTGCATCCACGGGACAGGTCGTTGATCGGTGCATTAAGACCAAGAAGGATCGGTCCGTATGCATCAAAGTTACCAAGTCTCTGTGCGATCTTATATCCGATGTTACCTGCGTTGATATCCGGGAAGATAAATGTATTTGCCTGACCTGCTACTTCACTGTTCGGGCATTTTGTTCTTGCAACACGCGGAGATACAGCTGCATCAAACTGAAGCTCTCCTTCGATCGGAAGTGAAGGATACAGTTCTTTTGCTTTTGCTGCCGCATTACGCATCTTATCTACATCTTCACCCTTTCCAGATCCAAGTGTAGAGTAGCTTAAGAATGCAACTTTTGGATCGATACCAAAGTGTTTACCACATTCTGCAACTTCCCATGCAATTTCTGCAAGCTGATCCTCTGTTGGTTTGAGATTGATCGCGCAGTCACCCATAGCCAGAACTTCGTTCTCACCTGTAGCTGACGGACGAACCAGAATGAAGCAGGAAGATACACAGCTTGATCCCGGTTTGGTCTTAATCAGCTGAAGTGCCGGACGTACGGTATCTGCTGTAGAATAAGTAGCTCCTCCAAGAAGTGCGTCTGCAACGCCCATTTTAACCAGCATAGTTCCAAAATAGTTGTTGCTCTTAAGTGTCTTTGCTGCCTGCTCCGGTGTAACCCCTTTGCTCTTACGAAGTTCGCAGAACAGTTCTACCATCTCGTCAAATCTCTCATAATCATCCGGATCAATGATCTCTCCGCCACGGATGTTGTATCCATACTTTTCAGCTGCTTCTAATACTGCTTCTTTATTGCCAACAAGAATTGGTGTAAGGAAGTTTCCTGCTAAAAGACGGGAAGCTGCCTCAAGAATTCTTTCATCTGTTCCTTCTGTAAAAACGATAGTTTTTGGGCTCTCTTTCAGAGCATGAATCATCATGCCGAAGCCTTTCATATTGTCCATTATATTGCCTCCTTATTTCGTGTGTTCGATACTTTCACATATACTTTACCACGTTTTTTGGGGATTGCAATCTAATTAAATTTTTAACAAGGATTGTATTTAAAAATAACCAAAAACCGACGTTTTTCCCCTATTTACGGTATCCTTTATAGCCTTTCAGATTGTTGGCAAGAGCCATAACGATCGTATCTACATCATCTACCATCAGTTTTACACGTTCCGGAATCTGCTCTTCCTCTATCCCGTTTTCATATACATCCTTGAAATAGCCTTCAAAGAGCATGCACACCATACGGTTTAATTTTACTGCATTGTCATATGTAATACCACCGACATTGATACACCGCTTGCACATCTCAAAATCACGTGCCAGAAAGCTTGGTGTCTGAAGCATATTGTAGAAAAAGCGGTTAACATTTACAATATCTTCCGGAAACATTTCATAATATTCCCGCATTGCTTCTTTGAGTTTTACATTGTTATACTCAAAAAATAACAGATTATATGCTTCCGGATTATGAAATGCCTCCGTTGCATAACAATCCCACACACCTACATATACCTGCCACATATTCTTCCAGGATTTCTCAGCCTCATTCAGCCTGTCTATGTAACCGGTTAAAATTCTGAGTTCTGCATAGTATAAAAGCTCAGACACATTATCAAAGTACCTGTACAGACTTGCTGATGAGCACCCCATCTCCTTAGCAATCCTGCGGATAGATACTGCCTGAATCCCTTCTTGCTGAATGATCTCATGTGCTTTCTGGATATAATCCCTTCTGGATAATCCTTTAAAATAATTGCTGCTCGTACTCTGCTTCTGTTCTTCCATAGTTGCCTCTCATTTTCCATGTGAATCTCTACACAGATTGTATCCGGCACTCTTCCATACCGAATTCAACCATTTTTTAATTTTAGTCATATTACTTTTTATTATACATGATTCTGTTTTTGATATAAAATAGAAAAAAGCTATAATATCTCATAGCTTTTTTCTATACATTATACCTTTATTTTCCCAATTGTAAACAGTTTTTTAACAATGAAAAATAAGCTCCATTTTTGTACCTTTTCCTTCTTCACTTTCTACATGGATTTCTGCGTTATGCAAAAGTGCTCCATGCTTTACAATCGAAAGACCCAGACCTGTTCCGCCGGTCTCTCTGGAATGGCTCTTATCCACCCGGTAAAAACGCTCAAAAATACGATCCTGATGCTCTTTTGGGATTCCGATTCCGGTATCCTGGACAATGACCTTTTTCCCGTTCAGTGTATTTCCAACCCAGATATTTACTTTTCCATTTTCTTTATTGTATTTAATGGCATTTTCACAGATGTTGTAGATCATCTCATCCAGGATCTGACGGATTCCGAAACATTCCACATGTTCTCCTACCACTTCAACCTGTATTCTGTGTTTTTCTGCCTGAAGTGCCAGACGGCTCACGATCTCCCTTGTCATCTGATACAGATCCACATTCTCTTTTTCAAGCTCCACACTGCCCTCATCCAGTTTTGACAGCTTGATAATATCACCGACCAGGGTGATCATCCTGCTCGCCTCTTTATAAATCCGTTCACTGAATCCCTGCATATCTTCCGATTTTACAAGACCGTTCATCATAATTTCTGCATATCCCGAAATCGAGGTCAGAGGCGTCTTCAGCTCATGGGAAACATTTGCAGAGAATTCTCTCCTCATCTGTTCAATTGCTGCTTTTTCTTTATTCTGCCTGTCAATTCTTTCAAGCAGCGGATGCAACTCTTCATATACATCATTTTCCAGCGGTTCTTCCAGATCCAGATTGTTAATCGGTGCAATCAGCCTTTTCACCTGATGCCTTGTCATAAACCATGCAACACATGCCATCATGACCCCGATTGCAATCATATACGGCAAGATCATAAATGCTGTATTCCAGACCGTATCCATGCCTCTCGACACACGCAGGACAGAGCTATCATCCATCTTCAGCGCATAATAGTACATCTCCTGTCCTTTGCTGTCTGACATACGGATATCCTGTCCACTTCCATTTGCCAATGCCTCTTTGAATTCTTTTCTTGATTTGTGGTTTGCCAGCGTTTCCTGATCATTTCCGGTATCATAAAGTACTTTTCCGTCTTTATCAATCCATGTTACCCTGGTGCGCTTACTGACCTTATCCATGGTGCCAAAATATTCTTCTCCGGATATATCTATTGCCGCCCGGATATATTCTGCCTCCTGAACCAGTTCACTGCGCCGGATATCCAGCGCCTGCCGGTAAATAACCAGAGTAACCAGAATATACGAGATCAGGAGTGACATCGTAACCACAAAAATCATACTTTTCTGGATTCTATTTCGCATCGATCTCTCCTATACGGTATCCAACCCCCCGGACAGTCTCAATATATTCTCCTGCCTGTCCCAGCTTCTGGCGCAGGGTTCTTACATGGACATCTACCGTTCTGGTCTCACCGTCAAAATCATATCCCCAGATTTCTTCCAGTAATTTATCTCTTGTCAGAACAATATTCTGATTCTCCATAAGTTTTCTCAATAGCTCATATTCTTTCAATGTTAATGCTACCGGTTCTCCCGCTACCGTTACTTCATGCTTTTTACGGTTCATGCGGATCTCCCCCAGCACATAGGTATCATCCTCTTCTTTTTTCGATGTCCGTCTGAGTACTGCACGGATTCTGGATACCAGTTCCATCATTCCAAATGGTTTGGTCACATAATCATCTGCTCCCGCATCCAATCCCATGACCTTGTCGTATTCTGCACCCTTTGCCGTAACCATGATGACCGGAATATCTTTGGTTCTCCCGGAAGTCTTCAGCTTCTTCAGGATCTCCATTCCATCTTCTCCCGGGAGCATGATATCAAGCAAAATCAGCTCTGGCAGTTCCTCTGCCAGAGCTTCAAAGAATGATGTGCCTTCTTCAAATCCACGGGCCTCAAATCCCGTAGTTTCAAGTGTATATACTACTAATTCCCGGATGTTCGCTTCATCCTCCACACAAAAAATCATTCTCGTTCTCCTTTAATTTCTTTTAGATTGCAGTTCCGCCTGCATGAATACCTGTAATTGAAAATTCAACCCACTCTGCAATATTTGTTGCATGATCTCCGATCCTCTCCAGATATTTTACGATCATGATCAGGTCGATCGCCTCATCTCCGGCACTTCCTTTGTGATCGGAAATAAATTTTACCAGATCTCCTTTTACCAGATCAAAAAGATCATCTACCTCATCATCTGCATCCATGACTTTTCTTGCAAGCTCCAGATCTTTCTGTACATAGGCAGATACACTGTCTCTTACCATCTTTACAGTCGCCTCTGCCATCCGGTTAATATCCTTCAGATTCTTTTCCTCTGTTGATTTTGTTGCGATCACAATATCTGCGATATCCGCAGTCTGATCTCCGATACGTTCCATATCCGTGATCATCTTAAGTGATGCCGAGATCCTTCGCAGATCCCGCGCTACCGGCTGCTGCTGAAGTAAAAGCTTCAGGCAGAGATTTTCAATTTCTTTTTCCATCTGATCGATCTCGCTGTCTGCTGTAATGACAGCCTTTGCTCTGGCAATATCATGCCCTTCCAGGGCTCCTGTTGCTTCCTCAATTGCCGTCTCGCAAAGTTCTCCCATATGAATAAGCATCTCATTAAGTTCTTCCAGCTGTCTGTCAAATCTGTTCCGCATTTAACCAAACCTCCCTGTAATATAATCTTCTGTCCTCTTATCGGACGGGATCGAGAATAATTTTTCAGTATCATTATATTCTACAACTTTTCCAAGAAGGAAAAATGCGGTATTGTCCGACACTCGGACTGCCTGCTGCATATTATGTGTTACCATAACGATAGTATAATCTTTTTTCAGTTCCATCGCAAGGTCTTCTATCTTGGATGTTGAGATCGGATCCAGTGCGGAAGTCGGCTCATCCATCAGAAGTACTTCCGGTTCTACTGCAAGTGCACGTGCAATGCAAAGTCTCTGCTGCTGTCCACCGGACATGCCAAGTGCACTCTTTTTCAGACGGTCCTTACACTCGTCCCAGATAGCTGCATTACGCAGTGATTTTTCTACAATATCATCCAGTTTTGCCTTTGAACGGATTCCATGCGTTCTCGGTCCGTAAGCAATATTATCATAAATGCTCATCGGGAATGGATTTGGTTTCTGGAATACCATTCCGACTCTTTTTCTCAGGACATTTACGTCCATTCCTTTAAAAATATTCTGTCCGTCCAGAAGGATTTCGCCATCAATCCGGCATCCTTCTACCAGATCATTCATACGGTTGATCGACTTGAGAAGTGTGGATTTACCACAACCACTCGGTCCGATGAACGCGGTAATCTTATTTGGCTCGATCTCAAGGTTAATGTTTTTCAGTGCTTTGAAATCACCATAATATAAATCAAGATTTTTTACACTTATCTTTGACATTTTCTTTTCCTCTCTATGCTTTCGTCAGTTTCTTCGCAACCACACCGGAAAGGGTGTTGATTGCAACAACCAGTACAAGCAAAATAACAGCTGTCGCATACGCCTGGTTCATATACAGCCCTTCGCTTGACAGCATATACATATGGATTGCCAGTGTCCGACCGGAACCAAGTACATTCTTTGGCACCTGTGCAACCGTTCCTGCTGTATAAATCAGTGCTGCCGTCTCTCCTACGATACGTCCAATGGCAAGGATCACACCCGCAAGGATTCCAGGAACTGCCGATGGAAGCACGATACGGAATACAGTACGGAGCTTTCCGGCTCCAAGTCCAAAGCTTCCTTCTCTGTAAGAATCCGGAACTGCTTTAAGTGCTTCTTCTGTCTGGCGCATGATCAGCGGAAGAATCATGATCGATAAAGTAAATGCACCTGCCAGAACGGAAAATCCCCATTTCAGCGTATTTACAAAGAACAGCATACCAAACAGACCATATACGATAGACGGAATGCCCGAAAGAGTCTCCGTCGTCAGGCGGATCACTTCGATAAATTTATTCCCCTTTCCTGCGTATTCCACAAGAAAGATTGCTGAAAAAATACCAAATGGTACTGCGATCAAAAGCGAAAGCAGTGTCATAACAACCGTATTGATCAATGCCGGTATAACAGATGCATTGTCCGATGTATAATGTAATGAAAATAATGACGGTTTAATATACGGAATTCCATTGATCAAAATATAAAAAATCAGGAACAGGAGCAATGCAAACGTGATAAATGTCGCAAGCATCACAAGAAACATCAAAATCATGGATCCCGGATGTCTCAAATAGCTTTTTATCTTATCTATAAAATTTTCCCGGTTGATATAAACAGGTTTTTTCGTCTGATCACTCATGTTCACCCCTCCTCTTAAGCAGCGCAACACTAAAATTGATGATCAGGATAAATACAAAAAGTACAACTCCTGTAGCAATCAGCGCTTCCCTGTGAAGTCCGGTCGCATATCCCATCTCAATTACAATATTACCAGTCAGAGTACGGACACCGAGCAGAATATTATTGACCAGTCTAGGCTGGTTTCCTGCGATCATAATAACTGCCATGGTCTCACCGATCGCACGTCCGATTCCAAGTACGATTCCTGTGATCACACCGGACTTTGCCGCCGGAATCACAACTTTGAAAATACTTCTTTCCTGGGTTGCGCCAAGTGCCAGCGATCCTTCATAGTACTGTGGTGGTACTGCACGCATTGCACTTTCTGTTGTCCCGATGATCGTTGGAAGAATCATCATACCAAGTACAATTGATGTAGTCAGGATTCCTTTTCCATCTCCGGATTTTTCAACCAGTCCCATCATCTTTAAAGTTCTTCCAAAGTCCCGAATGATCGGAACTACGATCACCATGCCAAAGAAACCATATACAACTGACGGAATTCCCGCAAGCAGTTCAGTTGCTGCTTTTAACGGTCTGTAAATTTTCTTCGGGCAATACATAGCCATAAATACCGAAGTCAGAATTCCGATCGGTACACCAAATATAATTGCTCCTGCCGTCACATAGATACTTCCGATGATCATCGGAAAAATACCAAAAAGTTCATTTCCCGGACGCCAGATATCACCGGTTATAAATTTTACAAATCCTATCTGTCTGATTGCAGGGATTCCATTTGCAAACAAGAAAATGCAAATGAGAGCTACCGCCAGCACCGAAGTGCAGGCGGCAATGAAGAACACTCCCTGCATGACTTTTTCAGTCCATGCTTTTGATTTCATTCTTTAATTTCCTCTTTTATTTATTTGGAAACTTCATCCCATGTTGTAACATCCCCAACATAGATTGATTTTACCTGATCTGCTGAAAGCTCATCTGCCGTGTTAGCTTTATTTACGATCACTGCAATACCATCTGTTGCGATTACTGTTGCTTCAAGTTCTGAAGCTTCGTCATCTTTCAGTTCTCTGGATGCCATACCGATGTCATAGCTTCCTTCAATCGTAGATGTCATACCTGTTGTAGAATCTGAAGTCTGAAGCTCAATGTCTGCATTTGGGTTTACTTTCTTATATGCTTCAATCAGTTTTTCCATCAGCGGTGATACAGAAGAAGATCCACCTACTACACATTTTCCAGATGGTTTTGATCCTGCATAAGCTTCTACATCCGATACCGGAATGTATTTTTCATTTGATACGATTTCCTGTCCTTCTGTACTCATAATATATGCCATAAAATCTTTTGCAACTTCATTATCAAGATCTTTCTTTACTGCAATATTGAAAGGTCTTGACACTTTGTAAGAACCATTTTCGATATTGTCTGCTGTGGCTTCTGCTCCGTCAATCTTCAGAGCCTTTACGCTGTCATTTAAAGATCCGAGTGATACATAACCGATTGCATATTCGTCACCTGCTACAGTTGTAAGCATTACCGATGTATTATTTGTAATCTGCGCATCTGTTGTTGTCATATCTACTTTCGTTCCGTCTGACTGTTTTTCTTCTATTCCGAACAGCTCAATGAAAGCTCCTCTTGTACCGGATCCATCTTCACGGGATACAATTGTAATATCATTTGATGTATCAAAATCACTTCCGCCATCTGCGCTGCTGTTATTCGTACTGCCCTCTGCGCTCTTGTCAGATGATGATCCTCCGCATCCAACTGCCATTGTTGCTGCCATTGCTGCTGCAAGTGCTACTGCCATTAATTTTCTGAATTTCATAATACTAAAATCCTCCGTTTTATGTGTTTTTATTTTTTCTTTTCTTCACGGTCTCTATCATATAAAATGGTTGTAAAATCTGAAATCCTGGCTGTGTAAAGTTTTTGTTAAATATGATTTTTTTCTGTTCGGGGTCAAAAAAGCAGGAGCAGTCAGTTAACGTTGAGTATACTCCTCAACAATCAATTGACTGCTCCTGCTTTCTTATAATTACTTTCTTGTGTTTCTTTATCGGATCATAGGATTCTCAATGATCTCCGCATCCACTTCTTCTGTTTTCTCCGGAGCCGGCTTCTCACCGCCTTCTTTCAGACATTCCAGAATTGCTTCATTCAGTGACAGCATCTTGTCATCCAGTGCCGATACCATATCCGCACATTCCTTTAGTTCCCGGCTGATATACTCCGGTGCCTGTCCTTCAAACTTGTAATAAATCTTATGCTCCAGACTCGCCCAGAAATCCATCGCAATTGTCCTGATCTGGATCTCGACCTTCGTATCCACCACACTGTCCGACAGAAAGATCGGAACGGACACCAGCATGTGGTAGCTCTTGTATCCACTTTCCTTCGGATTCTTGATATAGTCTTTGATCGACAGAACCTTTAAGTCGCTCTGATTCCCGATCATCTCCGCAAGTCGGTAAATATCGGATGTAAACGAACAGATCAGACGGACTCCTGCGATATCATTGACATAGCGTACCATGTTCTCAATACTTGTCTCATATCCGTACCGCTTCAGCTTTTTCACAATACTTTCTGCGGATTTGATCCTGGTCTTGATATGCTCGATCGGATTATATCTGTGTACATGTTGAAATTCATCGTTCAGTATCTCCAGCTTCGTCCCTACTTCTTTCAATGCGGAATTGTAAAGAAACATGACGGTCTTCCAGCTGTCTACGTCATCGTAATACTTCATTGCTGACTGCATGTAATCTCCCCTTTTTATGTATACTTCCCTCCGGAATCTATCTCCCTTTTTCGTCCCGAAAGTAAAATCAGTATACCATTTTTTCTCTTTGAAATCTATACAGCCCGGGCAAGCTTCATAGTATTTTAATAAATTAGATAATCTCAATCTGACACATTTCTTTTATTTTCGCATTGCATGAATCATTTCTACAATGTCATATCCATAACGTTCACCCGTTGCCCAGCCATACCCTTCCGGATTTTCTTTCTGCCCCAGCCACTCTACATACGGTGCGCTCCCCTTTGTCACGTAAGAGTAACGGTCATCTACACATTCCTTGACAAGTGCTTCGTCTGTCGCATAAGCTTTCAGATGCTGGATCTGTGCCCGGATCCCGGTTCTGACATCCGGGTAAGAATTCCCCGGTACGCCTCCTCCCGTCGTCCCGATCCCGGCAAAATTATACTGGGTGATCTGCATATCCCCACCATACTGCAGCCAGCCTGTCTCCTTCATCGCCTGTGCAAATGCAACCTCCGGACGGACGCCTTCTGCCGTGGCTTCTTCATAATACATCTGTGCAAATGTCTCAATATCCGGTGCACCTCCCTGCGTCAAAACTTCTGCCGGATAAGTGCTTCCATACGCTTTAAAATAATTTACCAATTGCCATGCGCGGATACTGCTGCTCCCCATCACCGGATACTGTCCCGGCTGGATGGATGCCTCGATAGCTTCTGCCTCGGCAATTGCTTTTGCTTCGGTGCCCGATACCTGCCTCTGTTCTGTCATCTTAGTTTTTACTGTGCTGTCCTGTTTTGCTGATCCCGTGCTGTCGTTTTCGCTTTTCTCTGCCTTCTTCTGTTTTGCATTTTTTTCTGATTCTTCTATATAAGTTCTGTCGTTTCCATTTGCATTCCCAGCTTTTGACTTACCATATATCATACCAATCGATACAACTATCATACAGATTCCCAATATAACCCGGATTATAGTTTCTCGTTTTATTCCAGACATTTTTCTAATTCCCTGTCTTTTTTCTCTATTCTATTCCATGTTATTGAGAATGATTCTCTTTCTTTCATAAACTTTAGTATCAATATAGCACATCATATCAGAGAATCATAGAATAAAATCTGTCTCCTTTACTTTCTCCCCTAAATCCGCTATACTGAAAATCACTTGATACAAAAACATTCTTCGCCTGACCGGCATTTTTCATATTTATTATAAGGAGGATTTTACCATGTTCCGCTTATGGGGAAAAGAATTTAAAGACAATCATATGATCAGAGATACCACCATCTGTGATGACAGTGACGATACAAGAAC
>ERZ779842.2210-NODE-2210-length-13794-cov-36.321785_pt1 | contig 13794 bp, 13 predicted proteins | sample MGYA00511095_ERZ779842 | MGnify/ENA primary metagenome ERZ779842 (study PRJEB29588, sample SAMEA2154036) | human gut metagenome | biome: human gut; feature: human-associated habitat; material: faeces | place: Denmark | collected 2008/2010 ... | reverse complement strand
TAAGTCATTCATAATAAACCCATTATACATACAGTGAGGGCATGAGGGCATAAATGCTCCCGAACTTTCTAATGAAAAAATATGCTTATTTTTGCTATGCAGCAAAAACAAAAAATCCCCGTAAAGTATTAATTTACAGGGATTTTTCTTTGTTTTGCAATTCTTTCCAGCGGAGAGACAGGCTCTTGAACCTATACTTTCAAGAAATATCATAAAATTGCAAATCACTGATAATCATATACTATCCAAAGTATAGGGTAAATCTAAATCTTTCTAAATGCCTTTTGCTATTCCGAATATTGGGTGTATATTTGGGTGTAGAATTTCAAACGCACCCAATTATGAATATCAAACGTAACATCATTTTTGCATTGGAAAGCCGGAAAAAGAACGGAGTGCCAATCGTGGAGAACGTACCCATCCGTATGCGTGTCATATATGCAAGCCAACGCATCGAGTTTACAACAGGCTATCGGATTGATGTAGCCAAATGGGATGCCGACAAATAACGGGTAAAGAACGGATGCACCAACAAACTAAAGCAAAGCGCATCCGAAATCAATGCGGACTTGCTGAAATACTATGCCGAGATTCAAAACGTATTCAAGGAATTTGAGGTACAGGAAGCCATGCCAACCACCCAACAGCTAAAGGATGCGTTCAACCTGCGGATGAAAGATGCCAACGAAGAGCAGCAGGAAGAAACACAGATAAGCTTTTGGGAGGTATTCGATGAATTTGTAAAGGAGTGTGGCAATCAGAATAATTGGACGGCATCCACCTACGAGAAATTCTCAGCAGTGAAAAACCACCTCAAAGAGTTCAAGGAAGATGTAACCTTTGAATACTTCAATGAGTTCGGCTTGAACGAGTATGTGAATTTCCTGCGTGACAAAAAGGATATGAGGAACAGCACCATCGGCAAACAGATGGGATTCCTCAAATGGTTTCTGCGCTGGAGCTTCAAAAAAGGGCATCATCAGAACATGGCATACGATACTTTCAAACCCAAATTGAAAACCACCTCTAAAAAGGTGATATTCCTGACTTGGGACGAATTGAACAGACTGAAAGATTACCAGATACCAAAAGACAAACAATATCTGGAACGTGTCAGGGACGTTTTTCTGTTCTGTTGCTTCACAAGTCTGCGATATTCAGATGTTCGTAACCTGAAAAGAAGCGATGTGAAACCCGACCATATCGAAGTTACCACAGTCAAAACGGCAGACAGTCTGATAATTGAACTTAACGACCACAGCAAAGCCATACTTGAAAAATACAAGGAAGTTCATTTTGAAAACCATATGGTACTGCCCGTCATCAGTAACCAAAAGATGAATGATTATTTGAAAGAATTGGGGGAACTGGCTGAAATCAATGAGCCTGTACGGGAGACTTATTATAAAGGAAATGAACGTATAGATGAAGTCACCCCGAAATACGCATTGCTAAGCACCCATGCAGGAAGAAGAACATTTATTTGCAATGCGCTGGCTCTCGGTATTCCGGCACAGGTAGTAATGAAATGGACGGGGCATAGCGACTATAAAGCCATGAAACCTTATATTGACATAGCGGATGATATTAAGGCAAATGCCATGAACAAGTTTAACCAACTATAAAAGTATCAATCAGTTTCATAAATTATCCACTATTTGAATTATATTTGCGACAACAATAAACATTGAAACATGGAAAACAACAAAGAACATCATATAGAAAGAACGAACTTTGACGCATTTGTTCATGCTGTCGGTTCGGAAATAGAACAAGCGCAAGTCCGGCTGATTACCGCAGCCAATGCGCAAATGCTATTCCATTACTGGAAAATGGGCAACTATATCCTGTATCATCAGAACTTACAAGGCTGGGGAAGCAAAATCATCAAGCAACTGGCAAAGGCTATCCGATTCAATTATCCTGAAAAGAAAGGCTATTCGGAACGTAACCTTACTTATATGTGCCAATTCGCACGGTCATATCCGCTGAACGTGCTACGAAGTTTCATTGATACGGATGCAAGGCTATCTGTTCCAAGCATACAGAATGTCACGGATGAAGTCTTGAAACTAAACAACGGACAATTTACGCAAGAACTTACTGCGCAAATACAATCCACTGATAGTCAGTTGTTAGAATTTACGCAAGAACCTCTTGCGCAAATTCAGAATGTTGCCAAAACTGTATCTGCCATTTACCGGATAACGATTGAGGATATAGAAAAATTATTTTTGGCATCCCCTGTTGCCAGAATAAATTGGGCAAGCCATGTAATCATGCTCAATAATTCGCTTCCATTAGGTGTAAAATATTGGTACATGAAGCAATCGGTAGAAATGGGCTGGAGCAGCAATGTTCTTAAAATACAAATTGAAACCAACCTATATAACAGACAAATCAGCAACAACAAGGTAAACAATTTCACAGCCACACTTCCGGCACCACAAAGCGACCTTGCCAATTACCTACTGAAAGACCCGTATATCTTCGATTTGGCAGGAGCGAAAGAAAAGGCAGACGAAAGGGACATAGAGGAGCAACTGGTAAAGCACGTTACCCGTTATTTGTTGGAAATGGGCAACGGTTTTGCCTTTGTCGCCCGACAAAAGCATTTTCAAATAGGCAACAGCGATTTCTTTGCCGACCTTATTCTATATTCCATTCCCCTACACGCATACATCGTAGTGGAATTAAAGGCTACCCCATTCAAACCGGAGTATGCAGGACAACTGAACTTCTACATCAATGTGGTGGATGACAAGATGAGGGGAGAGAATGACAACAAGACTATCGGGTTGTTGCTGTGCAAAGGAAAAGACGAAGTTGTAGCACAATACGCCTTGACAGGCTACGACCAGCCGATAGGTATCAGCGATTATCAGTTGAGCAAGGCTATACCTGAGAATTTAAAATCAGTTCTGCCAAGTATAGAAGAAGTAGAGGAAGAACTGACTTCCTTTCTTGATAAAGATAAGAATCCATAAACTAAGTGTACATGGCAGTAGAAATACAGATTATGATTCCCCAATATGGCGAACTCAATCGAATATACAGCGATTTTATAATCAGCCATACTTTCTCTTTTGACAAGCAGAAATTCATCACGGACTTCTATAAGCAATACAATGATACAACAGCTTTTGAAGCCGCTATCCTTGAACTGGTGCTTGACAAACATAAAGAACAATATACTCTGATTCTCAACAGCCTGAGAACCGAGATAGAGAAGAACATACTGATTTACGAAAAACATCCATTGTTTGATGATGAGATAATTTCCCGTGTATGCTACAACTTCGCTGGCAGATATGACACTGATATAGAAGCGCAGTTGAGAGTTACACAAAAATTAAGCAAGCCCTTGAATGAAGCATATAACAGATATGATTCCATTGGCTACAGGGAACATACGGCAGAGGAAGAGAAGCAAGCCGAGAAGGAGTATGAACGCTGCAAGGCTGAATACGACAAGGAAAAGAAGGAATTGGACAAACTCTATGAATTGCAAAAGCAAGACAGGAAAGAGGCTTTTCAATATACGGAAAACCTTTCCGATAATGTTTACCGCCTGAGTATTCTTTTTATGGAAATCTTGAAAAAGTACCTTCCTGATGATGTGAAAGAGAAACGACCGGAGGAATCTGTCGAGCAAAATGCGCAAGAAGAAGTACAGAATACACCGGAGGAACAGCATGAATATTTTGACATGAAGCCGCTTTCGCCCATTCATGGAACCTGTGTCGGGGAACAGTTCGAAGCCATTACCATAGCGGACTTCTATGCCAATATAAACCTGTACCCCTGCAAGAACAAACTAAAAATCAAGGCAAGGGAAAAGATACGGGTGTGTTACCTGATATTCCTGATGAGCGAAAAACTATCCAAGCAATACAGGGATGAATGGCGAGACAAGATATTGAAACTACTGGATATTGACGAGAGCTATTACAGGTCGAAGTACAAAGAACCCGTTTCCGATTTTCCGAGTGACAGCAACCAGAAATTCGCCAAAGAAATGGAAAGCATATTCAGATAATCCGTGATATATCCTGACATTCCACGAATTACCACTTTTACCACTCAAATTAATTTTTGAGTGGTATTTTTATTATTTGATATTCAGCGATATATAACGACTTCAGATTTATATCATCCACATCCTTACCACTTATAACCATACCTAATTTTGCATCGTTCGAGAACAGAAATAACAGCCAGTGCGCAGGGCTGATTGTTAAACGACTAAATAGATTGGATGATGACAAATCTTCAAGAGTTATTATTAAAACCCGTCTGGCAGATGACAGGCGAAGAGTTCATATTCCTAAGCAAGCACGCTTCCAACCAAACGGAAGCGCAACCGCAGCCCGTCACGGACACAGAAAGAAAGTATGTGTACGGAATACTTGGCATTGCCAAACTGTTCGGGTGCAGTCTGCCCACCGCCAACCGTATAAAGAAAAGCGGAAAGATTGACAAAGCCATTACGCAAATAGGACGCAAGATTATCGTGGATGCGGAACTTGCCCTTGAACTGGCCGGAAAGAAAACCGGAGGACGGAAATAACGGGAGGTGTACTTATGGATTATATGAAAGACAACAAGGAAATATCGGCAGAAGAAGCCGTAATCCTTTGGCAAGCCTCACGTTTGAGCCTGTCGAAAAGTTACGAGAAAGCACCTGAAATTCTCAAAGTACATGGTTCCGTCATAGGAACATTGGGGAATTTCAGCGCATCCATCGGCAAAGCCAAGAGCAAAAAAACTTTCAATGTGTCGGCTATCGTAGCCGCCACATTGAAGAACGGTACGGTATTGCGATATGTGGCGGAACTTCCGGAAGACAAACGGAAAATCCTTTATGTGGACACGGAACAGAGCCCTTATCATTGCCTGAAAGTCATGAAACGTATTTTACGGATGGCAGGACTTCCCGATGACAGGGACAATGAGCATCTTGAATTTCTCGCTTTGAGGAAATACACGCCCGAACAGCGTATCAGGATTGTAGAGCAGGCTATCTACAATACGCCTGACATAGCCCTTGTAATCATAGACGGCATCCGTGACATGGTATATGACATCAACAGTCCCGGTGAATCGACACGCATCATATCCAAACTGATGCAGTGGACGGACGACAGGCAGATACATATCCACACGATACTCCACCAGAACAAGGGGGATGAGAACGCGAGGGGACATATCGGTACTGAACTGAACAACAAGGCAGAAACCGTACTCCTTGTGGAAAAGGACAAGAACAATGGAGATATAAGCAATGTTTCAGCCATGCACATACGGGCAATGGACTTCGAGCCTTTCGCATTCCGTATCAATGACAACGCCCTGCCCGAACTCATGGAGGGGTACAAGCCCAAAGCCAAGAAACCGGGAAGACCGGAAGAGGAAAAGTTCGACCCTTACAGGCATATCACCGAACATCAGCACCGAATCGCACTGGAAGCTGTTTTCGGGCTGAAAGAGGAATACGGCTACAAGGAGCTGGAAGACACCTTAATCAAGACATACGTGTCAGTGGGTGTAAAGCTGAACCATAAAAAGGCGGTATCGCTCATCACCATGCTTCGGAACAAACGGATGATAGTGCAGGAGAACGGCAGAAAGTACACGTTCATGCCCGACTTCCACTATTAACCCACACCTTGCAATCGCTTCACTTTATTCCGAGGGTCTATATATTAGGGATAAAGCGAAGTGGTTGCGGAATGTGGTAAAACCGCTTCACTTTATTACCGTACTCTATATATACGAAAATAAAGTGAAGTGATTATAGACCGTACTTCATAAAGAGGTACGGGCGAAAAGAGAAATAAACCAATTCAATTATCATTAAACCTTTCATTTTATGGATATACAGACAGCGAAACAAATCAAGATAGCAGATTATCTGCACAGTCTGGGCTTTTCTCCCGTCAAACAGCAAGGGATAAACCTGTGGTACAAATCACCGCTAAGGGAAGAAACGGAAGCCTCGTTCAAGGTGAATACCGAACGCAACCAATGGTATGATTTTGCACTCGGCAAGGGTGGGAATATCATCGCACTGGCACAGGAACTTTATTGTTCCGACCATGTGCCATTTCTCCTGCAAAGAATCGAAGAACAGACACCCCGTATTCGTCCCGTATCTTTTTCTTTTGGCAAGCAGTCATCTTCCGAGCCAAGTTTTCAACAACTGGAGATTGTGCCGCTTTCTTCTCCTTTCCTGCTCACCTACTTGCAGGAAAGGGGAATAAACATTGCACTGGCGAAAAGAGAATGCAGTGAAGCGCACTTCACCCATAACGGCAAACGGTATTTCGCCATCGCCTTTCCTAATGTATCGGGTGGGTATGAAATCCGCAACAGATATTTCAAAGGCTGTATTGCCCCAAAGGAAATATCCCACATCAGACAATCGGGGACAGCAAGGGAAACGTGTTATGTGTTCGAAGGTTTTATGGACTATCTTTCATTCCTTACTTTGAGATTGGAGAATTGCCCGAAATATCCCGAACTGGACAGGCAAGATTATATGGTGCTGAACTCCGTAGCCAATGTTTCCAAAGCCCTCTATCCTTTGGGGAACTACGAGCGAATCCATTGTTTCTTTGACAATGACCGTACAGGGATGGAAGCACTCCAACAAATCCGTATGGAATACGGCAGGGACTTATATATCCGTGATGCTTCGCAGACCTACAGCGGATGCAAGGATTTGAACGAATACTTACAGAAACAGACTGAAAGAAACAGGCAAGTCCGGTCTGCAAAGGAAACGCACAGCCGACCACCGAAAAAGAAAAACGGCTTTCGGTTATAGCCCACTATAACTACACGCTTCGCTTTCGTAGTTGTGGGCTCTCCCGAGGGGATTAGGGCTTTGCCCTAATGATCCACTCAGGGCGTTTCTCCCCTGAGAACCCAGACCAAAGAGTGACCCTCTCTTTGGAAACTCCGCTTATGGGTTGCACCCCTAAGAACCCCTCTGCGAAAGCGAACAAAACAATCTATCGTAAACAATAAATCTGAATAGTAGTATGGCAATAAAATCAAGCATACATATCAAACCTTGCAACACCAAATCAAGCGAGGCTCACAACAGGAGGACTGCCGAGTATATGCGTAATATCGGAGAGTCCAGAATCTACATTGTGTCCGAACTCTCTGCCGACAACGAGCAGTGGGTAAACCCGGACTTCGGCAATTCGAATTTGCAGACGCACTACGACAACATCAAACGGATGGTAAAGGAGAAGACAGGTCGTGCCATGCAGGAGAAAGAGCGTGAGCGCAAAGGGAAGAACGGAAAAATCATAAAAGTGGCAGGATGCTCGCCTATCCGTGAGGGTGTGTTGCTCATCAAACCGGACACCACACTGGCAGACGTAAAGAAATTTGGCGAAGAATGCCAAAGACGCTGGGGCATCACTCCGCTTCAAATCTTCCTGCACAAAGATGAAGGGCATTGGCTGAACGGACAGCCTAATGCAGAGGACAAGGAAAGTTTCCAAGTAGGTAAAAAATGGTTCAAGCCAAATTATCATGCTCATATCGTTTTCGACTGGATGAACCACAACACAGGCAAGAGCCGAAAGCTCAATGACAATGATATGATGGAAATGCAGACCTTGGCATCCGACATCCTATTTATGGAACGTGGAAAATCCAAAACCATTACAGGCAAGGAGCATTTGGAGCGAAGCGATTTCATCATCGAGAAACAGAAAGCCGAACTGCAACGTATAGATGAAACCAAGCGACACAAGGAACAACAGATAAATCTTGCTGAACAGGAGCTGAAACAGGTGAAATCAGAAATACGCACTGACAGGCTAAAGAAAACAGCCACCAATGCAGCCACCGCCATAGCAAGCGGTGTCGGTTCTCTTTTCGGAAGTGGAAAATTGAAAGAGCTGGAACAAGCCAACGAGAAATTGCGTCAGGAAGTGGTCAAGCGCAATAAGGGTATTGACGAACTAAAAGCCAAGATGCAACAAATGCAGGAACAGCACGGCAAACAGATACGCAATCTTCAAGGAATACACAACCAAGAACTTGAAACCAAAGACAGAGAAATATCACGACTGAATACCATCCTTGAAAAAGCGTTCAATTGGTTTCCATTGCTCAAGGAAATGTTGAGAATGGAAAAACTATGTTATGCCATCGGATTTACCAAAGATATGGTAAATAGCCTTTTGACAAAAAAGGAAGCTATCAGATGTAATGGAAAAATCTATTCCGAAGAACATAGACGAAGATTTGAAATCAAAAACGACATCTTCAAAGTAGAAAAAAATCCGACCGATAATCGTAAATTAATACTAACTATAAACAAACAGCCGATAGGAGAATGGTTCAAGGAGCAATGGGAGAAATTAAGGCATGGTTTGCGACAATCAGCAGAAGAACCAAGAAAAAGTAGAGGATTCAGAATGTAATCTTGATAGTATTTGATTGTATCTCAATAAAATTCCATATCTTTGTAAGTGGATTAGGGCAACCATTTCCAAGACATAGAAGAAAAAGAAGAAGCGTTATGCTTATCTTGTACTTGAAAACGTAGGAAATTTTCAAATTGGATACAAGGATAGCATAGTGGTTCTCACGCTATAGCGTGGGCTGCTATTGTTACATCTGTATCCAAGGTTTCCTACGACCTTCAAGTAGAGTGTGGCATACAGTTCCACGCTTCGTGTTAAAAGGTATATAGTATGATTTTTAAATGGCTTAAAAAACTGTTTGGATTATATGATAGTTCACCAACTGAAATCCTTTCAAATGGTGAACTCAAGCCATCTGCACCTAAATCGCTTTGTGATGAATTTGACAAAAGAAAAGAACGTGTAAAGCAAAATAGGGACAAACTTAAACAATCATCAACTGATTGGTATGTTTTAAATATTCCTCCCCAAAAAGATGAATTACAAACTCGTGTCTTTTCACCGCATAAATTTGAGAATATACCTTCTCTCCAAGCTTTAAAAGATGAAAGATTAAGAAAAGAGGCATATGAATTAAAAGTACGAGAGGAAAAGGCAAAATTATTATTGGATAAACTTGAAATCCTTATTGCGCAGCGAAAGTGTCAAGAGGCAAAGCAAATAATGGATGAAATTACGCATGAAATAGTGCGTACAAAAGATTCGATTATAATAAAACAATATGCGAATATACAAAAATCATTATCTGAATTAGAAAAAGAATTAGAACATGAAAGATTTGTTAAGTTAGCCGAAGAGCAAAAACGCAAAGAGGAAGAAGAACGTAAGAAAAGAGAAAGAGAAGAAAAGGAAAAGGTAGAGAATGAAAAAAGAATAGCAGAAGAACGAATACGGCGACAGCAGGAAGCAAATAGACTTGCGGAAGAAGCCAAAAAAAAGAACAAGCCGAACAAGCGGAAAGGCAAAGATTGGAATCGTTGTCTGCTGAACGCAAAGAAAATTGGCTTGCATTCAAGCAAGTATTGGAAAACAATGGTATCCGCTATTTGTATCATTTTACAGATAGAAGGAATATTCCATCCATTAAACGGCATGGAGGGTTGTTGTCTTGGAGTTATTGTGAAAAGCATAAAATCGACATACCGAATCCCGGAGGCGGAAATTTAAGCCGTAATTTGGATGAGATGCGGAATTTACAAGACTATGTTCGTTTGAGCTTCACAACAGAACATCCTATGATGTATGTTGCCATGAAAGATGGGAGAATTAGTAATCCTGTCATTCTAAGAATAGATCCAAGTGTGGTATATTTGCAGCATACAATGTATGCAGACATGAATGCTACAACTACGAAACGAACACCTAATATAGGCAAATCCTTGGAAGATTTTAAGAAAATACATTTTTCCACCGTTAAGGCACATAAACATTTTGATTTAGACGAAAATGAACGACCGTATTTCCAAGCGGAAGTAATGGTCATGACATTCATTCCCAAGAAATATATTATAAACCTTGATACTTTTTGATTATGATATACATAGAAAGTAGGAAACGAAAATTGGAGAAGATAAAAGAAGAATATCCAGACGCTGTAATCTTGGATATCACTTCTAACTCAGAGACTCGGTATGCAAAGATTCTGAGTCCATTTTATCCTCATGGGAACATTCCTATTCCTTTTACTGACGGATTAAAGGCAACTTGTGTTGAAGCTGTGTGGCAAGGGTTAAAGGTCTTTGAAGGTGTAGGCGTTGATTTTGCAACATTTAAGAATGACACCATGCGTGATTTGAAAAGAACGGTACGGAAATATGGTGTACCCAAAGGGCACAGTAAGGGTGCATACAGCAAAGAGCTGTTGGGGTATTTTGAAGCAAGAATGCTCATTTATCTTCCTACCTATAAATGGGTGTTAGATAATGTGCCAGAAGTCCACCATGTTGTAGAGAGAATAAAGGAACAAAGCAAAATTCAAGATATAGTCTTACTTGACTATAATACAAATATAGATTTTCGTGATATTTCAAAACCTATGTCTCATGCTGGCTTGGTAAAATTATATATAGAGGGTAAATATCCTGATAATATGGATAATTATAAGCCTATGAACAAGGAGGAAATAGAAGAGAAAAAAATCAGAGAAAAAGAATTTAAGAAAGAGTTAAAGAAAAAAGCGAAAGAAAAGAGAAAGGAACAAACCAACAATTTGTTCGACGAAATCAAATAATATAATGACAATGAATAATTTACATGAATATATCGGCTTGATTATTGCTATAATAGTTGTCTTGATTGTTATTGCAGCCCAAATCTATAGCTTTCTTAAAACAAAGAAAAAAATTTCAGAATTGGAAGGTCTATTTGAAGATGTTGATAATTTGTCTCTCAAAGAAACATCGATAACATCTGGTATCTTGCAAAATAAGTCCTCATTACAGAAGTTCTTGCAGAACATACCTTCCCGTTATAGCGATGAAGATGATAGCGGTGATGAATATACAGATTTGTCGTTGATAGTTCCTCAAAACAAAAATATCTATGGGAAATTAGGATTGATTATTTATCGCACTAATGAATATTTGTGCAAAAACACTGGAACAAGCGCAGATTTGGGAATACTTGAAGATATTTGTGATAGTCAAAAAGGAGCATTAGAAGATGAAATACATAATAGCCTTAACGTTCCTCTTTATTTAGGTTTAGCAGGAACATTCGTTGGTATAATTACGGGGCTGATAGGGGTTGATTTCAATCAGATTTTTGGCGAAACTGATAATTTAAGTGGATTGCAGCATCTTTTGTATGGTATTATAGCAGCCATGTGCGCAAGTTTACTGGGATTGGGCTTTACTGTATATAATAGCGCTATATCATATAAATCTGCTGTAGCCAAATCCAATGAGGGCAAAGAAGAATACATGAACTTTTTAAGAAGAGAGTTGATGCCGTTATTATCAAATAGTATGGCTTCAAGTCTAAATTCATTAAAAGGTGTGCTTGGACATTTTGTGGACAAGTTCGGACGTAATCTTGATGCGTATGCTAATTCGGCAGAATTATTGAATGACAATCTTGAAAAACAGCATCTTGTCTTAGCCGAAATAAATAAACTGAGCCTTACGCAAACGGCTAATAAAATAGCTGCAACATTTATGCAGTTAAAAGATTCTGCCGATTCTTTAAATGTTTTCAAATCTTATCAAGAACAACTTAATTCTACCATAGCAAATGTATCAGGTATTGTTAATCAAACTCAAACAATCATTGATAAGTTCAAGGACTTTTCTACAGGATTGTCTGTGGTGGTCAGTAATCAAAACAAGACAACAGAACTTCAACGCGAATTTCAAGAAGCCATAACGACTCATTTTCCAACAGGAGCAGAAGCAAGGGATATTTGGAGAAAGGAATTTGACTTGTTTATATCTGAAGGGAAGCAAGTATCTGAAAGCTTATCTACCCAACTTACGGCTTCAACAGAACATATACAAAATTTTGTGGCTAATAATAAAGAGTTCTTTGATACATTTGATAAATTGAAAGAAGTGCTTGATACAATGGTACAATATACGCAAGTTCAAGCGGAATGTTATAAGGATATGAAAGGCGAAATCTTAAACCTTAGAACAGATTATCATAACGCTCAACTTGATAGCATAGAATTGAACAAATCTATTCTTAAGGCAATAGAAACAATGACAAAATCTATTAAGGACTTAAAAGAAGAAAAGTAATTATGCCAAGAAACAGAAGTAACACTTTCTGGTTAAGTTATTCTGACCTCATGACAAGCTTATTTTTTATTATGCTTGTTTTATTTATAGTGTGCGTTGTTAAAATGAAAGGCATTAATGACCAATTAGATAAAGAGGTAAATGCTAAAGAAGAACAGCTCAGAAAAATCGAAGAACTAAATAACTCTATTAAAGAGATAGATAATAAGTATTTCGCATACGATGAGCAATTTAAGAGGCATACATTAAAAGACATTGAAGTATCTTTTAATACCTATAGTTCTAATATTTATGATATAGAGCAAGAGCAACTTGATAAATTACTAAAAGCAGGTCTGGCAATCGCCCATTTTATGAATAGTGCCAAAAGCAAAATTCCAGAAGCTCAATATATGCTTATCATAGAAGGACAATCATCAAAAGATTATTATACAAGAAATTATGAGCTTAGCTATGAAAGAGCATTAGCTTTAATTAAATTCTGGTCAAGTAATGGTATTGAGTTCGATTCACTTGGCAATTGTGAGGTTCTAATTTCAGGAAGTGGACAATCAAGTAAATTTAGAGTTCAACCTGATATTAGAGGGAATAAAGATAACCAACGATTCGTTATGCACATAATCCCTAAACCCGGCATCATAGAATAAATCAAAAAAGGTAGTCAAATGATAGTATACTAAACTCCATTTGATTACCTTTATATAGGGACATTCATTAAATATTACAAAATCAGCCAACTAATTCATACACAAAGTATTGCGAATTAGTTGGCTTTTTTGTATCTTTAGGTATTCCCCCGAAAATAAGGTTTGACGGCCAAAACGGGGGAAATATCCAAACTAATAAGATATGGCAAAGATAGTGAATATTTCAGAAATTCACCCTACTTTGGGTTTTACAGAATTTGATATTCTGGAAAAATACCGCAAGAGTTTTAATGAGAGTGAGCTTGGCAAGCTTCATTCGGTCTTTCCGTTTGAATGTATGGCAAAAGCCGCCGGCCTGTCGGACCGGCGCCTGGGACGCAGGAACAGATTCAGTCCTTCCGCAAAGATCGCCCTTATGGTCCTGAAGGCATACACCGGATTCTCCGACAGGCAACTGGTGGAACATCTGAACGGGAACATACACTACCAGATTTTCTGTGGAATTATGATTCCCCCGTCCCTTCCCATAACCAACTTCAAGATAGTCAGTGCCATCCGTAATGAGATAGCATCCCGCCTTGACATTGATTCTTTCCAGGAGCTCCTGGCTTCACACTGGAAACCTTATCTTGATAACCTTCACGTCTGCATGACCGATGCCACATGCTATGAAAGCCACATGCGTTTTCCTACGGACATGAAACTCCTTTGGGAAAGCCTCGAATGGCTCTACAGGCATATATGCCGGCATTGCAGGGAGCTGGGCATAAGGCGTCCGCGCAACAAATACAGGAATGTGGCGGAATCCTATCTGTCCTACTGCAAGAAAAGAAAGAGGAGAGCTTCAAGGACAAGAATGCTTAAGCGCCGTATGATCAAGCTTCTTGAAAAGCTCCTCAGTCAAAGGGATGGGATCCATAGCGAGTACGGTGCTTTACTCCGATATACCCAGGATTA
>ERZ779842.2209-NODE-2209-length-13799-cov-3.819339_pt1 | contig 13799 bp, 17 predicted proteins | sample MGYA00511095_ERZ779842 | MGnify/ENA primary metagenome ERZ779842 (study PRJEB29588, sample SAMEA2154036) | human gut metagenome | biome: human gut; feature: human-associated habitat; material: faeces | place: Denmark | collected 2008/2010 ... | reverse complement strand
AGTTCTCAAAGGCGAACATGGTGCGCCAGTACAGCCAGAAGGTAGAACCGAAGACTTCGTCATCGAACACATCCTCAATCGTCTTGTCATACAGATCTTCGTCACGGGTGAAGAACAGCTTCATGATCTCCATGCAGCCCTTTTGGCTTAAGTTGAACTTACCATCCGTATGGGCATCCTCACCGCGGTTTTTCGTGGCACGGCAGAGGGAATAGTTCGGATCGTGCTTATTCAGCCAGTAATACTCATCCAGCACGGAAGCCCCCGGTGTCTCCAGGGATGGGATGCTGTGGAACAGATCCCACAGGCACTCAAAATGGTCTTCCATCTCACGGCCACCGCGCATTACATAGCCGCGAAGCGGATCCTCAATACCGTCGCAGGCACCACCTGCAATATCCATAGCCTCCAGAATATGGATATGCTCACCCTTCATCTGGCCGTCGCGTACTAAAAAGCAGGCCGCTGCCAGAGCCGCCAGGCCGCTTCCCACGATATAGGCGGATTTCTCATCTACGCCCTCCGGCTTCTCCGGACGCGCGAATGCCTCGTAGTTGCCGTTGGAATAGTAAATGCCCTTGCTGTTTTTGGCCTGCCTGCCACGTTCGGTGTTGCGGAACTCTTTCAGTTCCTTCTCACGCTGTGCTTTTGTTTCCGGATTTCCGGATTTCATGCCGCTCTTTTTCATCAGCATGCTTCCGGCTCCTGCGACAAGAAGCGTTGCCGCTCCAAGTTTTGCCAGTTTTTTGTTCATGATATTCTTCTCCTTCTTTCCTGCAAAACATAAACCTGTAACGATGCATTCTTACATCCGTAAAAACACATGGTTTTTATAAAGTATTCCCTCCTGGATTTCTCCTTATACCTGACAATTCCGCCACCTGATCTCAGGATCTCAACGCCGCCGAAACCACCGGTCTCAATCGTCCGGCAATCATAATTGCCAGCACACAAAGCAACAGGTCCGGCAGCATGGTCGGCAGGCAGTATACTCCGAAGATCACACCAATTCCTACCGGAGTCTGAGAAGACAGCAGATGTGTGATCATATAAAAATAGAAGATTCCCATTCCGTAATACATCACATAACCGGCCATCGTAATAGCAAAACAGGCCGCTGATTTCACCGGACGGAACCTTTCACACAAAAAGCCAATGGCCCAAGCCGCCAGGGCAAATCCCAGCAAAAAACCAAAGGTTGGCCGCAGAAGATATGCCGGACCACCACCCCGGGCAAAAATCGGGAAACCGATAAGACCGGTGATCAGATAAACGGCAACGCTCCGAAATGCCCGTTTTGATCCAAGCAGCAGCCCTGCAAGCAGCACAAACAGCCACTGCAGAGTAAAATTCATCGTATCCGCGCCCACCGGAATCACAATTTTCATAAATGCCCCCACTGCGATCAGTGCTGCAAACAAGCCGCAAACTGCTGTGTCCTGTGTCAGATTCCGAGATATGCTGCGGGATGTTATCGTATTATCTTTCATTTACCCGTTCTTCCTTTTATAAATACTCATGAACCATTATACCTGCTTTCTCCTGATTAGACAAGAAAAAGCTGGAACGTTCAAATATATGAACGCTCCAGCTATCTCTCACCCAACGGAATTGGTGCCAGACTCCATCCAGGCCCTGAGACGGTACATTAGAAATCCCCAGATCAAAAACAGGATGATCAGTATCGGCATGGATACCGGACTCTGATAATGGCTTCCATTCACCAGAGACGCAAATCCCGGAATATCCGCATAGTAATATGCACCAGCGCCAAAATCCAGCTGTTCCAACAGGCCAAATCCATTTTTCATAATGTTGACTGCCTCTGCAATGGCAGCTATGGTTGCCGCAACCGCCAGACGGTTGGGCCAGGTAATGTAACCTGGATTACGTTTCTCCTTTTCTTTCTGCATGTCAGATACCTCCTTACAGGGCAATGTTCGGCAGTGGGAAGAAATGCCCGGATAACAGGATCCATACTGCCAGAAATGTCAGAACTACATTGAAAGTCTGTCCCACCAGATAAAGTACCAGCGGTTTTCCACCCTGGAACTGCTCACGGATTTCCTTAAAGTTGGTGTCCAGTCCAATGCTGACAAAAGCAAGGACGAAGGCCCAGTTTTTAAACTGATCCAGCGCACTATTAATAGAAGAAACCTTTTCGGAACTGGTCAGCGGAAGCACTACAAAAGATGCGATCAGGGATGCAGCGAAAAATCCGAGAATAAATTTTGGAAGTCGCTTCCAGATTTCGGAAAGACGTACTCCATTGTTATCATGGTTCTTTTCTACATGAGTAGAGAAAAATACTGCTACCGCAAAAGCAATAAACCCGATCAGTATATTCTGGATGGATTTCACCAGCACGGCAGAAGTCTATCCCAGTTCACCAAGAACCGTTCCGGCTACCGCTACAGCACCGGTAGAGTCTACGGTTCCGCCAATCAGAGCTCCTCCCATCAACTCTCCAAGACCAAAAGCACGGATCAGGACCGGTTCAAACACCATCATCAGGACTGTAAAGATAATGGAAATAGAAACGGAAAGGGAAAGGTCTGTTTTTTTGCACGGGCTGCGGCTCCGGTCGCAATGGCTGCGCTGGTACCGCAGACTGAGGTTGCAGTAGCGAGGGTAATGACTAACGGTTTATTGTCCATTTTCAACACACGGGTACCAAAGAACCACATAAACAGAATGACCAGTGGAGTTACGATCCAGGCAATGCCAAGACCATATAAGCCGAAGTTTACAATATTGGAAAACAGAACAGAAAAGCCCATGACAGAAAGATTCCTGCAAATGCTGGAATATACTTTCTTGCCTCGGTTCCCTTCAGCTGATTACCAATTGTAAATAATACACCAAGAACCACTGCGGTAAAGACCAGTTTCAGGACAAGTGGTACCGACCAGATAGAAAGGAAGGACACTCCATTGCCCCAAGTAGAAAACTTAGCCGCTGAAAAATCATAAGCCCCGGTAAGGACTCCGATGGCCGCTGCGCCGATTACAAAAATGCCGATCCAGACTGCCAGCCAGTCCTCGGTATGAAATAGTTCTGATTTTTGCCTGCAGCCTGTGCTGCGTTCTTTTTGATTCCGGCTGCCGCCGGTGCTACGGAAATAGTCTGTGCGCTCATAATATGGATTCTCCTTATATTTTATGTTTGTTTTCTGATATGTTTCTGCAGCAGCAACAGCAACACATCTTCTCCCGTACTCCTCTGTTGCCAGTATCGTGTTTCTTCTGCATTGCATATTCCTCCTTTTTCATAAAATATTTAATCGCCTATCCAACTAGTATGTTGATATGTTATAAAGGATGATTCCGGATTTGTCAAGCATTTTTCTCACAATTTTCGGGTGTTTTCAGATAAAGCCACGATAGATCTGATAGAAGAAGAGCCGGGAATCTGTTAAAAGTCCCGGCTCCTGCCAGATTTCACACTAAATTAGAGACATGCCGACGCACTGTCCTTATGTTCCATTTTTTCATAAGTAAAAGTCCTGATTTCTGTTTTCCGGTTTAAGAATCCCGGCATCCAGATCATCAGATGAGCTTTAAAATCCAGCGTATCACTGGCATGAACGAAAGGCTCCTCCCGAAGGACCACCGACTGGATTCCTTTTTCCGCAAGTGCCTGCTGGCCTGCTTTTGCTGCTTTCATAATCAGGGCATACCTGGCATCCCGCTCCGGCCCAAAGCTCCGGCACGGATGGACGGATGCAGCCTGCTTCAGTCTCTCTGTCAGCAGATCCACAGTCTTTGCATGTTTCTTCCGGTGCAGAAGCGCCGCGATATACTTCGTCATCCACCGGCCGGAATGTTTTTCGTAAAACTCCAGCGCACGAAGTAAGGAGATATCTCCGGCTTCTTTTGCCAGATCTATCATAACCTCCAGAGCCTCCGGTGCCAGATCCCATCCATCATCCCGGTCAGGCAGATACTGTGGTGGCACGGAAGGGTAACTGGTAAAATTAAGCGGTGGGAACTTCGCGAGCCACGCAAGCTTTTGCTCCAGTTTTCCGCAGCAGTCCTCTCCCATATATTCAAACTTATCCCATAAAATGGCAATACGGTACTCCAGCTGCCTTAAGTATTCATAACCCTTTACCCAGAAATGACCAATCTCACCATAATTATAAAGTTCATATTCCACTTCCAGTGTTTCAAAAAAGATTGTAAAGACATTGTGTCCCTGATGCACCACCAGGGACGAGCGCTTCTCGCCCCGGTCCAGGCGTGTCCCCAGTTCTCCACTGTAATCCGGCAGATACTCTCCCGTAATCCGCGCATTCCGAAAGGCCAGAAAACATTCCACGGCATCATTCATCAGATACACCAGGCGGATGTCCTGCGGCGTGTGAAACCCATTTTCACCCTCCAGAAGCTCAAACTGATTCTGCTCTCCCAGTATTTCCAGCATTCGATATACATTCATAGCTATTCCTGTTCTCCCTCGTTGGCTTCTTCCATATTTACATCCGGTTCCAGAGCCGGTGCCGGTTCTTCCATATAGCGAACCCGCAGGACCGCCTGAGACCAGTTCAAACTTACGTGGGGTGTTTTGCCCCGCTCCTTTCCTGCTTCCGCGATCTGCTCCAACAGTTCTTCCAGAACCTGCTTCGTCAGATAACTGCCCCGCCAGTGAAACGTAAGCAGCTTTCCTTTCTTCGCAGCCTGCAGCGCCCGTTTCTTTACATCCTCCTGCTTTGTAAAGGACAGCTTCTTTTCTTTATAATAGAAGTGATCGCCATTGGCACAGGACGGTGCCGGGGCAATGAGTGGCTCGTGGTCCCGGAAGATGTTTTTGTCATCCAGATTAAAATAATCGTAGCGGATTTCCTCACCTGTCATACTGCATTTTCCCAGACTGTTGTCGAACGTGGCATCCAGATGGTAATAAACTCCATCAATTCGGACAATATTCCAGGTATGCCGGTATTTGATGCCTTTTTCCGGGTTATTGCCGCAGATGGCGATCATGCACCAGAGTCCAAGTGCGTCACAGAGAACCTTCACCGCCTTGGCAATGCCCTCGCAGACGCCCACGCCCTGTCCCAGCGGACCTATGATCTCGTGAGAATAGGCTTTTTTTAATTTATCGTAGCGGACATTCTCACAGATAAAATCATGAATGTATTTTTCTTTCTCCCACTCGGAAAGCGTTTTGGCAGGCCGTGCCAGTTTTTCCACCCGGGATGCCATGGCCTTCTGATGTTCCCGGACCTTGCTTTTATCAAACAGATATTCCGGCTTCATAATGAGATTGGGAGAATCCTGGTAGTGGAGGAAATGAAATCCCGATGCCCAGAACAGCTCCGGATGATCCAGCCTCAGCAGCAAAAATACCTCAGAAAGTTCCTTTGCGTCTAAGAGCGGCAGCTGAATGCTGTCGGTAAGCTCTGTGAGACCGGCAAGCATGCTGCGGTAAGCCGCCTGTTTCGGTTTCGTCATATGATCATAGTAATACGCTACAGCCATGTTGTCTCCACTTCTTTCATTTTCTTATCAGGAAACATTATATCATTATTTTCTGCTTTTCGCACCGAATTTCAAAAACCTGTCTGTAAATACTGACAAATCGGTAAAATCTGCTATAATCGGAGATAAAGTGATACCAGATTTTAATCAAGCGAGGATACCAGATTATGCTGATTTATGACTTTTCCGGACGGGGAACACACCCCCTCTACGAATATCTTTACCACTGCCTGAAGGCAGACATCTTAAACGGGCGTATTCCTGCAGGCACTAAGCTTCCGTCCAAACGAGAGCTGGCTGCAGACAACCAGATCAGTGTGCGTACGGTCATGAATGCCTATGACCAGCTCCTGACGGAGGGCTATATCACCTCTGAGGAGAAGCGCGGTTACTTTGCCGCAAAGCTGGAAACCGCACCGGAACGCTCCTCTATTTCCGCCTGCTCCGTGTCTGCGCCGGAGCGGACCGCCGACCGGAACTTTGCTTCCGAAGACCCTGAACCGCTTTACAAAGAAGATACCTGGTATGCGGACTTTACCTCCAACAATACCATCTATGAGAAATTTCCTTTCTCCCTCTGGCGCAAGACCATGCGGGAGGTTTTGAGCGAATACGACCTGGAGCTGGTACAGCGGGCTCATTTTCTCGGTGTACCGGCACTGCGAAAGGCTATTGCGGACTATCTGTACCGCTCCCGCGGCATGAATGTTTCACCGGAATGTATTGTCATCGGTGCCGGCATCGAATATCTCTATGAAAAGCTCATCAAGCTTTTGCCGGAGCACTCCGTTTATGGCGCGGAAAATCCCGGATACCGGAAGATTCCGCGTATTTACGAGGAATTCGGACTTCCATGGAAAAGCATTGAAATGGATGAATCCGGCGTCAGCATGGCCAGCCTGCGGGAAAGCGGCGCAAATGTCGTCCATGTTTCCCCGGAACACCACTATCCGCTCGGGACTGTCACAACCGCCGGGCGGCGCCAGGAGCTGCTTTCCTGGGCGGCAGAGGCCGCGGACCGCTATATCATCGAGGATGATTATGACTGCGAGTTTCGCTACTCCACCAAGAGCATTCCTGCCCTGCAGAGCATGGATCTAAACCACCGGGTCATCTACATGAACACCTTCAGCAAGAGCCTGGCTCCGGCTATCCGCATCAGCTATATGGTGCTTCCAAGGAAACTGATGGAGCACTATATCGCGCGTGCCAATTTCTACTCGAATTCTGCATCCAGCTGCGAGCAGTATGCCCTGGCGCGGTTTATCGAAAACGGCTCCTTCGAGCGGCATCTGAGCCGCCTGAAAAAATACTACCGTCAGGAGGGCGAGCGGCTTTTACGCATCATCAAGCAGAGCAGCCTGATTCCTTCCTCCCGCATCACCGGAGGAAGCTGCGGCACCCATCTTCTGGTGTATCTGGACACCTCGCTGACGGATGTGGAGATCCGCTGGGCAGCCAGAAGCAAAGGCATCAACCTTGCCTGTCTCTCGGAGTTCTGTACAGAAATCCGCCCGGAATATGAGCATGTACTGGTCTTAAACTACTGCGATCTAGATGAGCGGACGCTGGCAGAGACCGTGCGGAGGCTGGGCAATATTTTCATCCAGTGGTAGGCAACGGCGCTTTGCCGCGCCGGAAATTCAGCCTCCCGGCACTGTTATCTGGTATCTGAATATTTTTTTGTTCTGGTCGTTTTGTTAGTACCAAATCATTGCTATGATGTTGCCATGTCAGACACACAGGAACGGCATAATGGCCCCCACCCAAACAGACAGCCGCCCTGTAGACACTCAAATAACGAAAAAGGAGCGTGTATCTCATGGCAACAACTTACTATTTCTTACCTACCAGAAACTTATTCGGTGAAGATTCCGTTCAGGAGGCCGGCGCCCTGATGCAGAGCCTTGGAGGAAAGAAGGCTCTGATCGTAACGGATTCCTTTCTCGCAGCCTCCGGTATGGCCGCTTCCATTCAGGAGATCCTGCAGAAAGCAGGAGTCCACAGTGTCGTTTTCGGCGGCGCAGAGCCAAACCCGAAGGATACCAACGTGATGAGCGGACTGGAAGTGTTCCGGAAAGAAAACTGCGACTCCATCATCTCCCTGGGCGGCGGTTCTTCCCACGACTGCGCAAAGGCCATCGGCCTGGTTGCTTCCAACGGCGGAGACATCCGCGATTATGAGGGTGTGGATAAATCCACGAAGCCGATGTGTCCGATGATCGCCATCAACACTACTGCCGGAACTGCTTCCGAGATCACACGTTTCTGCATCATCACCGATACCAGCCGTCATGTAAAAATGGCCATTGTTGACTGGCGTGTCACCCCGCAGATCGCGATCAATGACCCGAAGTTAATGGTCGGCATGCCGCCGTCACTGACTGCCGCAACCGGTATGGACGCTCTGACTCACGCGATCGAGGCTTACGTTTCCACGGATGCCAACCCGCTGACCGATGCCGCTGCCCTCATGGCCATCACCATGATCACCCAGTATCTGCCGAAGGCCGTTGCAAACGGCACTTATATGAAGGCTCGTGATAAAATGGCTTACGGCCAGTACCTGGCCGGCATTGCCTTCAACAATGCCTCCCTTGGCTATGTTCACGCTATGGCCCACCAGTTAGGCGGCTTCTACAACCTGCCCCACGGCGTCTGCAACGCGATCCTGCTTCCGCATGTAGAGGAATTCAACCTGATCGGCAACGCAAACCGTTTCCGCGATATCGCAAAGGCTATGGGCGAAAATATTGACGGTCTCTCAACGATGGATGCGGCAAGAAAAGCCATTGCTGCCATCCGCCAGATTTCCGAGCAGGTCGGAATCCCGAAGAACCTGCGCGAGCTGGGTGTCAAGGAGGAAGATTTCGGCATCATGGCAGAGAACGCCATGAAGGATGTCTGCCAGCTCACCAACCCGAGAAAAGCAACCAAAGAGCAGGTAATCGGCATCTTCAAGGCTGCTTACTAAAACATTTTTGCTAAATATCATTTCCAATCCTCAACATTCGCAAGCCTGGCCCCCCAGCCGGGCTTTGCGGTGTTGTAACAAAAGGAGGTCCCGCTATGGGCGTATACGCTGTTACCGGCGGCTCTCACGGAATCGGAGCCAAAACTGTAGAATTACTGAAAAAAGAAGGTCATGAGGTCATCAACATCGATCTGTTAAAAGGGGACATCACCGCAGATCTGGTGACCCTGGAGGGACGCCAGAAGGTCATCGACGAGCTGCACGCCATGCACCCAGAGGGGCTGGACGGGCTCATCTTAAGTGCTGCCGTGTCCGGTGCCTGCGGAAGTCTCACCAAGATCATTTCCTTAAATTATTTCGGCGCAGTCTCTGTGATCAAGGGCACCTATGACCTTCTGGAGAAAAAGCACGGAAGCTGTGTTGCTGTCTCCTCCAACGTCATCTCCCAGGGCATTGCCCGCATGGACATTGCAGACCTCTTAAATAACTGTGGAGATGACGAACACAAGATCCGAAACGTTGTCTCCTCTCTTGACGCCTCCGACTTAAGCGTGGGAAACAGCATCTACGCCGCTGCCAAATACGCCCTGGCCCGCTGGGTACGCCGTCACTCTGCCTCCTACGCAGCCAACGGCGTACGCATCAACGCGGTAGCCCCGGGCAACGTGGGAAGTGCCATGACGGCCACCATGTCCCACAGTGCCAAAGCTTCCTTAAACGCCCTGCCGATCCCGACCCGGTACGGGCAGGAAACCTTCATGGATCCGAAAGAGATTGCTCTTGCCATTGTTTTTCTGGCTTCCGAAAAAGCCTGCGGCATCAACGGCATCGTGATGTTTGTGGACGGCGGTACGGATGCACTCTTAAATACGGAAAAAGTTTACTAAAAGGGGGATTCTGACAGATGCTGCCAATTGAAAATTATATCGATGCGATTGAAAATAAAGATTATGAAGGGCTGGGAAACCTTTTTACCAAAGACGGCCACTACTGCGACTACTGTGCCAACGGCACACCCCAGCATGACTACCATCTATATGGAAAAGAAGCCATCTCCATGTTTTTCCGGAACAAATTTCTCTGCCGCCAGTATTCCATTCTGGAACCGACGGTGCTAAGCCCCTCCCAGGCAGAGTTCATTGCGTGTTTCGGAGGTTACCATGTGATGGCGATCGTGACACTGCAGCAGTTATCTGCAGACGGACATATCCGGCGATTAACCGTACGCCCCAAATAGAAACGGAGGAACTGCCGCAAAGCAGCTCCCCCGCAAGCTCTCCTATGATCAGGATTCGATCAGCTTCTCCAGGTGCTTGCGCACCACGGTAAAATGCTTCTTTAACGCTTTCGCGCCCGCTGCCTCATCCCGGGCCGCCAGCGCTTCATAAATGTCCCAGTGCGCTTTCCTGAGCACCGTGGCACGCCGCCGGTCGGAAAGGATCGACGTTCTTAAATCCTTCACAAACAGCTTTAACAGATCTTCCATCTGGTCTACATAGAAGATCATCAGCTGGTTGTGGGACATCTCCATTAAAATTTTGTGAAATTCCACATCCAGAGCCGCGCTGTCCTGGGCGCTCATGGGCTGGTCCATCTTTTCCAGTACTTTTTTCATCCGGGCCAGTTCTTCCGGATTTGCACCTTCCATGGCCGCCGCAAGAGCTGTCTGCTCAAATCCGCAGCGCATCTCAAATACTTCCGTATGATTGATATGCTGCAGCACCATAGTCAGGGACATCAGCCTGGTCATGTATTCCCTGGTGTTACAGCGGACATAATTTCCGCTTCCCTGAATGCACTCGATCAGCCCCATCATCTCGAGAACATGAAGCGCTTCTCTCGCTGAATTGCGGCTGACCTTTAAGGTTTCCGACAGGGCACGCTCCGTCTGGACCTTATCATTCAGGCGGAGATTGCCTGAGGTAATCTCCGCCGTAAAATAATCAAATACCCGTTCGTATGCTTTCTGGCTGTTTTTCTCTTCCAAGTAAATTCCATCCTCCTACAGACGATAGCAGACCTTTCCAGGATTTAAGATCATCTTCGGATCAAACACATGCTTGATGCCTTCCATGAGAGCCATATTGGTCTCACCGACAGAATCTACCAGATATTTAATCTTGCCGGAACCGATTCCGTGCTCACCGGATACCAGGCCGCCACAGCTGGCAGCTTCCTTATAAATAATCTCGAAGAATTTGTCGACACGGGACTTAAACGCTTCCTCCTCCAGATCGTTAGAGCACTGGTAGATGTGAAGGTTTCCATCACCTGCGTGGCCGAAGGACTTAATCACAAGTCCGCATTCTTCACCGGTCTTATTGACAAAATCCAGGTAATCTGCAATCTTATTGACCGGAACTACAACATCGCACTCATCAAGCAGCTTTGTCTCATGCATGATTGCTTCCAGGAAGGAAGAACGTGCTGCCCAGGCGTCCTTGATCTTGGCCGGGGTATCTGCAACCAGGACATCCATAGCGCCTGCGTCCAGAACCAGCTCTGCCATCTGCTCCAGCATAGTGTCCAGATCATCCTGGCTGTCTGCATCCAGGGTTACCAGAAGGTAAGCGCCAATCTGCTGTCCCTCAAGCTCCTGCGGGAATACGCTGCGGCCAATATAACGTTCAGAGCTTAATACAATCTCACGCTCCATGAACTCGATTGCCTGCGGATTTAAGCCGGACATTTTAATCTTCGGCACAGAGGAAAGCGCGGTATTTAAGTCCTCAAACGGAATGATGAGGGATGCCACAACCTTCGGTGCCGGAATAATCTTTAAGGTCAGCTCGGTAATGATACCCAGAGTTCCCTCGGAACCAATCATTAAGTTTAACAGGGAATATCCGGAAGAAGTCTTGGATACGGTAGCTCCCAGGTGGGTGATCTCGCCGGTCGGCAGAACCACGGTCATGGCACGCACATAATCACGGGTTGCGCCATATTTTACAGCTCTCATACCGCCTGCGTTGGTGGATACGTTGCCGCCTACACAGGCAAACTTTTCACCCGGATCCGGCGGATACATCATGCCCTTGCTTAAGCAGTCATTGGCCAGATCATTTAAGAGCACGCCGCTCTCAATCTCTACTACGAAGTTCTCCATATCGTAGCTTAAGATCCGGTTCATCTTGGAGATATCGATGAGCACACCACCAAGCAACGGAACCGCGCCGCCTGCAAGACCGGTGCCTGCGCCTCTCGGGGTTACCGGAATGGTGTTTTCATAGCAGATCTTCATGACTGCGGCGACTTCCTCTGTGGAAGTCGGCTGCACGACCAGGTCTGGCATATGGGTGCCGTAGATTGGCATCTCGTCTCTTGCGAAATCCACATTGATATCGTCTCCAACGAGAACATGCTCAGATACTGCCTGAATCTGAGCAATGATTTCCGGAGTCAGCTGATTATATTTTTCCATTGTAATTCCTCCTCATATTATAAGGGTAATCGCACCAATCATCAAGTTTATTTCCGTGCTTTGATTTCCTCAATCAGCAGCGGAAGAATTTCTTTGACATCTCCCACAATGCCTACATCCGCAATATCGAAAATGGAAGCAGCCTCATCTTTGTTGATTGCTACGATATATTTGGATCCCATGATGCCGGATACATGCTGCATGGCTCCGGATACACCACAGGCGATGTATAGCTTCGGCGCAACGATCTTGCCGGACTGTCCTACCTGATGGGCACGGGATGCCCATCCTTCTTCGATAGCCGGGCGGGATGCGCCGACTACGCCCCCCAGCAGGGATGCCAGCTCTTCTACCAGCTTAAAGTTTTCTGCATTTCCCATGCCGCGGCCGCCGGTTACGATGACCTCGGCACCTTCCAGGTCAACAGCTTCCGCAATCTCTTTCGCTGCGTCAATCACCTTTGCTTTGAGGGCATCTGCAGCAACCGGCGCGTCTTTTTCTTCCACACTGCCCTCTGCAGCTTCTGGCTTTGCAAAGCTTCCGCTGCGGACGGTCGCGAACTGAATCGGGCCGGACACGGTCATACGCTCCAGAACGGTTCCGCCATAGGCCGGACGTACAAATTCCACACCATTCTCACCCGGCTTGATCAAAGTTGCGTCGGTCACGCAGCCTGCGCCGAAACGCTGTGCCAGACGCGGTGCCAGGTCTTTTCCAAGCTGGGTGCCGGAAAACAGAACCAGCTCCGGCTGAATTTCTTTGATATAACTCTCCAGCGCTGCAGTCTGCGCGTCCTCTGAAGCGTCTCCGGTCTTTAATACGGTAACCTTTGCGCCAAGAACTGCCGCTTTCTTAGCGGCCTCCTTGTCCTCTATCGCAACGGCACAGGTCTCTCCCAGCTCCTTTGCGGCAGTCAGGAGTTCCAGGCTTCCCTGAACCGGTGCTCCCTCTTTTGTTTCGATATATACCAGTACTTTCATCTGCGCTCTCCTCCTTACAATGCCTTATCCTGAAGCAGCTTTTCCATTGCCTTGCGGACAGCTTCCGCTGCTTCTTTTTCTTTGATGCGAACGCCTGCTGCTCTCTTAGGCGGTTCACTGTAACCCCTTAAGGATACCTTCGCCTCTTCCTTGGAAACATCTGTGTCTGCTGCGGCAAATACCGGAACAATGGCTTTTCTGGCTGCCAGTTTTGCCTTAATGTTTGGATAACGCGGATCATAGGCCGGTTTTGCGATGGTGAAGACTGCCGGCTGTGCCACGCTGTATCGGATGTAGCCTTCCTCGGTCTCCTGCTTTGCCACAAAGCTCTCATCCTGCGGCTCCACCTCAATCACGCTGGATACGAAGCCTGTTCCCAGAATCTCTGCGAGACGGGCACCTACCTGTCCGCTGATCTCATCGGTGGATTCCTTGCCACACAGGATCATGCCGTAAGGCTGTCCGTTTTCTGCTTCGCATTTCTTTACTGTTTTTGCAAGGTATGCTGCGACAGCACCCTCATCAGCCCCTGCAAAAACATCATCCTTAAATAAATATGCTTTCTTTGCGCCTACTGCCAGCAGGTTTTTCATCATGCTGGTGCAGTCTTCGGTACCGATAGCTGCAACGGTAACCTCACCGCCATTTGCCTCGGTATAGCGTGCTGCAAGCTCCAGTGCGTAAGTATCAAACGCATTGGTTATCTTTTCTACATCCTTTACTGCCGGTACGCCAGCCCCGTCCAGATGGATCTCCACGCTGTCATCCGGAACCTGTTTTACAAATACCAGAATATCCATATTCTATATCCTCCTACTATGTCTTTCCTCCGGGCCAGTCCGACCGGCCTCTGTCGGAAACGTTTTTTCTATCTTACTTTCCGATTACGGCTCTGCCGACTACCATACGCTGAATCTCATTGGTTCCCTCAAAGATCTGGA
>ERZ779842.2195-NODE-2195-length-13866-cov-3.192600_pt1 | contig 13866 bp, 12 predicted proteins | sample MGYA00511095_ERZ779842 | MGnify/ENA primary metagenome ERZ779842 (study PRJEB29588, sample SAMEA2154036) | human gut metagenome | biome: human gut; feature: human-associated habitat; material: faeces | place: Denmark | collected 2008/2010 ... | reverse complement strand
TTTGAACTTCTTTTTGCAATTATAGCACAACAGATAATTCGGATCTTTTTTCCCTGGTCTTAATTCCTGACCACATATTGGACACTTCATATGAATCTGTCCCTCCCCATAGTGTATTATTTCAAACTGTGCTTTCAGACCTTTCGGCTGTGTATATCTTACATACATTGATATTATACTACATCAATTTGCAAATATCAATTTTTTATCCAAATTATTCAGATTGTTTTCCTAATGTTACTTCAACATCTTTTTTCTCATATTCGCCATTCTTGCTCTGTGTCTGAACTGTAATTTTTACCTTTTCTCCGGCTTTATAATATTGAAGCTGTTCCTGAAGTGCATCCATTCCATCTACTGTTGTTCCTTCAATTCCTGTAATAACAGCACCTTTTGTAATACCAGCCTTTTCTGCACCACCACCGGAAATAACTTCTGATACATATACACCCGTCGGCATATTATACATTTGAGCACTGTCTGATGTTACATCTACACCCTTAATTCCAATATAGCCTCTTTCGGATTCTGCAACTTTTGTTTTTGTTTTCTGGTTCATAAGATTCGTAATCAGATCACTTACATCTGATACAGGAATTGCATATCCGATTCCTTCTACTGTCTCGGTTGCAATCTTTGCAGAATTAATACCAATCACTTCTCCGTTCGCATTTAAAAGTGCTCCACCACTGTTTCCAGGGTTAATAGCCGCATCTGTCTGAAGAAGTTTTCCGTCATAGCTGTCCATTGTACGTTCTTTAGCGGATACGATACCGGTTGTTACTGACTGTCCATATCCAAGCGCATTACCAATTGCGATTACCTGATCTCCCACCTGGGTTTTATCCGAATCACCCAAGGTTGCTACCGCGATCTTATTCATCGTTGAATCTTTGATCTTACTTAAAGGAACTGCTACTACCGCAAGGTCTTTATCCGAATCCGTTCCCTTAATATCAGCTTCTACACTTTCTTCATCTATAAATGTTACAGTCAATGTACTGCTTCCTTCTACAACATGATTATTCGTTACAATCAATAATTCTGAATCATTCTGACCTACGATAATACCTGAACCCGCGCTCTCACTTTTCTGTTTCTGTGTACCTCCGAAGAAATTCTGTACCTCCTGCACGCTCATATTTGTAATAGAAACAATGGATGGCATTGCATTCTTTGCGACCTCTGTTACATTAGCCGTACCCGAAGAACTGTTAGAAGATGTTGTCAGTTTTGCACTATTGGCTGTCGTTGTTGTTTTTCCAACGCCGCCTTTTCCTGATGTAATAACAATTACTTCACTCATTTTGCATCCTCCAATATTTTATATCTATAACCAGCCACAATATTACTTGTCTGAAATGCCGCACTTGCAACCACTCCGAAAACCAGTCCTGTACATACCACTTTTGCCCATCTTGAGTCGCCCTTTCCGTGTTTTTTCTTCGGACCTTGATCCTGGTTTCCACCCGTGCTGTAATTTTCTGTATTCATATTCTGATCGGATGTATAATAATTATATTGATTTTCCATATCTGATTGCCCCTTTCATATCTTATGCTTGTAGTTTACAGCTCAATTGTGTTTAATCTGTGATAAAAGTAAGGAGATTTATTGATATTCCTCTAATTTTTTCAGTTTTGTTCCTATATCACTTTTGAACTTTCTCCACGCATCCTCATTTTCCACAAAATATTTAGGGCAAATCTTTCCGGTCACATCATAATGTCTTATAACATCATTTTCATCCAGATCAAATTTCAGACACAGCCATGCACAAAGATCCACCATGGATTGATATGTCTTTTTATTAAAAATTCCCGTCTCGTCCGGGTGACAGCATTCAATTGATACTGTATCAATATTCCTGCTGTTTGAAGCATATGCTATCTCCCACGTCGGTACACACTGAACAATCTCTCCTTCCAGTCCTACAACAAAGTTACTGCTTGCTTTCGTAATGTGGCTATCTTTCAGTCCCTCGAAGTAGTCACGGTTATTCATAGCTGTGGCACCGGGATTCGCTGTATAATGAACAACGATTCCATTGACTTTTTTTAGCTTAGTCTGTGGTCTGGAATTTTTATTAGGAGTAAGAAGCGCAGGACGTATTTCCGGCTTGGTAACCTTGACAAACAACGCCTGTCTTTCTTTCTCTTCCTGCTTTCTCCATTGTTCTGCCCGAATCGACTGGTAGGCCGTCAAACTGCCTGTAAGCAGTAACAGCACAACTAATGTGACAGCACTGATCAGCGCAATCTGACGCTTCATTTGTAATTTTTGCCTTGCAGTCCATTTCTTCATCGGTCATTCACTTCTTAATTTCCTTCAATGCTATAGTTTGGTGCTTCCTTTGTAATGTGAATGTCATGTGGATGACTCTCTTTCAAAGAAGCAGCGGAAATCTTAACAAACTGAGATGTTTCCTGCAATGTAGGAATATCCTGTGCTCCACAGTAACCCATACCGGACCGGATACCACCGATCAACTGGAATACGGTGTCCTCCACAGTTCCTTTGTATGCCACACGTCCTTCTACACCTTCTGGAACAAGCTTCTTAGCATCTGTCTGGAAATAGCGGTCTTTACTACCATTCTCCATTGCTGCAATAGATCCCATTCCACGATAAACTTTATATTTACGTCCTTGGAACAGCTCGAATGTTCCAGGGCTTTCGTCACATCCTGCAAAGATACTTCCCATCATGCAGACACTCGCTCCGGCTGCCAAGGCCTTTGTCATATCTCCGGAATACTTGATACCGCCATCTGCAATGATCGGCACATCATACTTTTTAGCTGCCTCATAAGCATTCATGATCGCTGTCATCTGTGGTACACCAATACCTGCAACTACACGGGTTGTACAAATTGATCCCGGTCCGATACCAACTTTTACGGCATCAGCTCCTGCTTCAATTAAATCTCTTGTAGCATCACCTGTTGCAACATTACCTGCAATAACCTGTAAATCAGGATATTCAGCTTTAATCATCTTTAATGTGTTAAATATATTAGCTGAATGTCCATGAGCAGAATCAATAACAATAACATCTACTTTTGCTTCTACTAATGCTTTTACTCTTTCCATTACATTAGCTGTAATACCAACAGCCGCACCACAGAGCAGGCGTCCCTGTTCGTCCTTTGCGGACAACGGATATTTGATCTGCTTCTCAATGTCCTTGATGGTGATGAGTCCCTTTAAGTTGAAGTCATCATCCACGATCGGGAGCTTCTCCACTCTTGCCTTTGCCAGGATACGTTTTGCCTCCATAAGGGTGATACCCTCTTTGGCGGTAACCAGATGCTCGGAGGTCATGCACTCTTTGATCTTCTTGGAAAAATCCTCTTCAAACTTTAAGTCACGGTTGGTGATGATACCAACCAGCTTGCGGCCCTCTGTAATCGGCACACCAGAGATGCGGAACTTAGCCATAAGCTCGTCTGCGTCCTTTAAGGTATGCTCCGGGGAGAGGAAAAACGGATCTGTGATGACACCATTCTCTGAACGTTTTACCTTATCTACTTCCTCTGCCTGCGCTTCAATTGACATGTTTTTGTGAATGATACCAATACCACCCTGACGCGCCATGGCAATTGCCATACGGTGTTCTGTAACGGTATCCATACCCGCACTCATAAGTGGAATGTTCAGTTTGATTTTCTTGGTCAGATAGGTGGTTAAATCTACCTGATTCGGAATAACCTGGGAATAAGCCGGCACCAGGAGCACATCGTCAAACGTAATGCCCTCACCAATAATTGTACCCATTATTCGTTTCCTCTCTTTCTTTGGTTTTGTTCATAAAGATTCCATGGCAATCGTGTTTTTATTATTAGTAAAACTAATATTTCAACGTCATTGAATCTATTGGACTTATTAATTGCATATTGTAGCAAAAATCTGTCCGCTTGTCAAATACTATTGAAAGGAAAAAGAGGAACGGCTCCAACAGAACCATTCCTCTTTAAAATATTACTTATTTTTGCGTCTTACATCATTCCGCCCATGCCGGCACCTGCTGGCATTGCCGGAGTCTCTTCTTTGATGTTCGCTACTACGGACTCGGTGGTCAGAAGGGTGGATGCTACGCTGGTCGCGTTCTGCAGTGCGCTTCTGGTTACCTTAGCCGGGTCAAGGATACCAGCCTTGATCATGTCTACATACTCTTCTTTGTACGCATCAAAGCCATAGCCTACCGGAGACTCTTTTACCTTGTTGATGATAACAGAGCCTTCCAGACCTGCGTTTGCGGAGATGTGGAACAGCGGAGCCTCCAGAGCTTTCAGAATGATCTTGCCGCCGGTCTTCTCATCGCCCTCAAGAGCGTCTACTACAGACTTGATCTCCTGAGTTACATGTACATATGCGGAACCGCCTCCTGCAATGATACCTTCCTCTACTGCTGCTCTTGCTGCAGACAGAGCATCCTCCATACGGAGTTTTGCTTCTTTCATCTCAGTCTCGGTTGCAGCGCCGACACGGATAACAGCTACACCACCTGCCAGCTTTGCAAGACGCTCCTGCAGTTTTTCTTTATCGAACTCAGAAGTGGTCTCTGCGATCTGAGCACGGATCTGCGCAACTCTTGCTGCAATCTCATCCTTGTTGCCGCAGCCGTCAACGATGATGGTGTTCTCCTTCTGTACTTTAACGGATTTCGCACGGCCAAGCTGCTCCATAGTGGTATCCTTCAGTTCCAGGCCAAGCTCCTCGGAAATTACGGTACCGCCGGTCAGGATAGCCAGATCCTTTAACATTTCTTTTCTTCTATCGCCGTAGCCAGGTGCCTTAACACCAACAACGGTGAAGGTTCCTCTTAACTTGTTAACGATCAGGGTGGTCAGAGCCTCGCCCTCGATATCCTCTGCTACGATCAGCAGCTTGGAACCGGACTGTACAATCTGCTCCAGAACCGGAAGGATCTCCTGGATATTGGAAATCTTCTTATCGGTAATGAGGATGTACGGATCATCCAGATTTGCTTCCATCTTATCCATATCGGTGCACATGTAAGCGGATACATAGCCACGGTCGAACTGCATACCTTCTACCAGGTCAAGCTCAGTCTTCATGGTCTTGGACTCCTCGATGGTGATAACGCCGTCTTTGGAAACCTTCTCCATAGCGTCTGCTACCATCTCGCCGACCTCATCGTCTGCTGCGGAAATGGATGCGACACGCGCGATGCTCTCACGGCCGGAAATCGGCTGGCTCATCTTTGCGATAGCCTCAACAGCAGCCTCAGTTGCCTTCTTCATACCCTTTCTTAATACGATCGGGTTAGCGCCTGCTGCCAGGTTCTTCATGCCTTCGTTGATCATAGCCTGTGCCAGAACCGTTGCGGTGGTGGTACCATCACCAGCTACATCGTTGGTCTTGGTTGCTACTTCTTTTACCAGCTGTGCGCCCATGTTCTCAAACGGATCCTCCAGCTCGATCTCTTTCGCGATGGTCACACCATCGTTGGTGATGAGCGGAGCTCCGAAGGACTTATCAAGAACAACGTTTCTTCCTTTCGGTCCAAGGGTTACACGAACAGTGTCTGCTAACTGATTTACGCCTGCTTCCAGGGCTTTTCTGGCTTCTACGCCATATTTAATCTGCTTTGCCATGATTCAAATTCCTCCAGTTTCTATGATATATACGATGTATTACTCGATTACTGCCAGAATGTCATTCTGTTTTACGACTACATATTTCTCGTCCTCAACCTCTACTTCGGTTCCGGAGTACTTGGAGTAGATAACCTTATCACCCGGTTTTACCTGCATGGTGATCTCTTTGCCGTCAACCACACCGCCAGGACCTACTGCTACTACCTCTGCCTGCTGCGGTTTCTCTTTTGCCTGGCCCGGAAGCACGATACCGGATTTGGTAGTCTCCTCTGCTACAAGCTGTTTTAATACAACCCGATCAAATAACGGTACTAATTTCATGGATAACTCCTCCTTACATCGAATCTTTTTTCTTTCATGGGGCCTCTGAATTATCCCCTTTCTGATGTACATTACCATTTATAGCACGAGTTGTTAGCACTGTCAAGTGTTGAGTGCTAATTTTATCTAATTTTTATAACTTCCCCCTTTCTTTTTTACTCTCTTCGTATTAGAATTACTTTTATAAAGAATATTCGTAACGGCTTGAAAATGAACCTGCAACGCATATTCAAAGAAAGGAGTACAGGGGTATGGCAAAAAAAGCTTTTGGAAAACTGGCAGCCCTCTTAACCATCGCAGGTGCTGCTGCAGCCGGCATTTCTTACCTGACGAAATACCGGTCTTTTAATAAGGAGCTGGATGAAGACTTCCACGATTTTGAAGATGAGGACGACACCGAGGTGCCGGACAGCACCATGAGCCGCAACTATGTTTCCCTTCATGCAGATAAGGACGAGTTCCTGGTAGCTGCAGGCGACATGATGAACGCCGCAAAAGATGCAGCCAGCGCTGCGAAGAATATGGTAAAGGATGCCGCTGCCATTGTCGCAGACAACACCCGCGAGGCAGTCAGTGTCGCAAAAGACAGTGCCCAGAAAGCCACCGTTGTCGCGGAAGATACTGTAGAAAAAGCAGAGAGCGCTGTAGAGGACGCTGTGATCAAAACAGAGGACGCCATCGAAAACGCAGCAGAAACCGTATCTGACGCTATGGAAGAGACCGCCGAAAAGCTGGCGGACGCTTCCACTACCACCGTCAGTGAAGATACGGAAGCGTAAACAATAACTTATCAAGGAAAAGAAGCAGAGCACAGAGTTTTCGCAAACTCCGGGTTCTGCTTCTTTTCCTTTTATGCGCCCCAGCATTCCATAAGAAGGCGTATTCCTTCCACAATCTGTTCTTCACTCAGGCTTGCATATCCCAGCACCACCGTAGCCGGACGGTGATTGTGCTGTGGATGTATGAAGTAACTGCTCAGACCATACACCTTCACACCAGCTTCTTCCGCTTTCTGAATCAGCTGCTCCTCTGACTCTCCTTGTCTGGAAGTCAGCAAAATGTGAATACCTGCGTGTTCCCCACGGATTTCAAACCGTTCCCGCAAAGGCTCGATCTGTTCCAGTAAAAGATCGTGTTTCGTCTTGTAAACCGCACGCATCCGGTTTAAATGCCGCTCAAAATACCCGCCCGCCAGAAACTGATACAGAATATTCTGATCAATGCGGGATACGGTGGAGGCATAGAAGGAAGTCTGGCTGCGGTAGCGCAGCAATAAATGTGTGGGCAGAACCAGATAACTGACACGAATGGCCGGCGCAATGCACTTGGAAAACGTTCCAAGATAAATGACCCGTCCGCTCCGGTCCATGCCCTGCAGGGCCGGAATTGGTTTTCCGCGATACCGGAATTCACTGTCGTAATCGTCTTCTATAATGTAACGGTCCGGCGCTTCCACGGCCCACTTTAACAATTCCTGGCGCCGTCCCACAGGCATGACAACTCCCGTTGGGAACTGGTGGGAAGGCATCACATAAGCCACATTCGCCCCACTCCGGGTCAGAAGCTCCGGCTCCATGCCATTTGCGTCCATCTCCACCGGACAAACCTCATAGTCCAGACTCCGGAAGACTCGGTATGCCTGCTTGTAGGTAGGATTCTCCATGGCTATGACATGCTTCCCTTCTAAAATCTGGGACAGCAGCATCAGCAGATACTCACTTCCTGCTCCCACAATGATCTGCTCCGGACTGCAGTTTACCCCACGGGCCGAATGCAGGTAGCTGCGGATTGCTTCCCGAAGTCCGGGTTCCCCCTGATGATTTCCGGAATGAAACATTTCTTTATTATCATCGACAAGGGTGTTACGGCTCAGCTTCCGCCACACATGATACGGAAAGCTGTCCAGATCAATACCGCGCGGAGAGAAATCCACACGCCACCCCGCATCCGGCTCCGCGGTGGTCTCCATCTCCTCGGCACCGGACGGCCCGGTCTCCACTAACTCATCCAGATGACTGACAAAATAACCGCGGCACGGCCGGGATTCCATATATCCCTCGGCCAGCAGCTGGTCATAGGCCATCTGCGTTGTGCTGCGGCTAACTTTCAAATGCTCCGCCAGTACCCGCGTGGAGGGAAGACGGTCACCCGCTTTTAAGGCACCGCCTCGGATCTCCGCGCAGATATGGGAGTATATCTGTTCATACAGTGGTTTTTTCGACCGGGAATCAAGCGGAATCAAAAGTTCCATCAGCTCATCCCCTAATCTGATTGTTATTTCTGAATCTTAAAGGAACTCTTTAAGGAAACGATCCGGTTAAATACCGGCTCGCCCGGCTTGCTGTCCTTGCAGTCCGCGCAGAAGAAACCGTTGCGCACAAACTGGAAGCTGTCGTAAGCCTCAGCCTCTGCAAGAGCAGGCTCTACATAGCAGTTCTTTAAGATGGTAAGGGAATTCGGGTTTAAGTTGAGGCTTCCGTCCTCGTTTAATTTGCCCTTCTCCTCATCAACAATGTTCTCATACAGGCGGACCTCAACCTGCTTTGCGGTCTCGGCCGCAACCCAGTGGATGGTGCCCTTTACCTTGCGCTCACAGAAACCGGAACCGCTCTTGGTAGCCGGGTCGTAGGTAGCGTGTACTACGGTCACATTGCCGTTCTCGTCCTTTTCAAAACCGGTGCAGGTTACAAAGTAAGCGCTCATGAGGCGAACCTCGTTGCCCGGGAACAGACGGAAGTATTTGCGCGGCGGCTCCTCCATGAAATCCTCGCGCTCAATGTAAAGCTCTCTGCCAAACGGAATTGTTCTGCTTCCAAGCTCTGGGTTTTCAAGGTTATTGACAACATCAAGTTCTTCCATCTGATCCTCTGGGTAGTTATCAATGATTAACTTAATTGGATTCAGTACTGCCATAACTCTTGAGCGCTTAAGCTTTAAGTCCTCACGGATACAATATTCAAGCATTGCATAATCAACAGAAGAATTTGCCTTTGCCACACCACAAAGATCAACAAACATGCGGATAGACTCTGGTGTAAATCCACGTCTTCTGAGTGCACTGATTGTAACAAGACGCGGATCATCCCATCCATCTACTACGCCGTCTTCTACGAGCTTTTTAATATAGCGCTTTCCAGTAACAACATTAGTCAGATACAGCTTTGCAAACTCTATCTGCTTTGGCGGCATAACAAACTCACACTCTTTTACAACCCAGTCATACAGCGGACGATGATCCTCAAACTCCAAAGTACAGATGGAATGAGTAATGTGCTCAATTGCATCCTCGATTGGGTGAGCAAAATCGTACATCGGGTAGATGCACCACTTATCTCCAGTATTATGATGAGTAAGATGAGCCACACGATAGATAACAGGATCTCTCATATTCATGTTCGGGGAAGCCATGTCAATCTTTGCACGAAGTACCTTCTCTCCGTCTGCATACTTGCCGTTTTTCATCTCCTCAAACAGCTGCAGATTTTCCTCTACGCTTCTGTTGCGGTATGGGCTCTCCTTACCTGGTTCAGTCAAGGTTCCTCTGTACTCGCGAATCTGCTCTGCTGTCAGATCACAAACAAATGCCTTTCCCTTCTTAATCAGGAATACGGCATACTCATACATCTGATCAAAATAATCTGATGCAAAAAACAGTCTGTCCTCAAAATCAGCACCAAGCCACTTTACATCCTCGGTGATAGACTTAACAAACTCAGTCTTTTCCTTTGTTGGATTTGTATCATCAAAACGCAGGTTGAACTTGCCATCATATTCCTTTGCCAGTCCACTATTCAATAAAATAGACTTTGCATGTCCAATGTGCAGATATCCATTTGGCTCCGGTGGAAATCTTGTCTGAACGTGGTCATAAGTTCCCTCCGCTAAATCCTTATCGATGATCATCTCTATAAAATTTTTTGAGACTGTCGTCTTTTCTTCTTTGTTTTCTTCCAGGACGATGTCTTTATTCTCCATAGTCTTCCTCCTTTAATTAAGCGCAATGCCCTTATCTACTAGGATATGTCAAAGGTCTTTAAATGTCAACCTTTTCTTTTTGATTTCAATGTATCAAAAAGGCCTCCTGATCTCTCAGAAAGCCTTGTCAAAAAGCTGATGACGGGACTCGGACCCGTGACCTCCTCATTACCAATGAGGTGCGCTACCACCTGTGCCACATCAGCTTGTTTGCCGGACTTTATTTCGCTCGACACGCACTACTATACTACTTTCCGAATGTTTTGTCAACACCTTTTTTAAGTTTTTTTATTTTTATTAAAAAAGACATCAATTTAGCTCTCCGACTATACAAAGAGCTAAATTGTGTCAAAATTCATGTTATCTGTTCATGTTATTTCAACTCACAGTCGGTATTTTTACGGAGTCTGACATGTCGAAAATAGTTTGATCAAAAACATCGTATGCTTTAAAAGCGTCTCTGTCTTACAATCTCGTATGCCAGAACACCCATAGCTACAGATGCGTTTAAGGAATCGATGTCACCCTTCATTGGGATAGAGGCAACCATATCACAATGTTCCTTTACAAGTCTTGATACACCTTCTCCTTCATTTCCAATGACAAGACCGATAGGTCCCTTCAAATTAAGGGAATACATTTCCTCGCCGTCCATATCTGCACAGACAAACCACATTCCCTCTTTCTTTAAGTCTTCCATTACAGTAACAAGATTTGTTACTTTTGCAACAGGCGTATAATTCACTGCACCTGCAGAGGTACGTGCAACTGTCGCTGTTAAACCAACTGCTCTGCGCTTTGGAATAATTACACCATGTGCACCTGCCTGATTTGCAGTACGAATGATAGCACCTAAATTGTGCGGATCTTCAATCCCATCAAGAAGCACAATAAACGGTGCCTCACCCTTTTTCTTTGCATTCTCTAAAATATCAGAGACCTCTGCGTACTCACATGCTGCACAATATGCAATCACGCCCTGATGATTCTTAGTCTCAGACAGCTGATCAAGACGCTCCTTCTTTACATACTGCACCATCGTATCCTGCTTCTTTGCTTCACGCAGGATCGTCTTTACAGGTCCGTCCTGACAGCCATCAAGTACAAACAGTCTGTCAACAGTTTTTCCGCTTCGAAATGCTTCAAGAACCGCGTTTCGGCCCTCTGTTAATGATTCATGATATCCCATATTTTCTTTATTCCTTCGTCCTTTCTTCTTTCTGATGCAGCTTCTCTTTTTCAGGTGTTTCGACGCACAGCACACCTGTGCGCACAAAGCCCTCTGAAAGAAGATCAAGCAAACGCTCCATCTCACCATTTAAATACAGATAACCACAAAGTGCCTCTAATCCAGTTGCATGACGATAATCAGACATCGTTGCATTCTTTGCTTTTGTAAAAGATCTTGCATTACGACCTCTGCGGTAAGCAGATGTCTCTTCCTCTGTCAAAAGCGGTGCAATTGCAAATGCAATCGCGGCCTGTGAAGAGGCACGGCAGACATTGCTTGCCTGCTTGTTTAATTTATCAACCTGTGTATTTCCGTAGCTTACAAAAATCGTGCGGACAATCATATCGTAAATCCCATCGCCAATATAAGCAAGCACCAAAGGTGAATATTCCTTTGCAGGCATCTGCTTTAATAAAAATTTCTGTTGGATCTGTTCAAGCAGCTGCTGATTTTGTTCCATGTATTTCCTCTTTCTATATCTTTCTGATTTTTATTACACACGCTTCCAGGTCACACCCTGTCTTGTATCCTCAAGAATAATGCCCTTATCAGCAAGTTCTTTACGAATTTCATCGGCACGTGCAAAGTTCTTTGCCTTTCTTGCCTGCTTACGCTCCTCGATCAAAGCTTCGATATCAGCATCCAAAAGTTCTTCTTTTTTCTCAATTATAATACCAAGGATATCGCAAAGTTTCTTTAAAATCTCATACAGTGCCTTTGCTGCTTTTCCTGAAAGCTCATCTGTCTTATTTGTATTTACATATTTTACAAGCTCGAAAATAGCTGCAATTGCATCTGCTGTGTTAAAGTCATCCTCCATTGCTGCCTCAAACTTGCCTACATATTTCTTTGCTTCCTCGACTACTTCGCTCTCCTGATTAGTAAGCTCACCCTCGTTAGCAGACTGCTTCTGAAGCCATGCAGCACATGTTAAGATACGATCAAGACCGTTCTTTGCTGCTTCCATAAGCTCTGCACTGAAATTTAATGGACTTCTGTAGTGTGCGCTTAACATAAAGAAACGAAGTACCTGAAGATCATACTTCTTCTCAATATCTCTTACTAACAGGAAGTTACCAAGTGACTTACTCATTTTTCTGTTATCAATATTTAAGAACGCATTGTGCATCCAATAATGAGAAAACTCTTTTCCGTTGCATGCCTCGCTTTGTGCAATCTCATTTTCATGATGTGGGAAAATCAAATCCTCACCACCGGCATGAATATCAATCTGCTCGCCTAAGTATTTCTTTGACATAACAGAGCACTCAATATGCCATCCCGGACGTCCTTCGCTCCACGGAGATTCCCAGTATGGCTCTCCTTCCTTCTTTGGCTTCCACAAAACAAAATCAAGCGGGCTTTCCTTGTCTTCCTCGCCACTTACCTTTAAATCACGAAAACCTGACTGAAGATCATCAAGGTTCTTATGAGAAAGCTTACCATAATCCTTAAAACTTGCAGTACGGAAATAAACAGTGCCATTCTTCTCATAAGCATGACCTTTTTCGATCAAGGTACTGATCATATCGATCATTCCATCGATTTCCTGTGTTGCAAGCGGATGAGTTGTCGCCGGCTTTACATTCATAGCAGCCATATCCTGCTTGCACTCCTTTATGAAACGCTCAGAGATAACAGATGCCTCAACACCTTCCTCATTTGCCTTTTTGATAATCTTATCATCTACATCAGTAAAATTTGAAACATAATTTACGTCATAGCCCTTGTATTCCATATAGCGACGCACAGTATCAAATACGATCATCGGGCGTGCATTTCCAATATGAATATAATTGTATACTGTAGGACCGCAGACATACATTTTTACCTTTCCCGGCTCAAGCGGCTTAAATTCTTCTTTTCGTTTTGTTAATGTATTGTAGATTTCCATGTTTTTTCCTTTCTTCTTTTCGTTTTCATCTGTGATTTCTCAAACATTTGATACAGCTTAGCGTATTGCTTTTTAAGCTGTTCAATATCAGCAAGCACCGGATCTGGCATATGCACCTGATCAAGATCAGTTTGCGGCAATCGTACATTGTCACGTTTGACAACACGTCCTGGAACTCCTACCACCGTAGAATTTGGCGGAACTGGTTTTAATACAACACTTCCAGCACCGATTTTACAGTTGTCTCCAATTGTAATGGAACCGAGAACCTTCGCGCCTGCACTGATCATAACATTATTTCCAATTGTCGGATGGCGTTTTCCATGCTCTTTTCCTGTACCGCCAAGTGTAACACCTTGATATAAGGTAACATTGTCACCAATCTCTGCTGTCTCTCCAATCACAACACCATGACCATGATCAATAAAAAATCCTTTTCCGATCTTAGCTCCTGGGTGGATCTCGATTCCAGTTCTTCGTGCTGTACACTGAGAGATCATACGCGCTGCAAAATATCTTTTTTTCAGATAAAGCCTGTGCGCAAGACGATACCAAAGTACTGCCCAGAAACAAGGATACAAAAATACCTCTGCCGGTGAATTAATTGCCGGATCCCGTTCTCTGATCAGCGAAATTTCATCAAGTACATATTGAACGATTCTCATGCCACTCCCTTCTTGCTTCGAAAATCTTTGTCCGCAGTTTTTTGACCTTGGAAACCTTGTATCAAAAAAATAACGTCCCCTGGCAAAAGCCAGGAGACGAAAAATTTTCCGCGGTTCCACTCCTGTGAGAGCATAGATGCTGACACTTATGCTGTAT
>ERZ779842.2185-NODE-2185-length-13921-cov-11.371484_pt1 | contig 13921 bp, 10 predicted proteins | sample MGYA00511095_ERZ779842 | MGnify/ENA primary metagenome ERZ779842 (study PRJEB29588, sample SAMEA2154036) | human gut metagenome | biome: human gut; feature: human-associated habitat; material: faeces | place: Denmark | collected 2008/2010 ... | reverse complement strand
CCTCCCGTGCAGCCTTGGCCGCTTCCCTGCGGTACTGGGTAGGCGTCATGCCGGTGCGTTTTTTAAAGGTGCGGGCAAAATAGCTGGAATCCTCGTAGCCCACCATGGAAGCTACCTCTGCTGCCGAACGGAACGGGTCGGTGAGCAGCTCCTTGGCAGCGTTGATCCGCAGTTCGGTCAGGCAGTCCAGAAAGTTCATCTTCTGGTACTTCTTGAACTGTGCCGAGAGATACGCCGGGCTGATATGCAGGATCTCGCTCACACTGTCCAGCGAGAGGTCGAACATATAGTTATCCTCCATATACTTGCGCACATGGGCCATGACCAGTGCATTGCGGTCGTTCTCCCCTGCTTCGGCGGCATCGCTCTCCGGATCAGCTTCCGGCTCCGGTTCCACCGGAGCCAGCTCTGCAAGGCGGCGGCCCGCCTCGATCTGACGGATGGCCTTGCGGATGGAAGCTTCCACTTCGTCCGGGTTCACCGGCTTGAGCAGATAATCGCAGGCACCCAGATGCATGGCCTCGTGGGCGTACTGGAACAGACTGTAGGCCGTAACAAAGATCACCTTGCACTCCGGGCGCTGTTCCAGCACGGCGCGGGCTGCATCCAGACCGTTCATACCGGGCATCTCAATGTCCATCAGGATCAGGTCTGCGCCCCACAGCACCGCCGTATCCGCTGCCTTGCGGCCGTTCTCGGCAGTCTCGATGGTCACTTCGTGCTCAAAGCGGCGGGCCACGATGTCCGCCAGCGTTTCCCGTTCCAGTGCTTCATCATCCGCGATCAACAGACGAATCATTCCTCAAACTCCTCCTCATTCTCCACCAATGGCAGATACAGCACCACCGCCGTACCGCGTCCCGGATGGGACCGTATCACAAAGCGGCTGTTCCGATCCAGCAGACGCAGGCGGGCCGCAACATTATAAATGCCGATATGCTCCCAGCGTTCACCGGGCTGGCTGAGCGCCCCGCGCAGCTGTCGTAATTGATCCAGCTGGATGCCCACGCCGTTATCCACCACGCGGATGCACAGCAGTCCCTTCTCCCGCAGAGGGTTCACGCGGATGCGCACCACACCGCCCTCCTCTTTGGGGCAGATGCCGTGCTTGAAGGCATTTTCCACAATGGGCTGTAAAATAAAGGACGGCACCATGGTCTCGGTAAGATCCAGCGAATCAGAAATGCGCCACTCCATACGCACCCGCTCACCAAAGCGGACATGGTAGATGGAGTAATATTCATCCACGATGCGCACCTCACGGGAGAGCGGCACCTGTTCATCGTTGCTCATCAGGCTGTAGCGCAGCAGGTGCGAAAGCGCCATGATGAGCGCCTGCGTACGGTAGGCCGTCTCGGTGCCGGCGGTCTGCTGGATCACATTCAGGGTGTTGAACAGAAAGTGCGGGTCGATCTGGCTGCGCAGCTGCTGCAGCCGGCTGCGCTCCATGCGGTTCTGCAGCTCCAGTGCTTCGGTCTTCTGGCGGTGCAGCTCCCGCTCGATCTCGTTTTTCTCCTGCAGGGTGGTCACCTGCTGGGCCATGGAGTGCTTCATGATGTTGAAGGACTCGGCCAGCTGAGCGATCTCCGGCTGCTTGGGCAGCGGGATGTCCGGGGTGTCGAACTCACTTTTGCCAATGGCGCGGGAGGCAGCGATCATCTGCTGCACCGGCGTGAGCAGACGCATGACCATCAAACCGGTAACGCAGCCCAGCGCCACGCACAGCGCCACCACCACCGTCTGCAGCATGGTGATGCGCTCGTTCAGGGCCGAGATGGTGGTGTAGGTGGTCTGGGAATCCTGAATGGCGGTTTCCAGCAATTGCAGGGTGTACTGGCTCAGGTAATCGCCGCAGGGTACCACCTTTGCATAATACAGCTGGGAAGCTGCGGCATCGTTGCCGCTGAGCAGGTCGTTTTCCAGCTCATCCAGCAGGCCGGTGTAGGTCTGATAGACCGTATCCACTGCGCTGTAGAGCACCCGCTGCTCATCGCTGACGCTTTCCAGACTGTTCAGGCTGGTACCGATGCGCCAGAGCCATGCGTTGCAGGTGGAAGATGCCGACTGCAGCCGGTCAATGATCTCCTCCGGCTCGCTGTTCTCCCAGCGGTAGTTCTCCAGCACGGAAATAGAGCTTTCCACACCGCCCTGAAAGCGGCTGATGGCGTTGAAGCAGCCCATCTGCGCGTCCTGTACTGCCTGCACTGCTCTGGACTGGTAGCCATTGAGCGTGAGCTGCATGGCAAAGGCCGCAAAAAATGCTGCCAGACACAAGCCCATGCGCTGCTTGAGGGTGATCTGCCGCTTGCGGTGCTGCAAAGCCTGCCGCCTCCTTTCGTTTGGTAACGATTTATTGTACCACGCTTTGGGCCGGATTGGCAAGGTTTGCATGTTTTTCTCTTGCCTAAACCGCGCAATTGTGGTACGATGCCTACAAATACAAAGGAGGCGACTTTATGTCCCAGACCATCTCCGTTTCCACCACCATGGGTGAGCAGGGCTTCCGCGATTTTGCCGTGTTCGATGCATTCCATCACCGCAAAGCATGGCTGCGTCCCGCTGTTTTTGCCGCCATCATGCTGGCTTTTGCCGCCGTCTGCCTTTCGCAGCTGGGCAAGCGCCCGGGTGCCGGGCTGCTGGCTGCTGTGCTTGCCATTGTGGGCATCGGCCTGCCGGTGAGCTACTTTTACTCGTTCTTCCGCAGCGTTTCCCGGCAGATCAAACAGATGCACCTGCCGCGGGCCTTCTACCGTGTGGAGCTGGCCGACACCGGCATTGCTGTGTGGATGTACGGCCAGCAGGACAAGCCCGAACCCACCAGCCGCCACGCATGGGACAGCTTTTACTGCGCCTACCGCACGGACAATGCGGTGTACCTCTACGTAGAAAAAGAGAAAGCTTACTTACTGAACGACCGCATGGAAGTGGTGTGGAAGTTTTTGGCCGGCATCCTGCCCAAAGAAAAGCTGCACGACTGCAGAAAAGGGTAAGCCCAAAAAATATGCACACAAAAAAAAGAACTGCTGATGAGATATCAGCAGTTCTTTTTTGTATATAAAAAACCCACGCTGCGGCAAAGCAACGCGCAGCGTGGGTGCGAAGATAGCTTATGTTATTGCGTCAACCGATCAGCGGGCCAGCGTATACTTGTGCAGGGTCTTGCGCACAGCGCCGGGGCCTGCAAACAGCTCCTTGGCCATTGCCTCGATCTTCTCGCCCAGACCAACGGCATACAGATCCACGCCGAACACGTCAACACGGCTGTACAGCTTCTTCAGGCAGCTGAAGTCCTGCTCGCCTTCCTTGACCTCCAGCGGAGCCACAATGGCCTGCAGCTCAGCCAGCAGCGGATCGGTGGAAGGCTCAAAGGCCTGACCATTGTCATCGATGCCCTTCAGGTAGCGGGCGTAGCCTGCCAGCACCAGCGGGATCAGGATCAGGTTGCTCTTGTCCAGACCGCGTGCCTCGTAGGCCTTGATGGTCTCACCAAAGCGGATGGCCAGCTTCTGGGAGGTATCGGTTGCGATACGCTGGGGAGCATCCGGCATGAAGGGGTTGGGCAGACGGCGGTTGATGACAGCGCCGATGAACTCATAGGGGTTCAGCACGCCGGGATCGACCACAACGGGCATCGCCTCGATATAGCCGATCTTCTGGATGAAGGCACGCAGGTCTTCATCGGCCATCTCGGCGGAGATGAGGGTGTAACCCAGCATGCAGCCATAGATGGACATGGCAGTGTGCAGCGGGTTCAGGCAGGTGCACACCTTCATCTTCTCGATCTTGTCCACGGTCTCGCGGTCGCAGTACAGCACACCGCCCAGCTCCAGCGGAGGACGGCCATTGGTGTAGTGATCCTCGATGCACAGGTACTGGGTCTCCTCGGCGTTGACGAAGGGAGCGGTGAAGGTGTGCTTCTCGGTGACGATGGTGTAGTTGTCCTCAAAGCCGTCGTCGGCCAGCATCTGCTGGACCTTGGCATCCGGGCGCGGGGTGATCTTGTCGATCATGCTCCACGGGAAGGTGATCTTGGTCTCGTCCTGCACATAAGCCAGGAACTCTGCGGGCACCAGACCCTGCTCCACCCACTTTGCAGCGTAGGCGTGGACAGCGGTCTTGACCTTATCGCCGTTGTGAGAGCAGTTATCCATGCTCTGGACGGTCAGGGGCAGCTTGCCGGCCTTGAAGCGCTCGTACAGCAGAGCGGTGACCTTGCCCATTGCCAGAACGGGGGTCAGGCCGCGCTCCAGGTCAGCAGGAGCAACGCCGTAGCCCTTCTCGGTGATGGTGAAGGAGATCATCTGCAGGCTGGGGTTCTGGAAGATCTCCACCAGACGTGCCCAGTCCTCGCCGAAGGAGTAGTCAGCCTTCAGGCTCTCGGTAACGGAAGCCACCACCTTCTTCTCGATCTCGCCGGTGGACTTCAGGCAGACCAGCAGGCTCATATTGTCGTAGGGACGATAAGCCTTGTCGATGATCTCGTAGTCAAAGCTCTCGGCCACGATGACACCGCGGTCATACTTGCCGGTGTTCAGCGCATCGTTCAGGATGGCAGCCGGGAATGCACGGAAGATATTGCCTGCGCCGAAGTGCACCCAGGTGGGTTCGGCGTGGGTCTTGGCCTTGACAGCCTCGATATCGAATTTGGGCAGCTCATAACCCTTCTCTGCCCACTCGGCGGACAGATTGCCGTTTTTGATCTCAGACAGCTTCATATTTATCAGCCCTTCTTTTTCTCTTCATCCAGACGATCCAGCAGATCCCAGACACCCAGCATGTACTGAACGCCCAGAGCACGGTCATACTTGCCGTAACCGGGGCGGCAGTTGCCGGGGCCTTCCTCCCACAGCTGACGGCCGTGGTCGGGGCGGATATAGCCCTCGTAGCCGCAGTCATGGTAGGCGCGCAGGATCTCGATGATGCCGGTCTCGCCGCAGCAGTCGCGGTGAGCAGCCTCGGAGAAGTCGCCGTTGGGGAAGTGGTGGATGTTGCGGATGTGACCAAAGGCAATGCGGTCGCAGTGCTTGCGCACGATCTCGGCACAGTTGTTGTTGGGGTTTGCGTTCAGGCTGCCGGTGCACAGGGTCAGGCAGTTGTACGGATCATCCACCATGCTCAGGAAGCGGTCGATGCTCTCAGCATCCACCAGCAGACGGGGCAGGCCGAAGATATCCCAAGGGGGATCATCCTGATGGATAGCCATTTTGATGCCGCACTCATGGCAGGTGGGCATCAGTGCTTCCAGGAAGTACTTCAGGTTTTCCCACAGCTTTTCCTTGGTGACAGGGGCGTAAGCCTTGAACAGCTCGTCCAGCTTTGCCATGCGCTCCGGCTCCCAGCCGGGGAAGGTCATGTTATACTTCTCAGTGAAGGACATGATGTACTCAGCCATAGCCTTGTAATCGCCCTTGATCTTGTCCTTCTCATAGAACAGTGCAGTGGAGCCGTCGCCCACGGGGTGGAACAGATCGGTACGGGTCCAGTCGAACACCGGCATGAAGTTGTAGCAGATGACCTTGACACCGAACTTGGACAGATTGCGGATGCACTGCTTGTAGTTCTCGATGTACTTGTCGCGGGTGGGCAGGCCGATCTTGATGTCATCGTGGACGTTGACCGACTCGACCACGTCCATGTCAAAGCCGTAAGCGTGGATCTGATCAGCTACCTTCTGGATCTCGTCGATCTCCCAGATCTCGCCGGGCATCTTGTCGTGCAACGCCCAGACGATGCTGGTCACGCCGGGGATCTGCTTGATGTCGCTCAGGCTGATGGGATCGTTGCCCTCGCCATACCAGCGCCAACCCATTTTCATAGGCATAGGAAAATCCTCCTGTTTTATATTTTCTGCTTTGCATTTTCCGCGCAGCCGCGTGCCGCGCTCTTGTACTTATATTCTAGTATATCAGTTGCGTTTTTTCAATGGTCGCTTTGCCGGTTTTTAATGTTTCTTCTTGTATACTTTAGACAAAAAGAACAAAAATCCGTCGGACATCACCCGCCCGACGGATTTTTACACGATTCAAAATGCCGGTTTCAGCGTTTCAGCTTCTGCCGGATGGACGGAGCCAGCACATCCTTGAAATATTCAAAGGTGTCCAATTCCAGAATGGCAGAGCCTGTCAGATAAATGCCCAGACCAACCACCACCTGAATGATCACCGTCAGCAGATCCGGCAGGTGCAGGAAAATGACCAGATACATGCACAGGCCCGCGCCCGCTGCCAGCAGCAGGGTCGGCAGGATATCACGCATCTGTTCCAGATAGCCATAGCCGATCAGCTTTTTGTTGAGCTGTGCATCCAGGATCTGGGTCACAATATTCGTGATCAGCATACCATATGCAATGGCCTCGACGCTGACACGGAATGTTGCCAGCAGAAGAAGGATGCACACCCCTTCGTTCAAAAGCTGACATTTCAGGTAAAGATCGCTGCGGCCCACCGCCTTGGCTGCATTCAGGTTTGCCGTGATGATCGGCCAGCACACATACCCCAGACAGAACACCCTGAGGAACAGCACACAGGGCAGCCACTTCTCGGTGAGGATCAGGCGCACCAGCGGTTCGGCACAGAACGCAGTGCTCATCATCACCGGCGCAATAATATAGGTACAGGTCTTGATGGAGCGGCGGGTCATGTTCTTGACCTGCGCACGGTCATCCTGCAGTGAGGACATGACCGGGAACAAAACGCTCTCAATGGAAGTATCCACGCTTGACGCGATATTATAAGTCAGGTTATCGCCCTGATTGTAATACGCCAGATCCGCCGAGGTGTACATCTTGCCGATGATCAGGCTGCGCAGGTTGTTGTAGATGACGCTGCTCAGCGACGAGGCCAGCAGCTTCCAGCCATAAGAGAGCAGCCCTTTCAGGTGCTGCCACGAAAACTCCATCTTAGGCCGCCAGGAGGACAGCTTCCACAACACCAGCGTGTCCACCGTGATATTGGATACCTGCTGCACCACCAGCGCCCAGACTCCAAAGCCCATGTAGGCAAGGCCCAGGCCCAGGACCGTGGATACGATCGCGCCCGCAAAGGCGGAATAGAAAAAATACTGGAACTTCATGTTCCGGGTCACATGCGCCTGCTGGATCGTTTTGATGCCGCAGACCGCCACTGTCAGGCTGATGCCGCGAAAGATCGGGGTCATGCTGGGGTCATTGTAGAAAGCAGCCAGATACGGTGCCGCCACGAACATTCCCCCATACAGCACAAAGCTGATCACAATGCTGAAAAAGAACGCCGACGAGTAATCCAGCTCGTCCACTTCCTTCTTCTGCACCAGCGCGGTGCCAATGCCGCAGTCCAGCAGGACATACATGATATTGTTGAACACCGTCACCAGTGCCACCTTGCCGTAATCATCGGGTGTAAGGATGCGCGCCAGAAGGATGGACACCACCGCTGAGATCAGCTGCACACCGCACCGCTCTGCAAAGCGCCAGAAAAAACCGTTTACAATAACATTTTCTTTTTTCTCGTTCATTCCTGCGTCCACTCAAATTCCTTTCAAAAAACCGGTCGGTCTGCACCCTGCGCAGAAATGCATTTCCGCCGTATCCTTATCATCTTCTTCCCTGCTGCCAAAACAACTGAGCAGAGATAGTTAGTTTTATAATATCACACCCATCCATGCATTTCAACCAACATATTCTTAAGAAATGACGGCCCGAAAATTTCATTTAAAAAGAAAAAAAGCGCTTGACTATCTGCCGGGAACGTGGTAATATATTCAAGCAGTCCGCATCACGGTCTTTCACCTCAGAGATTTCAGGGCTGCGAAAACAATACGGTATGCGAGGGTGGCGGAACTGGCAGACGCGCACGTTTGAGGTGCGTGTGGTTTATCCTTGGGGGTTCGAGTCCCCTCCCTCGCACCAAAAACCAGTACACATTGTGTGCTGGTTTTTCTTTTTGTGCGAGGGAGGGGACTCGAACAGGGCGGCGGCATTTATGCCGCAAGCAATCAGCCCAGTAGGCTGTTGCTTAGCCTGCGGGTCCCAATCAATAGGAATGTCTATCAGGGGTGTACTCATTTTGTACCGGTTTCTTTTTGTGCGAGGGAGCAGACCTCGAACAACACTATTTATTATATAAAAGAAAGCGCGATGAATTCTGAGAACTCATCGCGTTTTTTCTCTTATGCGGGTAGTGGGGGTCGAACCCACACGCCTTGCGGCACAGGAACCTAAATCCTGCGCGTCTGCCAATTCCACCATACCCGCGTATTCTTCTATTCTGCAGCTGCGGCCAAACCGCCTTAATATAGTATCAGTTCCGGCGGCAAAAGTCAATCACTGCATTGATATTTCCGCCCTTCACAGCGCATACTATCGCCGGACGATCGTATCATTTTCCATAGCGGAAAGGGGCTTTTTGCCGATGCGCAGATCAAAACTACGCCGCGCTGGCAGCATTGCGGCAACTTATCTTCTGGTGGCCGCGCTGGCGGTGCTGGGCTGGCTGTGGCACAGTCTGCCTGCTGAAATTTTGCTGGAACCCGGCCAGACCCTTACCCTGCCCCGTTTTGCCTATGTGCAGCCGCTGCGCACCGCTGGCTCCCGCAACGCGGCCAGCACGCAGGCTGCGGGCAGCTATCAGGCCACTTTGTCCATTGGCGGGTGGCTGCCCGTCAAGACTGTGCGCGCTCTGGTGGAAACACGTCCGGTGGTAACCGTGTGCGGTACGCCTTTCGGCGTTAAGATGTTCTCCGAGGGTGCGCTCATTGTAGGCTTTTCCGACCTGAACACCCCGGACGGCACCGCAAACCCCGCCAAGAAGGCCGGGCTGCGGCTGGGCGACCGGGTGGTGCGCATGGACGACACCCTGACCGAGACGAACGATGCCGTGCACGATGCTCTGGAAACGGCCGCAGGCGCGCCGGTGCAGGTGGTCTATATCCGCAATGGTGAGCAATTCCAGACCCGGCTGACCCCCGTGTGGGACAGCACCGCCGGACAGTGGCGCGCCGGGATGTGGGTGCGGGATTCTTCCGCCGGGGTAGGCACCATGACCTTTGTGGACAATGCCGCCGGGGTGTTTGCCGGGCTTGGCCACCCCATCAGCGACAGCGACACCGGTGAGAGCGTGGCCCTGCGCAGCGGCGAGATCGTCCCCTGCCAGATCGTGGGGTGTACCAGCGGCACCGTGGGCAGCCCCGGTGAGCTGAAGGGCCGCTTTCTGAGCACCCATGCGCTTGGCAGCATCTGCATCAACAGCAAGACCGGGGTCTATGGCAGAACACGGGCTGCATTTTCCGGCCCGGAGCTGGAGATGGCTTTTGCGCAGGAGGTGGTGCCGGGCGATGCCGAGATCTGGACGACTGTGGACGGCGAGGTGTCCAAGGCATACCGCATCCGCATTGAAAAGGTAAACGACGCAGACCCCCACCGCAACATGATCCTGCGCGTGACCGACCGGCAGCTGCTTGCCAAAACCGGCGGCATCGTGCAGGGCATGAGCGGCAGTCCCATCCTGCAGAACGGCAGACTGGTGGGTGCAGTGACCCATGTGCTGGTAAACGACCCCACGCGGGGCTACGGCATTTTTGCTCAGACCATGCTCCAGCAGGCCCGCGCTGTTGAAAAAACAGACGATACAGCGCACACGCAGACCCAAAACGCAAAATAATTTGCGGGTTTCGATTTTCTTTGCCAAAATTTACCAATAAAAGTCGTTGAAAGTTCTGGAAAATTATGGTAAAATCCATGGTGTTAAGGGAACTGCACACATTGGAGGAAACAACCATGGACAAAGTTAGATTTTTGATGTCGGATACTGGTGCCCCGTTCACTGCCGCCTGCCGCGAAGCGCTGGAGCAGAAGGGCGTGGACGTGACCGTTGTGGAAAAGGACGGCAACAAGGTCCTGCAGAAAATGCTCACCGTGCGCCCGCAGGTGGTCCTGCTGGATGCTTTTATGCCCGGTCTGGATGCCCTTGCGGTAAAGCAGCGCTACAATGCCGCCGGTGAGCGGCACACCTCCTTCTTCGTGACCGGTGCCTTCCAGAGCGAAGAGATGGTACAGGAACTGCTGGACGAAGGCTTTGCCTACTACTTTGTAAAGCCCTTTGATGAGACCGTGCTTGCCGCACGGGTGCTCAAGGCGGCACTTGGCCCGGAAAAGCACATCCTGCACACCAGCGTGGACAGCGATGAGCTGACCGTTACCGAGATCCTGCATCAGATCGGCGTGCCTGCCCATATCAAGGGCTACCAGTTCCTGCGGGATGCCATCCTGCTCACCATGAACGAGCCGGAGTACATCAACGCCGTCACCAAGCGCCTGTACCCGGAAATCGCCAAGAAAAACGGCACCACCGCCAGCCGGGTGGAGCGCGCCATCCGCCACGCCATCGAGGTGGCATGGGACCGGGGTGATGTGGACACCCTCAACAGCTACTTTGGTTACACCATCCACAATCTGCGCGGCAAGCCCACCAACTCGGAGTTCATTGCCATGATCGCCGACAAGATGCGACTGGATAAACGGCAGCGGGTGGGCTGATTTTTTTCATAGAATCCGCCGTCGTTCATATTCTGATAAGAGCAAACCAAACAGACAAAGGAGGTTTTGCTCTTGAAGCTTGCAGAATATCTCGCACGGCGCAGGCGGGCCAGAGTTGCGGCCGTGATGCTGTTCGCCCTCATTATGGGGTTTGTATCTGCTGCGCCGCCGGTCGTCACCGGATGTCAGGCGCAGGATCTTACCCCGGCACCGGACACTTCGATGCTCTCCCCCGCCGTTTCGGCTCTGGCACAGGAGCAGCAGGAGCCTGCTGCCCAGCCGCTGCCGGAAAAGTGGGTCTGCCTGACCTTTGACGACGGCCCCAGCAAGACCACACCGGATGTGCTCAGCGCGCTGAACGCGGCCGGAGTACACGCCACATTTTTTGTGGTGGCTACCGGTTACAACGAGAAGTATCTGCCCCTGCTCACCGAAGCGGTCAGCGCCGGGCACCAGATCGCGCTGCACTCTGCTTCCCACGAGTACAGCGATATCTACCGCAGCAGCGACGCTTATTGGGAGGACATTGCCCTTTTAAAGGAGCGCATTGCGCCCTATGTGGATGCCGAGAGCATCCGGTATCTACGGTTTCCGGGCGGCAGCACCAACACCGTCAGTCGGCGCTACGGCGGCAAAGGCCTGATGAAGCAGCTGAAAGCCGAAGTAGAGCAGAAAGGCTGGCATTGGGTGGACTGGAACGTGTGCGCCGAGGATGCCGTGGGCGGGCACCCAAGCGCGGGCACCATTTACCGCAATGTGGTGCACGAGACCGGGCAGCAGACGAACTGCATCGTATTGATGCACGATTCTTCCTCCACACACACCACCGCCGAGGCTCTGCCCGACATCATCCGGTGGTACGCAGACAGCGGCTATACCTTTTTGACGGTGGCCGAAGCCTTGCCGGTAAGATAAAAAAGAACTCCCCCAGTCAAGCCCGATAGGGGTTGACTGGGGGAGTTTGCTTTTTTCAATTAGTCCGCGTTCTGGCAGAACAGTGCAAAGGTGCGGTAAGCCATGTACAGGTCGGTCTTATGGATGACCTCGAAGGGCGAGTGCATGGACAGCACCGGCACACCGATGTCCAGCACCGGGATGCCGCGGTTGGCCACGTACTTGGCAATGGTGCCGCCGCCGCCCAGATCCAGACGGCCCAGCTCACCGATCTGCCATGCCACGCCGTTGGCATCCAGCAGGCGGGTGATGTCCCCTACCAGCTCAGCGGAAGCATCGCTGGCAGAGCTCTTGCCGCGGCTGCCGGTGTACTTGAAGAAGGCCACGCCGCGGCCTGCGTAAGTACCGTTCTGCGGCTCGAAGGCATTTGCCCAGGAGGGGTCGTAGGCGGCGGTCACATCGGCAGAGAGACACACGCTGTTCTGGAAGGCAAGGATGTCGTCCTGACCGGCGGCGCGGCACAGCAGCTGCATAAAATGGAATACATACATGCTCTGCATGCCGGTCACACCGTCGGAGCCGATCTCTTCCTTATCGGTCAGCACGCAGACGGTGGTGTGCACAGGATCTTTCGTCTCGATCTCGGCCATAAGGGCGGGGTATGCGTCCACCCGGTCATCGTGACCGTAGCCGCCCACCATGGAGCGGTCAAAGCCCACGTCCCGGGCCTTATGGGCGGGCACCACCTCGATCTCGGCGCGGGTGAAGTCCCGCTCGGTGATGCCGTACTTTTCGTGCAGCAGCATCAGGGTGTTCAGCTTGACGGCCTCCTTGATGTCGGCATCCTCCACAGCGTCGGAGCCGATGAGCACGTTCAGCTCTTCGGCCTTGATGCCCTCGCTGAGCTTGCGGTCGTTCTGCTCGGCACCCAGATGGGGCAGCAGATCGGTGATGCAGAACACGGGGTCATTCTCGTCCTCACCCACTGCAAAGGACACGTTGGAGCCATCAGCACGGGTGAACACGCCGTGGATGGCCAGCGGCATGGTGCCCCACTGGTACTTGCGGATGCCGCCGTAATAGTGGGTCTTGAAGTAGCTGAGGTGGTCTGCTTCGTACAGCGGGTTCGGGCGCAGGTCCAGACGGGGGCTGTCGATGTGGGCGATCACCAGACGGAAGCCCTCCTCAAAAGATTTCCGGCCGATGGTAGCGGCCACCACCGCCTTGTGCTCCTGCACAAAGTAGATCTTCTGGCCGGGGGCATAGGTCTTTTTCGGTTCAAACTTTTCGTAACCGGCCTCCAGCAGCAGCTTTTCGCTGGCGGCGGCAGCTTCGCGCTCGGTCTTGGCAGCGTTCAGGAAGGCTTTGTAGCCTTCGGCAAAGGCTGCAGCCTTCTCCTTCACGTCGGCGCTCTTGTCGGCAGCGTACTCCGGCTTGTAAAGCAGCTGTTCGGCAGCCTGCTTTGCGGTAAGTTTCTCGCTCATGTTCCTTATCTCCTCTCAGCTTTCTGCATAGATACGCTGATACCGCGCATAGCAGGAAGTGATCTTTTTTACGTAGTGGTTCATCTGGTTATAGGGAAAGCCCTGCAGCGTTTCGCCGTCTGCGGAGTGCTCTTCCATCTGTAAAAGAGCATCTACCGTGCCCCACCCGCTGTGATAAGCGGCAGCGGCAGTGGCAACATCGCCGTTGTAGCGCTCCATGCACAGGTGCAGGTAATAGCATCCGAACCGGATGCTGGTCTCCGGGTCGTAGAGATTTGCAAAGAGCAGTCCTTCGTCCGGTGCGATCTTGCTGCGCAGCCAGATAAAGGTCTCCTCGGTCATCTGCATCAGACCCCGGGCATCCACAGTGGAGGTGGCCTGCGGGTCAAAGCCGCTTTCGGTGCGGATGAAGGCATCCACCAGAAGCGGGTCAAGGCCGTAAGTCTCCGCCCACTGGTCCACCAGCACTTCGTACTTGCGGGGGTATAAAAGCCGTTCTGCCCTGCCCCACAAGTTGGGCACCAGCACAAACAGCAGGATCAGTGCCATGCCCAGCAGGAACAGCCTGCGGCTGCGCATTTTTTTGCGGCGGCGTGCCTTCTGGGCGCGGAGAGCGCGGCGGATGCGGGCCGTCTCCGGGTCGTACTGCGGTGCAGGATCTTGTTCGTTATATCGTTTGTTCAAAATTCTTTTCCCGCACCTCCTTCTGCCAGAAGCTTTGTGCAGAGCTGCTCTGCCGCAGCCTGCAGATGTGCAAGGCTGGAATCGTTGCGCAGCACATAGTCTGCCTGCGCGGTGAGGGTGCTTTCCGGTGTCTGGGCGTTCAGGCGGCGGGCGGCCATCTCGGCCGAGATGCCGTCCCGGGCCACGATGCGGGCCACACTGGTCTCAAACGGTGCCGTGACCACGCACAGGCGGTCACACTCGGCCTGCGCCGCAGTCCCCACGATGACCGCGCCATCCAGCACGAACAGCGGTGCACCGGCATCCTGTGCTGCCTGCTTTGCCGCACGGATGCGGCGCACGATCTCCG
>ERZ779842.2179-NODE-2179-length-13953-cov-2.325227_pt1 | contig 13953 bp, 11 predicted proteins | sample MGYA00511095_ERZ779842 | MGnify/ENA primary metagenome ERZ779842 (study PRJEB29588, sample SAMEA2154036) | human gut metagenome | biome: human gut; feature: human-associated habitat; material: faeces | place: Denmark | collected 2008/2010 ... | reverse complement strand
TAGAAAATCTCCCTAAAGGAACATATCACTTTAATAGAATGTCTGCACCATTTACGTATATCAAAAACGTTGATACTGGAGCAGTCAGCAAAGCATCAGATTTGGGATACTCTGATGTTAATGGAAAAGAAACTACCATAACAATAGATTATAATTTTAATTTATATCTTACTTTGAATGAGGTACCGACAACTGTTTATCCTATGTGGGCGAATGGAGAACTTCCGCAAGAGTATAAAGAAGGCTTATATGATATCAATTCAAATACTTTAAAGCCAAAAGAAAAAATATATTATTGTGGTTCCAGTCGAGAGTATAAAACTCTTAAGGGAGTAATCGAAGAAGCAACAAAATTTATGGATTCTATCGTATATGTTGACGCAGAAACGTTTGATCTCGTAGAAGAATTTGGAGAAGAATATTTGGATTCGTATAGCGGTACTTGGATGATTGGCATTTTCTTAAAAAATAGAGTACATGTTATTTTCGCGAATGGATCAAAAGTATTGTTCAATTACAAAGGAAGCAACACAAAAGTACACGAATGTTTTTCACCTTTTAACAGTGGGGAATATGGCTTCACTCTTGAAAACGCATGGATTGAATCAACAAATTGCCGTTACTCTGTACATGATGAACGGGGCATTGCGTCAGATCCATATCACAATAAATATATTAGATGCACTATGATCCATGATTCATCGGGCTGTTCTTGGGGAGCGCATCAGGCTATCGGAGGAGGGCTTGGACAATACGGAGACGTGCTAATTGAGGATGGATATTACAAGGCGGTAGGGAATGTTGATAATATATCATACCATAATACGCTTTTCGCAGAAGATAGCAAAGCAAAATCAAAAGTTGTAATTCGGGGGGTCTACATAGATGGAACTACATTATGTGCTAATTATGGTACATCGAAAGAAATTTCTCAAATGTTTGTCTGTGGATGCTCACTAAGAGTAGAACCAAAACTTGAAAGAGTAATAACTGTGGAAAGGGCAGACAACATGGAAGTTATTGCATGGGGAAATACTATAAGAACTAATTAACTAAATTAGGGCGTGTTTCAATGCCCTAACGGGCTTATCTTTTGCTCATTCTACCATACGTTAAATCTTGAGCAGGGCGATATTATGTAAGTAAACACAAACAAAAGCATTCTAATATTCTTGAAAAGTTTCTTTGGCAGTTGTATAATTATTGGGAAAGGAGTAAACAAAAATGATTTGGAATATTTTATCATTGATTTCTTTTATAGTAACAGTAATCCTTGGAAGCGGAGCTATATATCAATCATGGATGTATAACAAGGATGCTGAAAAAATTTCATCGGATACTAAGTACATGCTGGTGAATCAAATTAGATTGCTTAATGAAATGGAGAAAAAGTTCAAAAAAGAAAACGAAAATGGAGTGATTGATATGAGCAAAGATGAACTTAGACTTCATAAATTAAGCACATTTGATGTAACAGATATTGAAAATATTATGGAAGAAGTCAGGCAGTTAACGATCAAAAGAGTATTTATAGATAAAATTAATGACTTTTTAAAAAGTAATAAGATTGATTATAAGTGCAGTTTTGTGAATAAGGCAAATGTAGATGGAAATTTTACAATTTCTCAGCTATATACAATCTTATTAAAATATAATGTGCTCGTTGAAATTAGATAAGAGGGAAATAAACAGTGATACCGTGGGTAAAATGCCCACGGTATTTTTGTTAGGAGAAAATATGATTTATATTAGAGCAGCCCCATCAGGGGTTATTTTTTGCTGTAAAATTAGATTCGAAACAGAAAGGAAGGATAAAAAGTCATGAAAATATTAGATACATATAACGCAGCTGCAGGTGCGGTAATTGCAGTGCTTACTTACATTTTTGGAGAACACTGGGCATTATTCGCTTTGTTCTTGGCATTCAATGTGGCCGACTGGATTACCGGTTGGGCAAAATCACGCCTGGCACATAAAGAAAGCTCTTCCGCAGGTTGGAAGGGCGTCTTAAAAAAGCTTGGCTATTGGCTGATGATCGCGGTGGCTTTTGGTGCATCTGCCGTGTTCGTTGAGATCGGAGCGACATTGGGTATCAACCTTGAGATTACCGTGTTGTTAGGTTGGTTTGTTCTGGCATCATTGATTGTCAATGAGCTGAGATCAATCTTGGAAAATTTCGTTGAGATGGGCTACAACGTACCTCGCATTCTGACTAAAGGTCTTGAGGTAGCAGATAAGGCAATCAATCAGAGTCAGGACGATGAATAATATTTTTTATGGGAGAGCTTCGGCTCTCCTTTTTTGCGCCGGCTCATAAATAGCGCAAGAAAGGAACAGTCAAATGACAACAGCAGAACTAATAAAGATTGCAAAAGTGATATATGCCGAAGGTGGCATATTCTCTGGGAAAAATTACAATGCTTTGCTTGCCATTGCCCAGTGCATCCATGACCTATTACCGTCTTACAAAGACTTAGACAATTGCCTGGCATCTGCATTCACAACACCTTCAGATCAGTACGATCCACAGTGCCTTCAGGCGGCGCAGGCTGTTTTTGAGCAGGGAGAGCGACGCTTTCAGGATGCAGAGATCTTGCAGTTCCGGAGTTTCGCCAAGTATTCGGACGGAAACGGTCAGCCAAACAAGGAAAAGCTTGCTGATCTGTTCAGAGCTTATGACTATTTGGGCAGTGATTCCATATCAAATAAGTGGGGACACTTTTATTTTGGCAAAAAGAAGGAGGAAAAGAAGATGAGTTTTAGATTATTAGTAATGGCCGGACACGGCAGAAATGTAGACGGATCATGGGATCCAGGAGCCGTAGGAAACGGATATCAGGAGGCAGCACTTACACGAGAACTGCGAGATCTTATCAAAGCTGCAGCTGATCGAGCGGGTGTACCGTGTGATGTGGCTCCGGATCGCAACCACTACAGCTATTTCAAAAATGGCGGCCAGTACGACTTTACACAATACACCTATGTACTTGAGGTCCATTTCAATGCATCTGCCACTGCTGATTTCGCCGGTGACGGCAAGATGAAAGGTTCCATGGTCTACATTGATAAATCCGAGACAGGTCACTCTGTTGAAGACGCGATTTTGAACAACCTCTATTCAATTGGCAGCAGACAGGCATGGGATGGTGTGGTGGTCACACAGCGACAGGAAAGCTATAAGAATGGTCTTATGGTTCAGTCAAAGGTACGTGCGCAGGGCGTGTCCCACGCGGTGCTGGAAACTTGCTTTGTGACGGATCAGGATGACATGGATTGGTACTTAGTCAATAAGACTAAAATTGCGTCGGCAATCATCGCTGGTATTCAGCAGGGATTCGGACTCAACTATACAAAGAAAGTCACACCTTATATGGTTAAAGTAGACGTTGCCTTCATCCCAGATCACGTCCTTAACATCCGTGAACAGCCTACCACAAAATCCCCAGTTGCTGGAAAGATCACAGAGACGATGTCACTGACCATTGTTGATGAAGCTTCCGGTACTGGAGCATCAAAGTGGGGCAAACTCAAGTCTGGCGCTGGCTGGATTAGTCTGGACTATACAGTTAGATAAAAATTGCACTTCTTTACGATACAAGTATATCAATATCCCACTGAATACTAAGATATCCACATTCTGTTGCTGTTTGTATTAAAAGATTGTTGTAGTCGCCGTAAGGTGGTCTGAAAAAGCACATATTTTGACCAGTCAGCTCCTTTACATTTTTGTGTACCTGCATTAACTCATCGCGGATCTGTTCTTTTGAAAGTGTGCTCATCTCTGGATGTGTCTGTGAATGATTTCCTATATCGTGTCCGGCAGCAGCAATTGCCTTGACATCATCAGGATAGGCATCTACCCAGCTTCCTGTTAAGAAAAAGGTAGCATGAATTTGATTTCGTGCCAGAATTGACAAAAGATCAGCTGTATCTTCATTGCCCCAGGCTGCGTCAAATGTAAGCGCAATTTTCTTTTGATCAGTCTGAACACAATAAATTGGCAATTCTCGTGAACCTTGTGTAGTGCTTACCATTACGGCGGCGGAAAGTGTAAAAGCGGTAAGCAGAAGAAGCAAAAAAGCAGCAGAATTAAAAGAGTTTTGAAAGAAAATGGATGAAAGACACCTTTTTGAAAATTGAACATGGAAGGACACCTGATACCTTTTTAATAACTGATATGTAAATAAGGTGGGATTCATGATGATTTTTCTTATTGTATGTTTTGATTATCTGTAGTACAATAAAAATAAGAGAAAAAATTGTTACATTATGAGAGGATGGTTTTCAAATTATGTATTATGTAGATGAACATATTAAAAATACAAATCGCGTTTTTCCGCAGCAGGGCCGTTATGATTATCTGCGCTATGATATGAATGAAAATCCGGAGGGACTGCCAAAGAAATTTGTAGACAGCGTATTAAAAGAGATTACACCAGAATTTCTTTCGATATATCCAGAGCCGGATCGCTTCTTGAATAAGTATGCAGCCTATATTGGCGCATCATATGAAAATGTAGTAGCAGTAAATGGTTCTGATATGGGAATACGTTATCTGTTAGAGACATTTGGTGAAAAAGGAAAAGATGTTGTCACAGTTGCACCAAGCTTTGAAATGTATTGGGTAAACTGCAGCATTCTTGGCCTTCATCATGTTCCAGTTGCATATGAGCCGGATATGACGATTTCGATTGATAAAATTTTAGATGCCATTACAGAAAATACTAGAATTGTAGTGCTATTAAATCCAAACAATCCGATCGGCAATGTTTACACTGAAGATGAATTGGAAAAGGTAATCGAAAAAACAAAGAAAGTCGGTGCAATCGTTATTATTGATGAAGCGTATCATTATTTTTATCCAAATACTTTCTTAAAATATGCACTGAATGAAGAAAATGTTGTGCTTTTGCGTACATTTTCAAAGTTGTTTTCGATTGCTGCATGTCGTCTTGGCGTTGTAATCAGCAATCCTCAGATTATTCATTATGTGAAAAATGCGAAGCTGACATTTGATGCAAATGCGATTGCGCTATTGTTTGCAGAACGCATTTTAGATCATCCAGAGATGATTGAGCAGCTAATAGAAACGGAAAAAGAGGGAAAGGCATATACTCTTACAGAACTCACAAAGCATGGATACGAGACAAGAGACTGCCGTGGAAATTTTATTTTCGTGACACCAAAACATCAGGCGACCGAGGTTGCGCAGAAATTAGAGACAGAAAAAAAGATTTTAGTAAAATCATATGGCAATGAAATGCTGAAAAAATATCTGCGTATTTCAGTTGGTTCAAAAGATGCAATGGAACGTTTCCTGACTGCATTTTTTGAGATCGATGAAAGAGCATAATATAGATTTAGCAGACGTTTGAATGAAAAATACGAGTACAAGGAGAACGATTTGAAAAAAGTCATTACGTATGGTACGTTTGATCTGCTGCATTATGGCCATATAAACTTGCTCAAACGTGCGAAGGCGCTGGGAGACTATTTAATTGTGGGTGTGACAACAGATAGTTTTGATATCAGCAGAGGAAAACTGAATGTTCAGCAGTCTCTAATGGAGCGTATTCAGGCAGTAAAAGATACTGGACTTGCAGATGAGGTTATACCAGAGGAGTACATTGGTCAAAAAATAGATGATATTCGTCGATATCATATTGATGTTTTTGCAATTGGTTCAGATTGGGAAGGCAAATTTGATTACCTGAAGGAATATTGTGAGGTGGTTTATCTTCCGCGCACTGCTAATATTTCCAGTACAAAGCTTCGTCAGGAAAATAGTGGTATACGTCTTGGTATTATTGGCTATGAGCCGATGGTTGAAAAATTTATTCAGGAATCCAGGTATGTAGGAAATGTAGAGCTGTCGGGGATTTTTCAGCCGCCAATAAAGCAAGAACAATTGTCAGAAGGTTTGTTATTACATGAAAAAAAGTATGCAGGAAGCCTTACAGTTTATGAAACGCTGCAGGAATTGCTTGATGAGAGTGATGCAGTCTATGTGGTAACATCGCCGGATAAACGGGCTTGGTACAGCCAAAAGGCATTAGAGCAAAAAAAACATGTTCTTTGCGAATCACCAGTGGCACTAGAAAAAGAGGGTGCACTTTTTCTGACAAGACTTGCAAAAGAAAAAGGCTGTGTTTTCTTAGAAGCTATTAAAACCGCATATTTTATGGCATTTAACCGTCTTGTTCTTATGGCAAAGAGTGGAGAGGTTGGAAATATCAAGGCAGTTGAAGCAACCTGTACACAGATGACGCCGCCGCCTGTAGGTTACCAAAAGGGTGGCTTTGGCAGTATGGCAGTATGGGGACCATTTGGATTATTGTCTGTATTTTCAATTTTGGGAACAGATTATAAAAAATGTGATATGGTGACATATCAGACAAAAAATGATCAAGATCTTTTTTCAAAGATAAATTTTTTGTACGCAAATGCAGCAGCATCTGTTAAAACAGGAATCGGTGTAAAGTCAGAAGGTGAGCTTATCATAACAGGGACAAAAGGATATATTTATGTACCGTCACCGTGGTGGAAAACAGATTATTTTGAAGTTCGTTATGAGGACTTTACACAGAACAGACGCTATTTCTATAAGTTGGAAGGAGAAGGGCTTCGCTATGAGATAGCTGCTTTTTCGCGTGCTATTCAAAACGGAGTAAACACAGGCTGTATGGATGAGAAAATTACGGCATCGATAAGCAGTGTAATGGAACAGTTTTATGATAAAGAATGCCCTAATCATGATTTTATATCTTGATAGAATGATATCAGGGTCAAAAGGTCAGTTCAGGCAAAGATTTTGTAAAAAAAAGTCTGGTAATTTGTCTAAAATATGCTATACTATTAAAGATTGTGTGGTTAAACAATAGCCATAAATCAAATTAGGACAAGAGCTTGTCTGTAATAGGATGGGCTTTAGAGTCTGGAAGACAGAGAGGAGAACCCGGTATGGCCAAGGGAAAGAAGAAGTCGGCCAAGACACCGCTTTTAATTGTGGTGCTTGTATTGTTGATTATTGTTTTTGCGGGACTTTGTGTATTTTATTTTGGATTAAAGCATTATCTTGGAAAAACGAATTATGTAGATGATAGTGAAGTTACCATTAATTATGGTTTGCTAACAGCAGATGAAGATGATGTGGAAGGCTTTACTGAGATGGAGACATTGGATTCAGAGGCAGCAGCAGCTTTTGCTAAGGAAGTAAATGTAGGTCAAAATATTGATATTGCTTCTAATGGCGATGTTTATAATATCCTGCTGATTGGCTCTGATACTAGAAATGGATGGTATGGAAATTCTGATTCCATGATCTTAGCTTCCATCAATTCGCAGACAAAGACAATTTATATGACAAGCTTTATGCGAGATTTGTATGCTAACATTCCAAATGTTGGTATAAGAAAGCTAAACAGTGCCTATGCAGTTGGCGGTGGTCCGCTTCTTGTTTCTACAATCGAAAGTAATTATCGAGTTGATATTGATAATTATGCTTCAGTTGATTTTAGTTCGATGGCTAATATCATAGATCTTGTAGGTGGTGTTGATCTGGAAGTTTCGACACAGGAGGCTGGTTATATCAATATGTATCTGGATGAACAGTGCGGACTTCAGGGATTAAATGCTTCTGATTACTATGTTACAGGTGGTGGAATTACACATCTGAATGGAAATCAGGCAGTTGGATTTGCAAGAATCCGTTATACAAGCCGTGGAAATGAGCATTCCGATTATGGCCGTACTTCAAGACAGAGAGAGATTCTTGTACAGCTGATGCAAAAAGCAAGATCTCTGGATGCAACAACTTTGCTCGCTGTTGTAAATAATATGCTTCCGCTTATTACTCACAATATTGATGCGGCAACATTGACAAACTTGATTGCTAACGCACCTTCCTATATAAATTATGATATTCAGACGGATCGTATACCATATGATGGTCTGTATTCAAATTTAGGTGAGGAGCTTGTTCCAGATTTTGAGGCAACAATCAATCGTCTGCATCAAACAATTTATGGAAATTAAATAAAAGCAAAATTCGTCTTATCTTCTTGATAGGGCGAATTTTTTTGCAAAAAAAATAAAAAAGTGCTTGACAGATTTAAAAATTATGTTATACTCTTTATAGAACAAATGAAACATACATAACTCGCAGCCACTAAGCGATTGTTCTCAAGACATCATAGACAAAATATACCGAATGATGTCGTGCAGTGGCAGATAAGGAGGGGCTATGAATATTAATAAATTTACACAGAAATCAATGCAGGCAGTTCAGGATTGTGAAAAGCTTGCGTATCAATATGGAAACCAGGAAATTGATCAGGAGCATCTGATCGTTGCGCTGTTACATCAAGAGGACAGTTTGTTTGCAAAACTGATCACCAAGATGGATATTCAGCTTGAATATTTTGAAAACAGAGCAGTTCAGACACTTGAGAAAAAGGTGAAGGTGTCTGGTGGAAACGGACAGCTTTATGTCAGCAATGCACTGAATAAGGTACTTGTAAGCGCAGAGGACGAAGCAAAGGCAATGGGAGACGAATATGTTTCCGTTGAGCATCTTGTCCTGTCACTTATTCGTTATCCAAACAATGATGTAAAGGAACTGTTTCGCGAGTTTGGTATTACCAGAGAACGTTTTCTTCAGGTATTATCTACTATTAGAGGAAATCAGAGAGTGACATCTGATAATCCAGAAGCCACTTACGATACATTAAACAAGTATGGCAGTGATCTTGTTGATAAGGCAAGAGATCATAAGCTTGATCCAGTAATCGGACGAGACAGCGAGATTAGAAATGTTGTACGTATTCTTTCACGTAAAACAAAGAATAACCCTGTTTTAATTGGTGAGCCGGGTGTTGGTAAGACTGCAGTTGTAGAGGGTCTTGCACAGCGTATTGTCCGCGGTGATGTTCCAGAAGGTTTGAAGGATAAAAAGATCTTTTCACTTGATATGGGTGCACTGGTAGCTGGTGCAAAGTATCGTGGTGAATTTGAGGAGCGTCTGAAAGCTGTTCTAGATGAAGTTAAAAAGAGCGAAGGTAAGATTATCCTCTTCATCGATGAGCTTCATTTGATTGTTGGTGCAGGTAAAACTGATGGCGCAATGGATGCCGGCAACATGTTAAAGCCGATGCTTGCAAGAGGTGAGCTTCATTGTATAGGTGCGACAACACTTGATGAGTATCGCAAATATATTGAAAAGGATCCAGCACTAGAGCGTCGTTTTCAGCCAGTTTTAGTTGATGAGCCAACGGTAGAAGATACTATTTCCATCCTGAGAGGTCTGAAGGATCGTTATGAGGTTTATCATGGTGTAAAGATTACCGATGCTGCGCTTGTAACAGCAGCAACACTCTCTAATCGTTATATCTCAGATCGTTTCCTTCCAGATAAGGCAATTGATCTTGTCGATGAGGCATGTGCGCTTGTAAAGACCGAGATGGATTCCATGCCGGCTGAAATGGATGAGCTAAGTCGTAAGATTATGCAGCTTGAAATTGAGGAGGCTGCATTAAAGAAGGAAACTGATCACTTGTCACAGGAGCGTCTTGAGACACTCAAGCAGGAGCTTTCAAGTCTGCGTGAAGAGTTTGCAGGCATGAAGGCACAGTGGGACAATGAGAAAAAGTCAGTAGATCACTTAAGCAAGCTGCGTGAGGAAATAGAGCAAGTTCATCAGCAGATTGCTCAGGCACAGCAGAAGTATGATCTTAACAAGGCAGCTGTGTTACAGTATGGCAAGCTGCCACAGCTTGAAAAACAGCTGGCAGCAGAGGAAGAATCTGTAAAGTCAAAGGATCTTTCTCTTGTTCATGAGGCTGTTACAGATGATGAAATCTGTAAAATTATTTCAAAATGGACAGGTATTCCTGTTGCCAGACTTACAGAGGGTGAGCGCGAGAAGACACTTCATCTGGCTGATGAGCTTCATAAGAGAGTCGTTGGTCAGGATGAGGCTGTTGAGAAGGTAACAGAGGCGATTCTTCGTTCTAAGGCAGGAATTAAGGATCCTTCAAAGCCGATTGGTTCGTTCCTTTTCCTTGGACCAACTGGTGTTGGTAAGACAGAGCTTGCAAAGGCGCTTGCTCAGAATCTGTTCGATGATGAAAACAACATGGTTCGTATTGATATGTCGGAGTACATGGAGAAGCATTCTGTATCTCGTCTGATCGGAGCGCCTCCGGGATATGTTGGATACGATGAAGGCGGTCAGCTGACAGAGGCAGTACGTCGTAAACCATACAGTGTTGTTTTATTTGATGAGGGAGAAAAGGCTCATCCTGATGTATTTAACATCTTACTTCAGGTACTTGACGATGGTCGAATCACTGATTCTCAGGGTCGTACCGTAGACTTTAAGAATACGATTTTGATCATGACATCTAATATTGGATCCTCATATTTGCTTGATGGCATTGATGAGCAGGGCAATATCAGATCAGAGGCAGAGTCAGCTGTTATGAATGATCTTCGCGGTCATTTCCGTCCAGAGTTTTTGAATCGTCTTGATGAGATAATCCTCTTTAAGCCATTAACAAAGGACAATATTGGCAATATCATTCATCTAATGGTAGCAGATGTCAATAATCGTCTTGAAGATCGTGAGCTGTCGATTTCTCTGACAAAGGATGCAGAGCAGTATATTGTTGAGCATGGCTATGATCCAGTATATGGTGCAAGACCGCTGAAGCGTTACCTGCAGAAGAATGTTGAGACACTTGCAGCAAGAATCATTCTTTCTGGAGAAGTTCACGCACAGGATGTTATTGAAATTGATGTCGGTGATGGTGGTTTGAAGGCAGAAGTTGTTCATACACCTAAGAAGGCATAAAAGGGTCTTTGTTACAGTTCATGAATATCACTTGCAATTTTTATTGATTGATAGTATAGTTTAAGAGGTATCTTCTAAAAAAGAAGATGCCTCTTTTCTAATACTAATTAAAAAAGTCAGTATTTATTCAAACTTATATGAAAGAAACACGGATTTGGATTGTTGCTGACAGACAATATAGATGATATGAGAGGCTTAGAGTAAAGATTATGAAAATCAGTGAATTACTGCAGCGCATTGACTATATGGTATTGCAGGGCAATCTTTCAGATGAAGTGACGGGCATTTGTCATGATAACCGTATGATTCAGGAAGGGGATGCCTTTATCTGTATCTCAGGCGCACGTTTTGATACACATACGATGGCAAAGGAATTGGCAAAAAAGGCAGCACTTCTTGTTGTTGAAAAGCCAGTTGAGTTAGAAGATGGCTGCAAAACAGCAGTTGTGCAGGTCGCATCTACAAGAGATATAGTTGCAGCACTTGCAGCAGCCTTTTATGGATATCCATCTGAAAAGGTGGTTTGTATCGGAATTACAGGATCAAAGGGCAAGACAACATGCACTCATATGATGGCTGATATTTTGCGTGCAGCTGGTTATCTTACTGGAACAATAGGTACAAACGGTGCCATAATGCCTGCAGGATGCGATCATGCTGTATGGGGATCCGATAAATATAGCTGTGCACCGTGTAATGAGACACCAGGCTATGACTGCTATGAATTAAATAATACGACACCTGATCCGATGGAATTGCAGATGTATCTGGCAATGATGGTAAAGGCTGGCTGCACGCATGTTGTTTTAGAGGTTTCTTCTCAGGGCATGAAACAAAAACGAGTGGCAACAGTAGATTTTGCTTATGGTGTGTGGACCAATATCGAGACTGGTGATCACATTGGACCGAATGAGCACAAGGATTCCGAGGAATATCTATATTGCAGGGCGATGTTGTTAAACCAGAGCCGCCGTGCTTATGTAAACTGTGATGATCGTCATCTGGATGCTTTTATGAAGTATGTAACCTTAAGCGATGGTTCTGATGGTCGCAAAAAGCAGGTATTCTATTACGGAGAAGGCGAAAAGGCCGATTATCGCATTGGAAATTTAAAGAAGAGCCAAAATGGTATGCTGGAAGCACCAGGTATTGAATTTACAATGAGCGGCGCACTTGATGCCGACATTAAGGTTAATCTGCCAGGCGATTTCAATATGTATAACGCGGCAGCGGCCGTTGCCATTGCGCATGATATGGGAATTTCAACTGATATCATCAATAAAGGATTAACTCATTTAAGGATTCGCGGACGTTTTGATATTGTGTTCAATAATGGCCATTTTGCAGTCTGTGTCGATTTTGCCCATAATGGTTACAGCACAAGAAATCATCTTGAAGCACTTCGTGAATATCATCCAAAGCGCATTGTCTGCGTATTTGGTGCTGACGGAAACCGTTCCAAGTATCGCCGCTACGAGATGGGAGAGGCGAGTGCACTGTTAGCTGATTTGAGTATTGTCACTGCCGGACACAACCGCTATGAGACATTTGATCAAATTTTTGCCGATATCAAGATTGGTATAGATAAGGCACAGAAAGAGAAAACTGAGCCAGTGTCATATCTGGTAATTCCAAATCGCAAAGAGGCAATCCGTTATGCGATTGAACATGCACAGGAGGGCGATATGATCACAATTCTAGGATTGGGACATGAAAGCTATCAGGAAGAAAATGGCATTAAGACACCGCATAGCGATATTCAGTTTGCGGCACAGTGCTGTAAGGAGTGTTATCCGCAGGGGTGAGGAGATGCAACCCGGTAGGTTATGGAGATCGGAAGGTTGTGGGGTGCAATCCGGAAGCTCTACGAGATAGCGCTTCGGCGAATGACTTTGTCGGCGCCCCTTGTTCCCGCGGCGCCTTCCACGCACCTTATTGTCTCAGATGCTGCGTAAGCCCGCTCCCACACGGGAATCGCCTCATAAAGCAGTTCGCCTCAGCGCCTGCCTAGGTTTTGAGGATGCTGATCGGGAAGACTGGATAGTAACTTAAAGAATATTGAAAACAAATTTAAAAAGATAAAATAGTAGCGTTAAGCAAACTATGAAAATATCTGAGGGAGGAAAAATGGATAGACAAAAGGTAAAATCAGGACTTGGATTGATGTTCTGGGGAAACATTGTGGCATTATTTGCAGTAATTCCAATTTTGGGAGTAATCGCAGCTCTTGTTGGCGGAATCATGGAATTGATTGCGATTGTGAATCTGAGAAAACAAAGTGAAAATTATAATAATGCATTTTGGTTTACAATTATAGGAATTGTGCTGGGCCTTTTTGCCAGTGGAGATGGACTATGGGGAACAGCGATGTCAATTCTTCATGGCCTTGCAACATTGGGTGCAACCTACTACATTTGCACAGCAACAGAGGAATGTGTAAGTACGGTATCTTACGAGGTAGCAGATTACTGCCATAGTGTATGCAATTGGTATGTAACTTGTATGGTTATTTCGTTAGCGATCAGTGCAGCGATGTTTGTATTTTCGATTATTCCGATATTAGGATTTATTGTCGCAGCAATTGGATCAGTGGCACTTATCGTAGTGGCGATTTTCCAGTTAGTAGCGTCTATTCGCTTCTTGATTATGCTTTGGAAGTGCCAAGGGGTGCTGTAAGGAAGTAGGAAAAGGAATATACCAGACAGCAGTAGGTAATTGACAATGGAGATTAAAAGTATATTGATCAAGGACACAACACGAGAAGAACGTATTCAGATCGTAGCGCATGGCTTAAATCAGTGTGGTGGATCGTGTGATTTCTGCAGTGGCTGTGATAATCTGGGTGGTGGTTCTGTTGAAGCATTTTATGAGCCTTATATAAACGGAGAGAAAGAGCTCCGCCAGCTAAATGAGGAGTATGTTAGCAATAGCGGAATGGTGAGATAAGCCGTATATACCTGTATTTTTGCAGGTATATACGTGTGAGTTAAAATAAAAAGGTTATTTGTCAGATGAAAGTCTGTGAGTTGAAAAATATAATTATAGAGTTATAATGTGGTATTGTAGTCAAACCCAGATGGGTTTGGCTATAATATTTTATATAC
>ERZ779842.2159-NODE-2159-length-14064-cov-2.413163_pt1 | contig 14064 bp, 10 predicted proteins | sample MGYA00511095_ERZ779842 | MGnify/ENA primary metagenome ERZ779842 (study PRJEB29588, sample SAMEA2154036) | human gut metagenome | biome: human gut; feature: human-associated habitat; material: faeces | place: Denmark | collected 2008/2010 ... | reverse complement strand
CTTGCCCCGCCGCGGGGCGCGGCGAATCCCCGCGCTCCGCAGAGCGCAACTCCCCCCGCTGGGTCAGTGCAGCGAAAAAAGGCTGCCGCTCGGAAAGGCACAGCACCAACGTGCCTCGTGTGCCCCAGATAGTCAGTGCAGGAAAAATAAAAGGACGTACCATGAAAGTACGTCCTTTCCCTTATTCTGCTTCCTGCAGATAATAGCCGATGCCTCGCTCGGAGATCAGCTCGGCCTTCGATCCGACCGCACGCAGCTTGCGGCGCACAAGTGTCAGATAAACCTCGATGTTATTGTAGGTCGCGTCCCTGCCTGCTCCCCAGACCTTCTGGTGCAGCATTTCACGCGGCAGCACCTGTCCCGGTTCCCGCAGGAACATCTCTACAAGCTGCAGCTCCTTGCCGGACAGACGGACTTCGCCGTCATTGCTCGACAGCACACAGCGGCCGCGGTCAAGCGTCAGGTCGCCGGCGGTCAGGATTTCACTCTGCATCATTCTCGGCCGACGTGCCAGTGCATTGACATGCGCCAGAATCTCATCGCTCTGGCACGGACGCATGAGTACATTGTCCGCACCCGCATTCAGAATACGGATACGCGCCCGCGCGGTCGTGTGACCTGCCATGACGAGCAACGGTGTCATATCACCGCTTTCTCGCAGAGAGCGCACCGCATCGACGGTCTTCTCATCCAGCTTAGTGGCATTGTACACGATTACATCATATATATTCTCCGAAATATCAAGCGTGTCGCTCTCCGGCTGCTGATCATACAGAATATGTTCATGCTTGAAGGTGGCGAACAGGCGCTCGTCCTGCTCTGCATTGATTAGCAAAATACGCATGAGAACATCTCCTCCTATCGGTGTAACCATTGTGCCGAACTTGTGTGGATTTTTTGTGTATAGCTTATGGATAAATTGTTAAATTGATTCTTTTTCATCAAGCTGCCGTCAAGCGATACGGCAACCCATTTTCAACATTCACGGAATATAAAAGGGAGAAAACAACGTTTTCTCCCTTTTTCGCAATTTACAGAACAATAAGCTGCTTGGACGCATCGGTCAAATCAATGCAGCCGTCCTCAATGACGTACAGCATATCCTCAATACGCACGCCAAACTTGCCCGGCAGATAAATACCCGGCTCTGCGGTGACGATACTGCCTGCCGGCAGCGGCGCTTCTCCGCGCGGAGAGGCAACCGGAGCCTCGTGGATCTCCAGTCCTACACCGTGGCCGAAGCCGTGGCCGAAGGCATCACCGTAGCCTGCCGCCTCGATAATCTTACGGCCTGCTGCGTCAACGTCCCGACCGGTCACACCGGCCTTGCAGGCAGCAATGCCTGCAAGCTGTGCGTTCAGCACCGTGTCGTACACGGTCTGCATCTCGTCGGTGACATGGCCGACCGCGACCGTGCGCGTCATATCCGAGCAGTAGCCGTCATAAATACAGCCGAAGTCCATCGTCACGAAATCGCCCGCTTGGATGGTCTTTTCACCCGGTACGCCATGCGGCTTGGAGCTGTTCGCGCCCGAAACGACGATCGGATCGAACGACATGTTCTCCGCGCCATAGTGTAGCATGAGGTAGGTCAGCCGTGCCGCGATCTCCTTCTCGGTCACGCCGACCTTGATGTCGTTCAGTACCTCCTCGAGCGCCTGCTCCGCGATTCGCTGTGCCGCGACGATCTTCTCAACCTCGTCCTCTTCCTTGCACATGCGCAGCTGCTCCACACCGTCCTCGAGACGGACGGCTGTCGCGTGCAGCGCCGTGCCCCAGGACATGAACTCCGCATAGGTAAGCGTTTTGTCCTCAAGAGCGACCTTTTTCGCGCCGTCCTCGTCAAGCAGCTCATTGATAAGCGCAGAATAGCTCTGGCCCGCCTTGATCTCGCGCACCTCGAAGTCCTTGATGGCCGCGTGTGCCGCTTCGACATAACGGAAATCCGTGAAGAATACCGCCTGTTTAGCCGACAGGTACACCGCGCCTGCCGTCGAGTGAAAGCCCGTGGCGTAGCGGCGGCTGATCTCGCTGGTCAGCACCAGCGCGTCATACGGCTGCTCGAGCAGCATGGCACGCAGTTCGTTTCTTTTCATGGTAATCGCCTCTTAAATATTAGCCGATGATGGATTTTACCGCATCCACGGCGAGCAGATAGCTGTGCTTGCCGAAGCCTGCAATGACGCCCGCACACACCGGTCCGATGACCGACTTGTGGCGGAATTCCTCGCGCGCATGCACGTTGGACATATGTACCTCCACGCAGGGCAGGCGCACAGCCGCAATCGCATCGCGGATGGCGTAGCTGTAGTGCGTGTACGCACCGGCGTTCATGATGATCGCATCGCAGTCCTCACGAGCCGCGTGAATGCGGTCGATCAGCGCACCCTCGGAGTTGGATTGAAACACCGCGCATTCCATCCCCAGCCGTTCGCACTTCTGTACAACCTCCGCGTTGATGGATGCCAGCGTGTTCGAACCATAAATGCCCGGCTCGCGCTGACCGGTCAGGTTCAGGTTGGGACCGTGGATCAGTAATACCTTTTTCATGGTGATACCCCCCGTTTTCTTTTGTTATCGTCTTTGATGGAAGCCTATTTTTCTTTTAATCAGTAATTACACATTGAGAATTTCTAATTTGTCCATGAAGCACTGCTTCATGGCTAAAGCGTCCTCCGCCTGCGTTCCGGCGGATTCGCAGATAAACGTCGGTGCGTAGCCGCGTGCGGCGGTTTCCTCAGCGACCGGCGTGAAATCCGGACCGTATACCGTATCCGCGAACGTCAAATGGCGCACCTCGCCCTTATCGTTATACTCGATATGAGAGAAGTGGGCGTGCAGCTTGGCGGTACGCTCGTGACCGATGGTATTTTCCATCAGATCGAACAGCGCTCTCACTTCCTCTCGGGTGTTCATATGGCCGCCCGTGCGGCAGTTGAGATGACCGAAGTCGATGCACGGCAGCAGGCGGTCATCGGCAGCCACCAGCTCACAGACCTCCTCGGCAGTGCCGAGCACGCTCTTTTTGCCCATGGTTTCCAGGCAGACCGCGCAGCCGGTCAGGTGAGCCTCATCCAGCGCACGCAGGATGTTTTTTACGTTTTCGTGCGAGTTGCGCATGGCGCGGTCACGGGTCAGCTTGCCCTGACCGCCGCAGTGCACGACCATACGCGTTGCGCCAAGCGGCACAGCCAGCCGCGCGGTCTCCAGCACATAACCGACATTTTTCTCCATGCGCTCGCTCTCCTCGGACGAGAGATTGATGAAATACGGCGCATGAACGCTCATCTGAATGCCGTGCTGCTTGGCTGCCGCACCGATTTTGAGGGCGGTCTCCTCGCCGCAGCGCACGCCGCGTCCGCACTGATACTCAAACGCGGTCAATCCCATCTGTGCGAGCCATGCAGGCGCATCCTCGCTCTTCTTGAAGCCTGCGGCGGCAAACGACTCCGAGTTGCCCGCAGGACCGAATTTCGGCTCAGCCATGATGTGCTCTCGCCTCCATTCTGCGCCGTCCGCGCGCGATAAAGCCGCGCTCAAGCTGATAGCGCACATTGATCCAGAAAAACCGGCGGTCGAGCGTTTCGACGTAGCAGGTCAGCGCGCCTGCGCGGTTGCCGCCGAACACGTCGGTGAAAATCTGGTCGCCGATAACGGCAATCTCGCGCATGGACAGGCCAAGCCGATTTGCCGCCTTGCGGAAGCCGCGCGAAAACGGCTTTCCGGCATGGCTGATATAACCCACACCGAGCGGCTCGCAGAACTTTCCTACCCGCTCGGGATGGTTGTTGGAGAACACCAGCACAGCGATGCCGGCATCCTTCAGCCGATCGACAAAGGTGTGCAGCGTATCGGGCGGCAGAGCAGCCTTGTGGGATGCCATTGTGCCATCCAGATCGACCAGCACGCCGCGTACGCCGTGGGCAGTCAGCACCTCCGGCGTAATATCGTAAATCGAATCAAATACATAATCGGGAATCAGTTTGCTCATTCATACACTCCTGTTAATACCCGTATTCTAATTTAGCGTAATGCTACATATAGTGTAATGGAATTTATTCAAAAAGTCCAGAAAAGATAATTTTATCGCAAAGGAGTCGATCCATGATGGTCTACACGAAAAACCTTATTCTGGTATGCACCGGACGCGACACGACGAAAGCCGCTTCGCTCGGCATGCCGGTTTTGCAGCTTTGCCTTGGCATTTCGCAGTCCGGGGCGCTGCAGCGGCTCAAGGTGTCCGCGGTGCAGCGACACTGCCTGCTCGGCGTGACCGACCCGCCGCAGGCTATCAACTTCTGCAGCGCCGAGCGCATTGCCGCCGATCTGGTTTTCGAGGCGCGGCGCACGGAAGCGCCCGGCGTATTCGCGGATTTTGAGCACGACACGCCGCTGAACCGCCGCCTGCTGGCCGCATTCGACGAAGCACTGTACGATGCGGATATTCCGCTGTATGTGCCGCTCGAGTGCGGACGCACGCTGTCGCACGCGATACTCACGGTCTCCACCGCGATTTCGGGCGGCAGTCTGACCGAGTACATTTCCTCCCTGCAGGGCATTTACAGCGCTGCGCGGATTGCCGCGTTTCTGCAGCCGGTTTCGCAGGATTTCACCCTGCCGTCACCCACGCCGAACGGCATTTCACTCAGTGCCGCAGCAAGAGCCGCGCTGCTCGCGCAGACCGGCGCGCAGCCGTTCTTTTCGCGCGAGCTGTGCGCGAAATACTTCACCTACATGGATGCAGACGGACAGGCACACTTTGTCCTGTACGACGATGATTCCACGCTGGCAGCCAAGCTGGCGCAGCTGGCGGGCTGCGGCGTGCAGAACGTGTTCGCGCTGTTTCCGGATGCGGCAGGGCTGCTGAAGCCGCAGACGTAAGGCAGCACTGCACAATTAAGACTACGGCGCTTTGCGGAAATTTTGTATCCTGACTTTATAACGGTTCCTTGTGCAGGCTCCGGTCGCGCTGCCGCTGATTCTACGGTAATACATCAAGTATTACCGCAAAGCCGCGCCTCGTCAGTGCACAAAATCCACTCACAAATCGCTCTTGTTTAATCATGCAGTATTGCCTTAATCCGTCGTGATATGCGCGGTCGCGGCGCGTGTCAGCTTGATGAGATCCGCCGGTGCACATTCGATCTGGAAGCCAATCTTGCCCGCAGAGACCATCACGGTCGGAACATTGTTCACGCTCTCGTCAAACACGGTCGGGAACGCCTTTTTCATGCCGACCGGCGAGCAGCCGCCGCGTACATAGCCGGTAAGGCCCAACAGTTCCTTGACATGCACCATCTCGACCGACTTTTCGCCTGCCGCCTTGGCTGCTTTTTTTAGGTCAAGCTCCTTTGCGACCGGAATAACGAATACATGAAAGCCGCCCGATTTGCCACGTGCAACCAGCGTCTTGAATACCTGATCGGGGTTCTGACCGAGCAGCTCCGCAACCGAAACACCGTCTACGGCGTCCTTGCCGTGCGGGTATTCGTGCGGCTTATAAGCGATCTTGTGCTGCTCGAGCACACGCATTACATTTGTTTTATCCGAAGCCATATTGTTCGCTCCTATCTGCAATTTATACAAATATTATAGACTTCACTTGTGCGATATGCAAGGGAATATCGGAATTGAAAATTGAGAATGAAGAATGGAAAATTATCGCGGCGGTTGAATCAATACGTCGTTTGTAAATTCATTTGCACTCGTATACCTCGTAGGGGCGAACAGTGTTCGCCCAAGTCATCGTTAAATGAGTGCGGGAACACACTGTGCTCCCCTGCGGAGTAGATAGTACAGACATTGGACAACTGCGGTACCCATTTTACCCGCCATTCATTCTCAATTCAAAAAGGGAACCGAAATCGGTTCCCTTTTTGCTTACTGCTGCGGATTTTTCTTATGGAAGTTAAACTTGGGCAGCTTGATTTTCTTAAACAGGCCGGAAAGGCGGGAAGCGACGCTGTCGGTCAGCGAATAGTAAACCGGGGTGATAAACAGCGTTGCGATGGTGGAGATAACCATACCGGTCATCATAACAACACCCATCGGCTTCATCATCTCGGAGCCTTCGCCGCTGGAGCATACCATCGGCACAAGGCCGAGGATAGTGGTCATAGCGGTCATCAGCACCGGACGGACACGGCGCGGACATGCGTTCAGGATAGCCGTATTCTTATCCTCACCGCGCTGACGGCGCTGCAGGGTATAGTCGATCAGCACGATGGACGAGTTGACGACTGTACCGGCCAGAATGATAACACCGAGCAGTGCGACCATGGAAACATGATTTCCGGTCGGCCACAGCAGGATCATCGAGCCAAGCAGACCGATCGGCAGGATCAGCATGATTGCAATCGGCAGCGAGAACGAGTTGAACTGCGTTGCCAGAATGAAATATACCAGCAGGATTGCCACCGCAAGGGCCAGCATCAGCGTACCGGTGGTCTCTGCGATCTGCGAAGCAGCGGTATCGCCTTCGCCGACCTCTACGCCGTCCGGCAGCTCGTACTTGGCAACAATGTCGTCAACAGCCGCCTTAATGGCATTGCTGTCACCGGATTCGCTTTCACCGGTGATGGTAACGGTCTCCTTCTGGTTCTTGCGCACGATGGACTGCGGGCTGAGCTCGGTGTAGACATCCGCCACCATGGACAGCGGTACGGTGCCGCCGGTCATAGTCGGAATTTGCATGGAGCGCAGTGCGTCCAGACTGGTTGCTACATCCTCGTCACCGGCAACGGTAACGTCGTATTCCTCACCGTTCATGCGGAGCGTGGTTGCGGTCGAGCCGGTCAGCTCACCACGAACCAGACCGCCAATGGTAGCCGCATTCAGACCGAAGCGAGACGCATTCTCGCGGTTGATCTTAACGGCAACACGCGGGGTCTGCTCGCCTGCCGAGGATTCCACGTTGATAGCATCCGGCAAGGCGCTGATCTGGTTTGCCAGATCGCCTGCCGTCTCAGCCAGCTGGTCGTAGTCATCGCCGGTCAGCTCAACGCTGATGTCCGAATCCGTGGACATCGACATGGTGCTGCTGGTCGAAACCGTCAGTTCACAGCCTGCAATATCCTGCAGGTCATGGCGCAGCTGCTTGGCGATATCCGCTGACGAGCGGTCACGCTGATCGAGATCTACCAGTGAAATGGTAACGCTTGCGCCCGAGGACGAGGACATGATCGAGGTCGAAGAACCGGTCGAGTAGTAGATCTGCTCCAGCTCCGGGATGGTATCAACTGCGATGGCCGCAATGCGGTCCTCGATGGCGGCAGTGTCCTCCATAGTCGAACCGTTCGGCATGGAAACCGTAACACTCACCTCACCCTCATCCATCTCCGGGATGAGCTCCATGCCCGCCTGGCTGACGCTGAGCACGCTGACAATACAGATGACAACGGTCAGCGCGACGCCTGCCCAGCGGTGGGTGATCAGGAAATTCAGCGAACTGCGGTATGCACGCGACAGCGGCTTTTCGGTGATCGGCGTTGCGCCCGAGCCATGCGGCTTGATGCTCTGCTGCTTGGTGCCGCCGAGCAGGAAATAGCACAGCAGCGGCACGAGCGTGATGGAAATGATCAGCGAGCTGAGCAGCAGCGCTACGATGGTGATACAGAATTCCTTGAACATCATGCCGGCCATGCCGCCGGAGAGTGCGATCGGCAGGAATACGGCGACCGTGGTCAGCGTGGAGGCGATAACTGCACCGATGACCTCGCCGGTGCCCTTGGTGCAGGCCTCCAGACGGTCGTAGCCGTCCGCTCGATAGGTAAAGATGTTCTCCAGAACAACGATCGAGTTATCCACGATCATACCTACGCCGAGCGTGATACCGCCGAGCGACATCATGTTCAGCGTAATGCCCAGCACGTTCATAATCAGGAACGTAAACAGGATACAGCACGGCATTGCGATGGTAACAGCCATGGTCGCGCCGAAGTCGCGCAGGAAAAGGAACAGCACGATTGCGGCGAACAGCACGCCCATCCAGATGTTCTGAATAGCGTTATCAACCGTCATGTTGATATAGTCGGACTGATCCATAACGATATTCCACTGCAGGGAATCGTTGCTCTTAAGCAGGGAGTCAAACTCAGCCTTGGCCAGCTCGGCAATCTGCACGGTGTTCGAGCCAGACTGCTTGTTGACCGACAGGATGATACATTCCTCACCGTCAACCTTGGAGATGGCGTCCTGATCCTTCGGCTGCATGGAAACATCCGCAATCTGGCTCAGACGGACCGTGCCGCCTGCCGGAAGCGAGATCAGAGCGTTCTTAACATCATCAATGGACGAATACTCGCCGTCCGTGCGGACAGCCAGCGTCTGCGAACCGTTATCCAGATCGCCGCCCGGAATGGCGATGTTGTCCGCGCCGAGCTGCTGACCGATGGACGAAATGGTCAGGTTATAACCCTTCAGGCGGGAGGCGTCCGTGTGGACTGCGATCTCCTGCTCGTAGCCGCCCGAAATATCAACAGACGCTACGCCGTCCAGACGCTCAAGCGCCGGCTGAATCTCGTCCTCGGCGATGGACTGCAGAGAGGCCAGATCGTTGCCACGCAGCGCCACCGAAACGACCGGCATGGAGTCAATATCAATCGACATAACGGTCGGGTCGGATGCGTCATCCGGCAGCTGGCTCTTTACCTGTGCAACCTTGTCGCGCAGGTCGGTCATTGCCTGATCCATATCGGTATCATTCGTAAACCGGATGACCAGCATAGCCATATTCTCGGACGAGGTGGACTGGAGCGTATCCAGACCGGACAGACCCGCTACCGCACCCTCGAGTTTTTTGGTTACCTGCTGCTCGATATCCTCCGGACCGGCACCCGGGTAAGTAGCGTAAACAACCGCTGCCGGAACCTCCATGGACGGCATGAGCGCCAGCGGCAGGTTCTGGAAGCTGTAAAAACCAAACACAACGACCAGTATGTACAGCAGGATGGTCATTACATGGTGTTTGATAAAGGTTTGTGCGAATTTCATGCGCGCTTAGCCCTCCCCGCCGTCTGCGGCGTCCGAGGTAACGACATGCACGGCTGCACCGTCCGACAGATAGGACTGACCCTTGGTAACAACCCGGTCGCCCGCCTTGAGGCCGGAAACGATCTCGGTCGAATCCTTGGTAACCAGTCCGGTAGTGACGGTAACGCGGGTTGCGGCAGTTCCGTCCGCATTTACGGTGAACACATACTGCTCGTTGTTGTTGCCGGTCAGGATGGACTCGGTCGGCACGGAAATCGTGCTTGCGCGGCGGTCGGTATAGAAGGTGACGGTAGCAAACGCGCCGATCGGCGGCTTGGTGCCGGACGGCAGAGAAACCGAAACGTCATACAGATTGGTCTGTGCATTGGCAGCCGCCGGCAGCGTGCTGACCGTACCGTTCATCGACTCCTTGGAGACAGCGGAAACCGTGACGCTTGCGGTATCGCCGACCTTGATGCCGGTGAATACGTCCTCAGCGACAGAAACCTGCACCTCAACCGCACCGTTCTCGGCAATGACCACGCTCGGCTGCGCCGAGGATGCCATGCCGCCGCGGTCTACGTTTACAGCCGTAACCGTACCCGAGCACGGAGCGGTTACCGTGCCAAGGCTTGCCTGCTTGTTGATCTGGTCCATAGATGCCTGAATCTGCGCCAGAGACGCGGACTGCTGGGCCTCAGCCTGCGCGACACCCGCCTGCGCCTGCGTCAGTGCCTGCTTGGCCTTGGTCAGCTGGTTGGTAAAGCTCGTGGCGGAGTCGTCCTTAAAGGTCTCCTCGTCGACAATCTCAAGCTTAGACTTAGCGGCCTGGGCCTTAAAGGAATCTGCGATGCCCGAAGAATAGGCGTCGCCGGAGTTATAGAACAACACGAACTTCTCGTTCGCATACTTCTGCGCCAGGAACTTGGCAGCGTTGACACCTTGGTTGGGGTCGGTAAAGCAAACCTGGAAGACGCAATCCTTGCCCTTGGTAACGTCCTCGGAGGACGCGGACGGGGTAATCATGAACGTCTCGGGGTCGTTACCGCACTCAGCAGCAACGGCGACCGACGCACCCGTGGTGGTCGGACCGACAAGGGCCTGCATGCCCCAGTCGAGCAGGGTGTTGAAGGCGTTGACGGCCTTCTCGCCGTCAGCCTGGTCGTCCTCGGCCTTACTGACAAGCGGCAGCTCCTTGGTCGAGAAATCCTTGCAGCCAAGCTCGACACCCTGGGTAACGGACTTGCCGTAGGACGCGTTGGCGCCGGTCAGCGGGCCGATGGTGCCGATCTTAAACGAAGCGTCGCCCGACGCGGAACCGCTGTCGCCGCCGTTGGAGGAGCAGCCAGCTAGAATGGACATCGCCCCCAGACCTGCTGCGCTCGCGATAACGCTCCTGCGATTCATAACAGGGTTCAATGACTTACCGGTGAGGCTCGACATGCGGCTCTCCTCTCAAATCTCGTCGGGTTTCGGTTACCCGACAGGCCATCCTTCGCCGTGTTCGGCGTTCGCAAAATAGTAGACGCTTTAGTTGAGAAAAGTGGCGATTATTTCAACTTTTCTTTTGTTTTGTCCATTTATCCATAATTCTGCGTATTCCTGTCGGTTTATGCAGTTTAGCCACTTTATTGTGTGAAAGTAATGTTTCCGTTCTGTTACAGGCGTCCTTGCCCTGAATAAAACGGCCCGCCGGTCTCGATGTATATGCACTTAGGCGGCGATGTACTTACCGTCCTGAATCACATAGGCCGTAGCAGGCTTTTCGACCTGACCTTCGTCATTCCACGTTAGCTCGCCGGTCAGGCCGTCGATCTTGATCTTGCGCATGGCCTTGGCAAGATCGTCGGCAATGTCGGCACCATCGGCCGTAATATCGATGCCCGCCTTGTCGATGGCCTCGGCGATGGCGTGGACACAATCGTAGGCGTCGGCGGCAAACTGGTTAGGCGTCTCGTCGTAGGCATCCTTATAGGCCTTGACGAAGTCAGCATTCTTCTCGTCATCGGCGGAAAACGGGGTCATGAGCAGTACGCCCTCGGCAAGAGAGGTATCGAAGCCCTCCACAGAGAGCAGGCCGTCCATGCCGTCGGTACCCATGAGCGTCATGTCGTAGCCCATGTCCTTGGCGTTCTTGAGCAAAACGGACGCCGGCGTGTAGTAGATCGGCGCAAAGATGAGCGTGGCGCCGGCCTCCTTGGCCTTGGTGAGCTGGTTGGTAAAGCTCGTGGAAGAGTCGTCCTTAAAGGTCTCGGTATCGACGATATCGAGCTTGGACGCCTTGGCCTGCTCGGCAAAGGCATCGGCAACACCCGAGCTGTACGTATCGCCGGAGTTGTAGAACAGGGCGATCTTGGCGTCCGCGTACTTCTCGGCCAAGAACTTCGCGGCGCTGGCGCCCATGGTGGGATCGGTGAAGCAAACCTGAAAGACCGTGGTCTTATCCTTGGTGACGTCGAGCGACGAGGCCGAAGGCGTGACCATGAGCATATCGTCGGCGATCTCGCCCGAGACGGCGACGGCGGCACCAGTCGTGACGGGGCCGACGAGTGCCTGCATGCCCCAGTCGCACAGGGTATTGAAGGCGTTGATAGCCTTCTCGCCGTCAGCGACGTCATCCTCGGACTTAAGCGAGAGTTTGAGGTCCTTGGTCGAGAAATCCTTGGCGGCGAGCTTGGCACCCTTCTCGGCCGAAACGCCATAGGTTGCCGCGGCGCCGGTCAGAGGGCCGATGACACCGATCTTGAAGGTCTTGCCGTCATCGGCGGAGCCGCCCTCCGAGCCACCCGACGAGCAACCAGCGAGTGCCACGGTGCTGCCGAGCGCCGCGGCACCGGCGAGAAAGTTCCTACGGCTGAGCGTGCTGTTGATGTTGAACATGGTGTCCCCCTTTTCGCTGGCCGCAGTGCGGCCGTCTTGCGGTACGGGGCAAACCTTATGGCGCAAACGTTGACAGTTTGTTACGGAGTTTCGTTTGTAGCGAGCATGTTTCCAATGTTTCCGCAGCGTTTCGGGGGTGCCGTTTTGTGCGACTCCTGTTGCCTGGCGAGCACGCGCCCTCGGTTCACGCTAGAATGCACTCAACCTTTAAGCGGTTAATCCATCCATAAGATGCACGAAGGAGCTATCTATGAGCGAACCCCTGCGCACCGTGAACGTCGGTCTGATCGGTCTGGGAACCGTCGGCGGCGGCGTGGCCCGTCTGATCAAGAGCCACCACGATGAGTACCTGGCAGCCTACGGCATCGACCTTAAGCTGACCCGCGCCTGCGCGCTTGCTTGGGAGCAGACCGAGGCGGCAGGCATTGAGCGCGAGGCCTTTACGAGTGACTGGCACGACGTCGTCACCGACCCCGCCGTCGACATCGTCGTCGAGCTGATCGGCGGCGAGCACCCCGCAACCGAAATCTTCACCACCGCCTTCGAGAACGGCAAGCACGTCGTCTCTGCCAACAAGGCCCTGCTGGGCCGTCACGTCGAGACGCTTGCCGAGAAGGCACGCGCGTGCGGCGTGCAGATTAAGTGCGAGGCCAGCTGCGGCGGTGGCATCCCCATTGTCAGCACGCTCGAGCACGACCTGGTGGGCAACAAGATCCTGACCATCGCCGGCATCCTTAACGGCACCACCAACTACATCCTGTCGCGCATGGACGCCGAGGGCGCCGATTACGCTGACGTGCTCGCCGACGCCCAGGCAAAGGGCTATGCCGAGGCCGACCCGTCCGCCGACGTCGACGGCTTCGACGCCGCCAGCAAGACGGCGATCCTCGCTTCCATCGGCTTTGGCACCCGCGTTACCACCGACGATGTGTACCAGCAGGGTATCCGTACCATCGGTGCCGAGGACATCGCCCAGGCCCGTGAGCTCGGCTACACCATTAAGCTGCTCGGCATCGCCCGCAACACCGACGCCGGCGTCGACGTCCGTGTGCATCCCACGCTGATCCCCGCCGACCACATGCTTGCCAAGGTCAACGGCGCCATGAACGCTGTCTACGTGGTAGGCGACGCCGTGGGTGAGACCATGTTCTACGGTGCCGGCGCAGGCTCCTTCCCCACCGCGAGCGCCGTCGTGGGCGACATCCTGTCGCTCTCCGAGCAGATCAGCCGCGGCGTGGCTCCGCTGCCCGAGATTGAGCCCTATGGTCACAACCTCGCCTTTAAGCCCATGAAAGAGCTCCAGACCAAGTACTATGTGCGCCTGAAGGTCGCCGACCGCGTGGGCGCCCTGTCCGAGACAGTCGACATCTTTGCCAAGCACAACATCTCGATCTCGCTCATCAACCAGGTCGAAGACGGCAAGTCGGGCGTCAGCGATGCCTGCTCGGTCATCTTCCTGACGCACCGCGCGCTCGAAAAGGACGCCCAGGCTGCCGCCGCCGAGCTTGCCAGCGTCGACTGCGTGGCCGAGGTCGCCAACGTCCTGCGCATCGAGGACGTTGAGGCTTGGACCGAAGGCGTCATGGCCAACTAGTTCGGTTCTCGCCATACGACATATATGTTTGAGGGGCTCCCGTCCGGTCTTGGACGGGAGCCCCTTTTGTCTCCTGTCCCAAGCACAACGGCAGAGCATATTTGCGCGAGCCGCTCATCGGTAACGCGGGCTACCGTTCACCGATATGCAAACGCGGCCGATTCCGGCTACCGCTACGCTGTGCTGCGAATGTCCGCCCGCGATGAGAGGAGGCACCATGTTGCTCGAGGGCAAGAAAGCGATCATCACCGGAGGCACGCGCGGTATCGGCTATGCCATCGCCTGCCGTTTTATCGAGGAGGGCGCCGCCGTCACCGTCTTTGGCTCGCGTCAGGAGACCGCCGGTGCGGCCGTTGAGAAGCTGACAGCCGCCTATCCCGACGCCAAGGTCTGGGGCCGCTCCTGCGATCTCACCTCCCTCGAAGCCGTGACTGAGGCCTTTACGCAGGCTGCAGCCGACATGGGCGGCTTGGACACGGTCGTCAACAACGCCGGAATCTCCCAGCGCTCGCCGCTGCTCAACTACACGGCCGAGGAGTTCGCCAAAGTCATGGACCTCAACGTCGTCGCTGTCTTTAACGGTCACCAGGCGGCCGCCAAGATTATGACCGAGGCCGGCC
>ERZ779842.2157-NODE-2157-length-14072-cov-16.920026_pt1 | contig 14072 bp, 12 predicted proteins | sample MGYA00511095_ERZ779842 | MGnify/ENA primary metagenome ERZ779842 (study PRJEB29588, sample SAMEA2154036) | human gut metagenome | biome: human gut; feature: human-associated habitat; material: faeces | place: Denmark | collected 2008/2010 ... | reverse complement strand
AAATCAAAAGTCCATAGTATCTGAATTGTATTGAACCACGATATTAAAAGAAAGGGAACGTGTGATAATTAACTTCCTAATTATCATACAAGGAAAGATGAAGTCGTTAATTATTGGCGGTGCAGGTTTTGTGGGTTCATATTTAATACAGGAACTCAAAAAAACAAATGAAAAAATTTTTGTTACAAAAATGCCACAAGAATCTATTATGGAAACAGGAATAGATATAATAAATTTGAATATTTTAGAGCCAGAGAAAATTATAAAAATTCTGAAAACAGTGCAACCAGATTGTATTTATCATCTAGCAGCACAAAGTTCGGTTTCGGTTTCATGGGAGAAACCAGATTTGACAGTGGATGTGAATATTAAAGGTGTTATCAATGTTCTTGAAGCGGTAAAATTTGCAGTGCCGAAAGCAAGAGTATTATTGATTGGTTCTGGAGAAGAGTATGGACATGTAAAGGAAAATGAGATTCCGATTCAAGAAGAAACGGTCCTTCGACCGGGAAATATATATGCAGCAACTAAATCCTGCCAAAATATGATTGGAAAAATTTATTCTGATGCATATGATTTGGATATTCTGATGGTTCGAGCATTTAATCATATCGGACCTAATCAGGCACCGCTCTTTGTTGTGTCCGACTTTTGCAAACAGGTCGCAGAAATTGAGGCTGGAAAACGAGAACCTTGTATTTATGTTGGAAATTTAACTGTAAAGAGAGACTTTACAGATGTACGTGATGTTGTACGTGCATATGTTTTATTGATGAAGAACGGAGAAAAGGGAGAAACTTATAATGTGGGAAGTGGACATGCCATAGCTATAGAGGACATTTTACATATGATTTTATCTGAATCAACAAAAGATATTCAGATAGTTGTGGATAAGAAAAAATTTCGACCGGTTGATGTGCCTATTATTGAAGCAGATATTATGAAGTTGAAAAAATGTACTGAATGGAAAAAATGGATTCCCTTAAGTATAACAATTAAAGAAACTTTACAATATTGGAGATCGAAACAATAAAAAATTATCAACAAAAATTATTACAAGAAAAAGGGGAATATTATTTATGCATAAAATAACAAAAAATAAAGATAATATAATACTTGTGTTGATGGTTTTATTGCATACGTTAGCTTTGTTTGTAATATTAAATTTCACAAAAGCTATAGAAACATATCCAGATGAGCTTGCTTACTATAATATTGCTAAAAGTTTGTTTTATAACAATGGTGTTAAAATGCATGGAGTTTCATTTCCATTGCAAAATCTAGCATATTCATATTTTTTACTTCCTTTTTTTGGAATCAAAAATGGTGTGATAAGGGTAAGTGCAATTACTTTAGCTAATTCTTTTATAATGTCAGCATGTATTATTCCTATATGGGGAATTTGTAAAGAATTAAATTTAAAGAAATTATATAGATGGCTAATTGTTGCAATAATGTTGGTATGGCCAGATTTAATAATATCTGGAACATTCATGAGTGAGAATTTGTTTTGGTTTTTATCACTTATAACGTTTTATTTTTGCATAAAAACATATGGATCTAAAAATATTGTTTGGAGCATTATGGCGGCTATAGGTTCTTATTTAACATATTTTTGTAAAGAAGTGGCGCTATGTTTTCCAATTGCTTATGTTGGGGCATTGGTGATTATTCCTTTCATTAATTTGATTATTGATCGGAAGGATGATAAGGGAACAGAGAAGATAAACGTATATAAAGAATATAGGAAAAGCGAGATCTTTAAAAAGCTGGTTGTATATTTAATCACATATATAATAATGTATATTCTCTTTAAAAAAACTATTTTATTAAATATAGATGATATATATAAAAGTAAAATGGATATTAGCTTTTTGAAAGATTGGTATTCGATATTTTATTTTGTGTATGCGTTTGCTTATTATTTTATTGCTTCTGCTTTAGCATTTATGGTTTATCCATTAATATATCCAGCCATACATATTAGGGAATTAGATAAAAAGACTAAAAATGCTTTTTTATTCTTGATGCTTTTATTTTTAGAAACTTTATTTGTAATTGTATTTACAATTACAATAAAGGAGGATGTTGGAAGAGTTGCTCCTAGAATTCATTTAAGATATTTTACACCAATGATAGGAGTTTTTTTGCCTATTTTTTTCAAAGCAATATCTCTTACACAAAATATACGTGAAAATAAATTTTTCTTTAAAAAATATACTTATTTATGGATTATATTTGGAGTAATTTGTGCTTTTTTATATAAGGGAATTACTTTAGGAAGTACAAATGAGAGTTATGCTTTATTTTTTTCAAAATATCTGGCTGACAAATTTCCAGCCTTGTGTCACGAAGGAGATAAGACAGTTGTTTTTTATCCGTATGCAGTAATTATTATTGTGCTATTAGTATTTGTTTTTGCTTTATTGCATTTTTTTGAAAAATCATTTTCGGAAAAGAAATTTTTAATGTTATTTTCTATAATTATGATTGGTGTGTGTGTGTTAAACGTTATTCCAGGAACTGTTTTTTTTGAAAGAACATATATAGTAAGAGAAGATTTAGTTAAAGAAATGGAAGAGATAAATAATTATTTTAGAGAGAATAATATAACGGATAGTCGAGTAGCTTTTGTGGCAGTTAGTCCGTATGATGAATATTCAAGAGTGTATGATACGTATTTTGATGGTGAAAATAACTATGAAATAAATAATGAGAATATTGTAAATATTATTGCAAAAACAAGTGGAACAACAAGTGTCGATAAGATTACATTTAATGATATAATAGACGGGAAAGAGTATAATATTGATAGATTAGATTATATTATTTGTAGTTCGGAATCAGAAGAGAATATAGGGATAATTCAAGACTTCACGAAAGTAGAAAGTATTTCGAAAAAAAATTATAGTGTATATAAAAATATAAATGCGTATGAGATAAAAGTAAATAGAACAACATCATTTGATTTTAATTTTACTTCATCAGGGAATAATACCGCAGGGTTTGTGAAAGGAATATCTTCGTGTGAAGATGATTATACATGGAGTGATGGAAATAACCTTGAAATTAGTTGTTTCCTCAAAAAAAATATTAAAAAGGTAAAAGTGGATATAGATTTAAAAGACACTTTTAATGGAAAGCAACAAATATATATATATCAGGGGGATACAGAGATCTATGAAGGGGAAGCTAATGGTGGTCAAATGATTTCATTTGAATTAATTCCAATAGAAGGAGATTGTAGTTTTAGAGTTTTTTTGCCTAATGCAATTTCACCTAGTCAATTAGGGCAGAGCATGGATACTAGAAATTTAGCATTGGCTTTAAGAAATATAAATATTAAAAAAATTGAATGAAATTTAAAATGAAAAGGATTGGAAATATGAATAATGTATTTACAATTGATACTGAAGATTGGTATCATGCTAATTTTGAAGATGATTTATTTACAAATGATAGTAATATTATTTCAACAGTTGAAAATAATGTTGATCGATATTTGGAACTTTTTTCTCAAAATGATATTAAAGCAACTTTTTTTGTCTTGGGTTTTGTTGTAGAACAACATCCTGATATGGTAAGAAAGATTGCGGAAGAAGGTCATGAAATAGCGAGTCATGGATATGGACATCAATTAGTTTATAAACAAACCCCAGAAGAATTCAAAGAAGATGTATATAGAAGTAAAGTACTTCTGGAAGATTGTATAGGGCAAGAGATTATTGGTTATAGAGCTCCATCATGGTCTATTACAGAAAAATCATTATGGGCCCTGGATGTATTAGATGAACTTGGGTTTAAATATGATTCGGCAATTTTTCCCACCAAAAATTTTTTATATGGAATACCATATGCTCCACGAGTACCACATAATGCATCAGTATATGGAAAGAAAAATTTACATATTATAACCGCACCTCCAAGTACAAGAAAAATAGGAAATTTTAATATACCATTTTCGGGTGGAGCTTATTTTAGATTATTTCCTGAAAAATTGATTGAACATTTTACTGATTATGTTAATGAAAAAGAGAAGAGTCCAGTTGTATTTTATTTGCATCCACGAGAAATTGATCCTAAACAACCAAAACTTAAATTAAAATGGAAAGATTATATGATTCATTATTATGGTATTAAGGGATGCGAATCAAAATTAATAAAAATTCTAAGAAAATATGAATTTGTAACAATGAAGGAAATGTTAAATTTATAAATAAGGAAGATATTACAAATGAAAATATTGGTGATTATACCGGCGTATAACGAAGAAGAATCGATATTAACTACAGTACAAACTTTAAAAAATGTCCATCCAGAGGTAGATGCTATTGTTGTAAATGATGCATCTAAGGATAATACAAAAAAAATTTTAAGCGAAAATCATATACACTACTTAGATCTTCCAGTTAATTTGGGAATTGGTGGCGGAGTACAGGCAGGATATATGTATGCATATAGGAATGGTTATGATATTGCTATTCAAATGGATGGAGATGGACAACATCCTGCTAGCGAGTTAGATAAAGTAATTGCTCCTATAAAAGGAGAAAAAGCAGATATTGTGGTGGGATCAAGATTTGTGGATAAAGAAGGGTTTCAATCATCAATAATAAGAAGATTTGGCATTAAGTTTTTAAGTTTTCTCATATATTTATGTACAAGAAAACATATTTTGGATGTGACTAGCGGATATCGTGCAGTAAATAGAAAATATATAAAAATTTTTTCGGAAGAATATGCTCAAGATTATCCTGAACCAGAGGCTTTGGTCACAGCAGCTAAAAAAGGTGCAGAAATTATAGAAGTGCCAGTTATGATGAAAGAAAGACAAGGAGGGATGAGTTCTATATCTCCAATAAAATCAATTTATTATATGATTAAAGTTTCTTTGGCTATAATAATCAAAAACATTTCGGAGTAATTATGGGAGGAAAATAGATGGATATTTCATTAAAAATTTTTGCATTTATTGTAATATTATTTTATTTTATTGTAGTTTTAGGTTTCCTAAAAAAGAAAAAATTTGATTTAAAATACAGTTTATTGTGGTTATTAGCTGGTCTTATTATGCTTCTAGTGGTAGCTTTTCCAAACTTTATTATATGGGCTACTGGTAAGATGGGAATAAAAGTTGCATCAAATGGAATTTTTGCAATTTGTATTTTGTTAGAAATTGTTATTATGATTTCTATGACTGCAGCATTATCTGATTTTGCAAATAGAATAAAAATTTTAACGCAAAATATTGCTATATTAGAGGATCGAATTAGAGAATTAGAAGAGCAAATTAGGTATGAATATGAAGGAAAAACAAATGAAACAAAATAATAAGGATAATAAAAGGAGAAAATCAATGGGTATTATATTAATTTATGTTGCTTTTTCAGTGACAGGTTTACTTTTATTGAAAATAGGGACAACTAGAGCATTTAATTTATCATTCTCAAATGGAAATTTTGAATTTTCTGTAAATAGTATATTACTTATAGGAACAGTTTTATATTTATTAGCATTTGTTACTTCTTTAATTGCCATGAAAACGATAGATTTAAGTATTTTTTATCCTATTTCAGCGGGACTAGGCTATGTTTTAGTTTGTATATTAAGTTATGTTGTTTTAAAGGAAACAATTGCAAAGGAGCAATTAATAGGAATTGTTTTTATTTTAGTGGGTGTAATTTTAATGAATTTGAAAAAATAAATGGGGGATAAATTAGAAGAAAAATGTGGAAGTCAATTGAATATTCAAAAGAAAAGTTGAACGAAATCATAGAGATGACAGTCGAATACTATGGTAAGGATAATGATATTTCTCAAAAAGCTTTTTTGGAACATGAATATTTTGAAAATGGGGCGGGGGAAGCTTTTATAAAGTTGGCATATGATGAAGAAAATCAAAAATTAGCAGGACAATATATTGTCATTCCGATGAAAATGAAAATTATGTCTACGGAATATCCTGTGATTTTATCCTTAAATACTTTGACGAGAGAAGCGTATAGAGGACAAAAAATTTTTACTACATTAGCTGAAGAAGTATATGATGAATGTGCAGAGAGTGGATATAAATTTTGTTATGGAGCACCTAATCCTAATTCACATCCAGGATTTATTAAGCGCTTAAATTTTACAGATATAGGAATAATACCTTTATTTTTGAAAATAGTCAATCCGCCTATATTAGTAAGAGAAAAAACAAATTCTAAGTTTTTGTCTATTGCTTCAAAACCATTTAATATCATGTTCCATAAATGTCGAAAGGACTATGATGAAAAAATTTTTGAAATAGCGAAAAATAATGTATATGTAATGGATGCTTTTTGGAAAAAAATAAAAAATAAATACAAAATAATAGGGGTTAGAAATGCGGAATATTTGTTATGGAGATATATTAATATGCCGTATAGGAAATATAAAATATTTGCTTGTGGGAGTGAAAAAAATATTACAGGATATGTAGTTGGACGTATAACGGAAGTGGCAGGAATGAAATGTGGCATGATTGTAGATTTTATAGTTGAACCAGATGAAGCAAACGTTGCTATGGCATTACTAAAAAACATAGAACAATATTTTGTTTCAAAAAATGTGGGATTAATGGGATGTTTAATGCAAGAGCATTTTGAAGAGGCTATATATTTAAAGAAATTTAATTTTTTTAAATGCCCTAAATTTATGGAGCCGCAGCCATTTCCCATAATTTATAGACAATTTAATGATTTTAACGGACAAGAACTGTTTAGTGATTTTTCAAATTGGTTTTTTACTATGGGAGATTATGATGTGATATAAACGAAATGTGTTAAAGATAGGAAGGAGAAATATACGACTTGTATATAACATAATTATGAAAATATCAAAAGAAAAATCTAATATACTGCGAGCTATGGCAATTATATTTGTTCTTATAGGGCATGGGCTACAATGGCTGACAAATAGTAATCTTAATGTTTTAAATTGGGGAGGTGGGGTTGGTGTTGCTATTTTTTTAATATTATCAGGATATGGACTAACTGAATCCTACCTTTCAGAAGGAAGGATAGATAGTAAAAAATTTTGGAAAAAAAGAATTTGTACAGTTATGATTCCATATTGGATTATAATGGTTATTCAGAAGGTTTTAGATAGAATATTATTTAAGAGATATATAGGGGTGAAAGAAACTCTTCTTTCTATTATTGGATATAATGATTATACTCGTATGGAGAGTATAGATTCTACTATGTGGTATATTACATTTTTGATGTTGTGTTATATTTTATTTTTTGTGGTATTTAAACTTCCTTTTAAAAATGTCATAAAGGGAATTATTCTTATGTCTCTTTTTACTTTAGGGTTTGTTATGAAAGTAGGTTTGACAACTGATTGGTATATTAATTATTTTTGTTTTCCGTTGGGAGTTCTGATATCATTATGCGGGGGGGGATTGCAAAAAAATATAAGAAAAATCATAGTGGCATTATCTCTCTTGGTTTTTGTTGCAATTTCGACTGGGTATTATAATGGAAAGATAGCAAACGAGAATATCTTATTTATTTATTGTTTGTTTGGTGGTGTTTTTTTCGTTTTTGGTGAATTTTATAATAATGTTTTGAATGTTAAATTATTAAATGTAATAGGAAAATCCTCATATGCAATATATTTGGTTGAAGGTTTTTTCGTAAATAAGTTTAGAATTTTTTATTCAATTGATTCCAGTTGGTCAGATGTTCTTGTGTATTGGATTTTATCAATTGAGATGGGAATAGTTCTACATTTAATTTATAAAAGCATAAAGGTACATATAGGTGAAAAATATGGGAAAATATTTTGGAACAGATGGTTTTCGCGGTGAAGCAAACAAAGTATTGACCGCAGATCATGCATATAAAATTGGACGTTATCTGGGCTGGTATTACAACCAGAATCACAGGGGACGGATCATTATCGGAAAGGACACACGTCGCAGCAGCTACATGTTTGAGTATGCGCTGGTTGCCGGTATTACGGCATCCGGAGCAGATGCATTTTTGCTGCATGTTACCACTACGCCAAGTGTGGCATATGTAGTCCGTACAGAAAATTTCGACTGCGGCATTATGGTTTCTGCCAGCCACAATCCATATTATGACAATGGAATCAAGGTCATGGATGGAAACGGACACAAGATTTCCGCAGAAGTGGAAGCTGCACTGGAGAAATACATAGATGGTGAGATGGGAGAACTGCCTTTTGCACTGCGCGACAAGGTTGGTGTGGCGCGGGACTATGCGATCGGACGGAACCGTTACATCGGCTATCTGATTTCTCTGGCTACCAGATCTTACGATGGCATGCGCGTGGGGCTGGATTGTTCCAACGGAAGTACGTTTAATATTGCAAAGAGTGTGTTTGATGCGCTTGGCGCCAAAACATATGTGGTTGGCAATGAGCCGGACGGTACCAACATCAATATGGGATGTGGATCGACACATATCGAGAATCTGCAGAGACTTGTCCGGGAGAAGAATCTGGATTGCGGATTTGCGTTTGATGGAGATGCGGATCGGTGTATTGCCGTGGATGAGAACGGTATGGAAGTGCACGGGGATTATATCCTGTATGTCTGTGGGAAGTATCTGAAGGAATGTGGCCGTTTGCAGAATAATACGGTGGTTGCCACGATCATGTCCAACATGGGATTGTTCAAAGCAATGAAGCGGGAGGGCATCGAGGTATGTGTGACCACGGTCGGCGATAAGTATGTCAATGAGGCGATGGTTGCCAACGGATATGTGCTCGGTGGAGAGCAGTCCGGACATATCATTTTCAGTAAGCATGCAACGACCGGAGATGGAATCCTTACGGCATTGATGCTGATGGAGGTGATCCTGGAGAAGAAGCAGAGCCTTGGCACGCTGTGCAAGGGGATGCAGATGTACCCGCAGCTTTTGAAGAATGTGAGGGTTGAGGACAAGGCTGCGGTTACCGGCAATGCGCGTGTGCAGGTGGAAAAGGATCGGATCAGCGCTGCTTTGGGCGAGGATGGAAGAATCCTTCTGCGTGAGAGCGGTACGGAGCCGGTGATCCGTGTGATGGTTGAGGCACAGAGTGATGAGTTGTGCGCGAAGTATGTGGATGAGATGGTGCAGGTGATCCGGGAAGAGGGGCTTGCAGTGGAGTAGAATGGAATAGAATAGAATAGTGAGATGGTAAGGTTATCCGTTTGGAAGAGTATAGTAAAAGAGCAATGCATCTTGCGATGCGTTCCATATAATAAAAAGGAGTTATGAAATGAGAAAATATACAGGGATGAGAAGTATTGCATGCCTGGCAATCTGTGGAGTTTTGATGACCTCCGTGGTAAGTCCGGAAGCTGCAACACTTATGGTACAGAAAACAAATCATAAGCACAATATTGCAACTGCAAAAGGATCGTATGCGAACTGGGATGGCGTATCGGATGGCACGCAGTTTTTGGATAATCAGGGCAATGTGTGCATTGCATATAATACAAAGAGCAACATTGTAATTGTGAAGACAAAAAATGGAAAGCCTGTCAAAAAGACGATTACATTGAAGAAGAAATCCTCTGTTTTTGGCGATGTTACATGCGATTCTGACGGAAATTTTTATGTAGTTACGGGAAAGACAAATAAAACAAATAATACAGAGACAAAAACGATTTTTGTTTCCAAGTATGACGCCAATGGAAAGCTTCTTGCAAGTGTGGGGGACAATGGTTCCTCGAGTCTGGCGTATTATTATGGTGATAGTTTTTATACCCAAACTCCTTTTGATGGAGGAAATTGTGATATTGCAGTAAATGGTGATTATGTTGTTGTCAACTATGCGAGAAAAATGTATAGTGGTCATCAGAGCAATTCACTTTTTCTTGTGAACCGGAAGACGATGCAGAAGGAAAGTGTGGAATGTTACTATAATTCCCATTCCTTTGCGCAGCGTGTGGTTCCGTGGGAAGAAGGATTTCTTCTTGCCAGTGAGGGCGATTGTTATGACCGCGCTTTTACCGTTTCAGAGTTAAAGATGCCGGGAACCGGTGATGGAATAAGTGATGATCTAATCAACAATACAGATTTTCCGGATGACTGGGAAATCATTTATGATAATACATATTCGGACGAGGCATTGAAAACATGGACATGTGATTCACAAAATATTTTCTCATTCTGGATCAGCAAAGGTGCATTTGACCGTTATGACATGTATGAGGTAAATGATAACTTTGCCCGCATGGGTGGTATTGCGACGGGAGATGTACATAACACGGCTATGGTGGCGATATCAGCACCGTCTTTGAGCAGCAAGGCCAAAAAGGAAAATCAGCAGTTGTTTATTCAGATTTTTGACCCGAATGCGGATCTAACCACAGCGAATGGATATATTACATCCGGCACGCGCAGTGGCTTAAGTGGAAAAAATGGTGATGAAAATGTAACGGATTATGGTGTAAAATGGCTCACAAATTATGACAAAACATATACCATCGAAAATCCGCAGGTTGTAGCTACAGATGCGGGAAATTATGTGATTTTGTTTGAACGTTATAAAAAATACAGTTATCAGGGCGTGTATGCAATTGTCGTTGATGCCAATGGAAATGTGGTACAGAAGACGAAGAAACTTGCCTCTTCCGCTTATCTGAATCCAAGCAGAATGCCGGTTTATTCGCAAGGAAAAGTATGGTGGGCAGGAAACAAAACCAAAGGGACTGCTATTTATATTTATTCTTATGCAGTTAAGTAAAGGAGTGCACATGAAGATAGCAGTATATTGTGGTTCTGATTTTGGAAACAATGAGGAATATACAAAAGCCGCCAGAGAACTGGGGCAATGGATTGGAAAAAGCAAATATACACTTATATATGGTGGCGGTGAATCCGGATTGATGGGAGCGGTTGCAAAGGAAGTTCATGCAGAAGGAAGCGAGGTCATTGGTGTGATTCCGGGGAATGTGGAGTTTATTAAGTCACGCCCGCAACCATATGTAACTAAGTTGATTACGACAACAAATATGAGCGAGAGAAAGCAAAAAATGCTGGATCTCGCAGATGTGTTTATAGCTTTGCCGGGAGGTATCGGAACGCTCGATGAAATTTCAGAGGCAATAACACTTACGAAAATTGGTGTATTTCAGAAACCATGCATTTTGTTCAATCGAAACAGTTTTTATGCACCGATGAAAAACATGTTTGAGAAGATGGAGCAGGAGGGATTCTGGCGGAAAGAAAGTATGCGCTATGTCCTGTTTTCGGATGATTTGGAAGAGATGGAAGCATTTATAAAAATGTGGTTTGTTTGAGTTATTGAAAATAATGAAATAGTGTGTTAATGTTTTTATGCGATAAACAAATTTGAATTTTGAGGAGACCAGCTATGAAAAGTCAACCATAAATTAGCAAAAAATTTCTTTGCCAGGTTCAAGTGTTTATCGTTATTGACATATTATAAAAATAAGCATAAAGTATAGTACAAAAATATTATGTTTTACAAAGGAGGATTCATATGAAAAACACGAAAAAAGTGTTTGCGTTTGTTTTAGCACTGGCGATGATTCTTACTACATATCAGCCGACTACAACATATGCAGCAACAAAGGCACCGACAATCAGTGCAAAGAAGATGACGTTGCAAGTTGGCAGTAAGAAGACGCTTACCGTCAAAAATGCAGGGAAAAATGCAACATTGAAATGGTCGAGCAACAAGAAAACTGTTGCGACTGTTTCAAAAAAGGGAGTAGTTAAGGCAGTAAAAGCAGGAACAGCCAATGTAAAGTGTAAGGTTGTGACCAAGAGCAAAAAGCAGTATACACTGACTTGCAAGGTTACTGTTAAGAATGCAGCAGTCAGCAAGACAGTTTCCACACAGAAAGCTTTGACCTCTGCTTTGAAGGATAAGAATGTAAAGAATCTGACAATCAAGACAGATAAAGAAGTAGCATTCAATATTCCTTCCGGAAATTATGGAAAAGTAAATCTGACGGTGGATGCACCGAATGCAGATGTTGTCAATGCCGGTACATTCAAGTCAATCAATATCAAGGCAATTAAGCCAAACACCTGGAAAGAGAAAGCAAAAGGAAATACCATTACAGTAACTGCAGACGATGCAAGAATTGTCGTAGAAGCAGGCGCTTCACTTTCCAAAGTGACCGTTTCACAGGAAGGCGGCAAAATTAAAATTGAAGCTGCAGGAACCATTGATGCAATTCAGATTGATGCAGCAGTAGATGTCAGCCTCGCAGTTGATGGAACTGTCGGAGAAGTAGCAGTTAGTGCTCCGGCAAAGGTTGCAGTTGAAGGAAAGACAACAGCAGCAATTCCAATCAAAGTAGAAGAGACTGCAAAAGGCGCAGATGTTACTTCCAGCACACCTGTTGAAGTAAAAGCAGCTACAGAGATTTCGTTAAATCTCTCTAAGGGAGCTGAGGGAAGTAAGGTAGAGACTACCGGAGAAAACGCACAGGTTGCAGTAAAGAATGACACAACAGATGTGATCAAAGTTACAACACCGGCAGGAACACAGGAAGTTGCAAAAGATACCACTTCTAAAGTTGACAATACCGGAAAGGTGACAGATACAACAACGAATACGAGTGGTGATAACAATGGCGGATCTACAGGTGGTGGAAGCACATCCGGCGGTGGTTCTTCTTCAGGCGGAAGTGTAACACCTGCTCCGACACCGGATCCAGATCCAGCCCAAACGGTTGAATTAAAGGCATTACATGTATTTGAAGAAAACAAAATAGATGTAGAAATTCCAACGGAGATTAAAGAATCAAATAAAGATAAAATTATTGTTACTGATGAAAACGGAGTGACTCAGAAAATTGATTCATTAGAAGATATGGATGATGAAGATTACGATGACGACGATGATGATGGAACAAAATGGTATAGATATATGCTTACATTTGCTTCCAAGCTGAATCCGGGAAAATACACATTATCTTATGTTGCTGGAAATACGGAATATAAGGGAACTTTCTGGTTTAAAGCAGATGATTTTGAAAAAACTGCAGTAGCGGCAAAAAATGTAGGGGAAGAGTTTTTTGAGAAAACTTTTGAGATCTTTCCAGAGGGAAAGGAAAATACATGGTATGCATATGAGCAGTTAAGCAAAAAAGTAAGCGAATATGCGGGCGAAGAATATTATGCAGATGTATTTGGCGGTTGTGATGAGAAGTACATTGAAAAAGATGAAAAAACAGGATTAAAAGTTACTATTCGTGTACAAGCTGGAGAAGGCGATGTGACAAAAGATATAACAGGTATGGTTTATTTTACATTTACGAAGAAAAAAACAGGAGTAAAAGAACCTGCAATGTATCATAAAACACAGACATCAATTGTAGTGAAGGCGGAAGACGGACAAGAATATATCTGTTGTGAAGAAGGAACAGAAGAGAATGTAATAAATTGGGATGATGCTATACCTGCAACGAAACAAGATGATTTTGGCTTTATTGAATTTTCAGGTTTAAAAACTGAGAATAAATATGTAATTTATACGCGAAACACAGAACAAGCTGATGAAGTGAAAAAGAGCGACAAAATTACACTTTCAGACGCAAAACTTCCAATTATCTGCCTGGCAAAAACGGATAATCCAAATATTTCTTTAGGAGAAACAACCTTAAATTCAGATAATGAAAGATTTTATATTGAGCTACCATATACGGTAAGTGTACAAGATTATGGAAAAACACCAGAAGGTTATAGAACTAGTGGTGAAGCAACAGCTACTTGTTCTAAGACTGATTCGGATCCTGTAGATGTAGCATTTGTAGGTCTTCCAGATAGCGGAATTGCCAGAGTTTGGTTTGAAAATAGATTATCGGCTGGAAATTATACGATTCATCTGGAGTATAAGTATGTTTGTGAAGAAGATAAAGATACCGAGAATCCAGGAAAACTGACGGAAAGTAATCCAATTACATATATTGTTACATTTACTGTTAAAGATACAGAAAATAAATGACGTATATAATAGAAATGCTGCTTATCTATAATGGGTAAGCAGTATTTTATTAGTAAGCGCCTAGTTTCAGGGTGGATTTAAAATCATCACAAAATTTGCCATAATTA
>ERZ779842.2137-NODE-2137-length-14203-cov-3.310574_pt1 | contig 14203 bp, 9 predicted proteins | sample MGYA00511095_ERZ779842 | MGnify/ENA primary metagenome ERZ779842 (study PRJEB29588, sample SAMEA2154036) | human gut metagenome | biome: human gut; feature: human-associated habitat; material: faeces | place: Denmark | collected 2008/2010 ... | reverse complement strand
CAGATCCTGGCAGGAGAGCAGAATGACAGTCATTATCGCAGCCGTCTTTTAGCAGTTCAGGAAGATACGGAGAAAAAATCTGCAGACCAGGAAGCTCTGGAAGAGCAAAAAGCAGATCTTCAGGCAAATTTACGGGAGATCGACAGAAAACTTGCTGACGAGCAGAAAAAAATGGACAATATCCAGAGTAGCATCGAAGAATGCACCCAGGTAGTGGAAGATGGTAAGAATGAGATCATTGAAATCCTTAATTCCCGTGCAAACACCAAAGGTAAGGCACAGCGTTTTGATGCCATGAAGGAGCAGCTGGATATCCGGAAAGCAGGAATCAGTCAGAGGATCCTTTCCCTGAAAACCCAGGAAGAGGAGCAGCAGTCAGCGATCGATCAGGCACAGAAGGAATACGACACTATCACGAAGGCCATTCAGGAAACCAGAGAAGAAGGCAGCCGTCTTACAAAAGAGATACATGCCATCCAGGAAACCCTTAAACAGCAGAATACACAGCTGGAAAAGGAACAGACGTCCTATCATAGAGAGGCATCTAGACTGGAATCCCTCCGCAATATCACAGAACGTTATGATGGATATGGAAACAGTATCCGCCGTGTCATGGAACAGAAGAATCATGTTCCTGGGATCCGTGGCGTAGTGGCGGATATCATTCACGTTGAAAAAAATTATGAGATCGCTATTGAGACAGCTCTTGGCGGAAGTATTCAGAATATCGTTACGGATAACGAGCAGACTGCTAAGCAGATGATCGAATTCCTGAAGAAAAACCGGTATGGTCGTGCGACTTTTCTCCCGTTAAACAGCATTTCTTCAAGAGGCGAGTTTAATCAGAGAGGTGCTTTGAACGAACCGGGAGCTATTGGTCTTGCCAGTGGCCTGGTAACTGCAGAGAAGGAATATGACGGTCTGATCGGATATCTTCTTGGCAGAGTGCTGGTGGTGGATCATATCGATCATGCAATTGCCATTGCCAGAAAATACCGACACAGTATCCGTATGGTAACGTTGGAGGGAGAATCCTTAAGTCCAGGCGGTTCCATGACCGGTGGAGCTTTTAAGAACAACAGCAATCTTCTTGGGCGTCGTCGTGAGATCGAGGAACTGGAAAAGAAGGTAAAAGAGCTGGCAGCCGGGTATCATGAGATCCGACAGTCCATGGAAGATAACCGCAGCAGAAGAAATGAGAGGCGCGATACTGTGGCGGCGCTGCAGCAGAAATTTCAGGAACAATCCATTCAGCAGAATACAGCCAGGTTGAACATTGAACAGCTGGAGAAAAAAGCGGAGGAGATCCGCGGCGGTTATACCAGAATCGAGAGGGAGCAGGAGGAGATCCGTCTTCAGGCAAGAGACATGCAGGCAGATAACATAAAGATCACGCAGGAACTTGAAGCATCCAAAAGGGATGAGGAAGAGCTGGAAACGTTTATCGAGACCCGGCAGAAGGAGCTGGAGGACTGGAAAAAGGACGAAGCGGAGACTTCAGAGAAGCTGGAAAGGATCCGTCTTGACGCATCTGCATCCCAGCAGAAGGAAAGCTTCATAAAGGAAAATCTGCGGCGCCTGAAAGAGGAAATCGAAGTTCTTTCGAAAGAGAGGGAAGAAATTCTGGATTCTCTGGAAAAAGGCAGCCAGGAAACTGCAGAAAAGAGAAAGACGATCGACAAGGTCCGTAAGGAGATCGAAGGCTTTGCCGCAAAAGAAGAGGTGGCTGCAAAACAGCTGGAAAAATGGCAGCAGGAAAAGGAAGAGCGCACAAAAAGCCATAAGGAGTTTTTTGAAAAGCGTGATGAGCTGTCTGGCCAGATCAGTCTTCTGGACAAAGAATGCTTCCGACTGAAGACTCAGGCAGAAAAGATCGAAGAGAACCGGGAAGCAAGGATTTCCTATATGTGGGAAGAATACGAGATCACTCCGAATAATGCCTTGCAGTACAGGAAAGAAGAAATGAATGACAGGCATGTGATGAAGCAGCAGATCCATAAATTAAAGGACGAGATCCGAGCTCTTGGCTCTGTCAACGTCAATGCCATTGAGGATTACAAAGAACTTCTGGAACGGCATACGTTCTTAAGCGGTCAGTACAACGATCTTTTGGAAGCGGAAAAAACGCTGGAACAGATCATCCAGGAGTTGGATGAGGGCATGCGGAAGCAGTTCAGCGAAAAATTCGGAGAGATCCAGAAAGAATTTGATAAAGCCTTCAAAGAACTGTTCGGCGGAGGCCGGGGAACTCTGGAACTTGCGGAAGACGAGGATATCCTTGAGGCAGGGATCCGGATCATTTCCCAGCCGCCCGGAAAAAAACTTCAGAACATGATGCAGCTTTCCGGTGGGGAAAAAGCTCTGACAGCCATTGCACTTCTTTTTGCGATCCAGAATCTGAAGCCTTCACCATTCTGTCTTCTGGATGAGATCGAGGCTGCACTGGATGATTCCAATGTAGGACGTTTTGCGGGATATCTTCAGAAGTTGACGAAGAACACACAATTTATTATAATAACACATAGACGTGGTACCATGAATGCAGCAGACAGGCTTTATGGAATTACCATGCAGGAAAAAGGGGTATCCACGCTGGTATCCGTAGATTTAGTAGAGAACCAGCTTACCCAGTAGCAGAGGGGATGAATCAGTATGGCAGAAGAAAAAAAAGGATTTTTTAAACGTCTGGTAAGCGGACTTACCAAAACGCGAGACAATATCGTTGCCGGCTTTGATTCCATTTTCAGCGGTTTTTCCAGTATTGATGATGATTTTTATGAAGAACTGGAAGAGATCCTGATCATGGGAGATATCGGCATTAACGCAACCACCTCCATTCTGGAGCATTTAAAGGAGCAGGTTGCTGAGCAGCATATCAAGGAGCCGTCCCAGTGCAAACAGCTTTTGATCGACAGCATCAAAAAACAGATGCAGGTAGAAAGCACAGAATATGAGTTTGAGAATCGGAAATCCGTGATCCTTGTGATCGGTGTCAATGGAGTAGGTAAGACTACCTCTGTAGGCAAGCTGGCCGGTAAATTAAAGGATGAGGGCAGGAAAGTCCTTATTGCCGCAGCGGATACTTTCCGTGCCGCAGCGGGAGACCAGCTGGCAGAGTGGGCATCCCGGGCGGATGTTCCCATGATCGGCGGAAAAGAAGGTGCGGATCCCGCCAGCGTGGTGTTTGATGCCGTGAATGCGGCGAAGGCACGAGGCGTGGATGTGCTTCTTGTAGATACCGCCGGCAGACTGCACAATAAAAAGAACCTGATGGAAGAACTTCGTAAGATGAACCGTATCATCGACAAGGAATTCCCCAATGCCCACAGAGAGAATCTGATCGTGCTGGACGGCACCACGGGACAGAATGCTCTGGTGCAGGCAAGAGAATTCGGTGAGGTGGCGGATCTTACGGGTATCATCCTGACCAAGATGGACGGAACGGCCAAGGGCGGTATCGCTGTGGCCATCCAGTCCGAACTGAAGGTTCCGGTAAAATATATCGGTGTGGGAGAATCCATCGAGGATCTCCAGAAATTCAATTCCGATGAATTTGTAAATGCGTTGTTTGATGTGAATATGGATGACATCGGAGAACTGCATCTGCCGGAGGAAGAAGCTGGAGAGACAGACGCGGAAGAATAATAAACAGGCAGACCAAAGAAAGTGTGACAGAAAGGCATGGGAAGAAAAATGCAGGAAGAAATGTTGACTTTAGAGAAATTTGAAGAAGCAAGTGAGATCGTTAAAAAAGTTACTTTAGAGACCAAACTGGTATACAGTGATTATTTCAGTGCCCAGACCGGCAACCGCGTATACTTAAAGCCCGAGAACTTACAGTTTACCGGAGCTTACAAATTAAGAGGCGCTTATTACAAAATGAGCACTCTGACCGATGAAGAGCGCGCCAAGGGACTGATCACCGCCTCTGCAGGCAACCATGCCCAGGGCGTGGCTTATGCGGCAAAATGCTATGGAAGCAAGGCAACCATCGTAATGCCCACCACGACACCTCTGATCAAGGTAAACCGTACCAGAGGCTATGGAGCAGAGGTAGTACTGCATGGCGATGTCTATGATGAGGCCTGCGCAAAGGCATATGAGCTGGCAGAAGAGCACGGATATACTTTCATCCATCCTTTTGATGATCTGACCGTAGCTACCGGTCAGGGTACCATTGCCATGGAGATTTTCAAAGAGCTTCCGCTGGTAGATTATATTCTGGTTCCTATCGGTGGCGGCGGACTGGCAACCGGTGTTTCCACACTGGCAAAACTGCTGAATCCGAAGATCAAGGTCATCGGCGTAGAGCCCGCAGGAGCTAACTGCATGCAGGTATCCTTAAAGAACGGCAAGGTTACCACATTGCCCAAGGTCAACACCATCGCAGACGGTACCGCGGTAAAGACTCCTGGCAGCAAGATCTTCCCGTACTTACAGAAGAATCTGGACGATGTGATCACCGTAGAGGATGAGGATCTGGTAGTAGCTTTTCTGGATATGGTAGAGAATCACAAGATGATCGTGGAGAATTCCGGTCTGCTGACGGTAGCAGCCTTAAAGCAGTTAAATGTGAAGGATAAGCGTATTGTATCTATCCTGAGTGGCGGTAACATGGATGTCATCACCATGTCCTCTGTAGTACAGCAGGGTCTGATCTTAAGAGACCGTATCTTCACCGTATCCGTACTGCTTCCCGACAAGCCCGGTGAGCTGTGCAGAGTATCCGGTATTATTGCCGGAGTCAACGGTAATGTCATCAAGCTGGAGCACAACCAGTTTGTATCCATCAACCGCAGTGCTGCTGTGGAGCTGCGTATCACACTGGAAGCATTCGGCACCGAGCATAAGAATGAGATCATTGCCGCTCTGGAAAAAGAAGGCTATCAGCCCAAAGTGGTAAGAGCCAATATCTAAGTTTTAAGATTTGAAAAGAAGTGAATGTATCACCGATAAAAGCCGCATATTATAGATATGCGGCTTTTGTATGGAATGGAGAAAAAAGTTATGGCAAAGAAGACAGAAAAAGAACTGGAAATACAGAGACTGGACAAAAAGACACCCTTACAGATGCTCTGGGATTATGTGATGATCACGGTGGCATCCTTTGTCTATGCGGTATCCGTCAGCTTATTTTTGGATCCGAACTCCCTGGCACCCGGTGGAATCACCGGTATCGCTATTATCTTAAATCGTCTGTTCGGCATTGAGACCGGTACCTGGATGCTGCTCATCAATATACCGATCCTGCTGATCGGTATCTGGAAATTCGGACTGCGGTTTATTCTGTCTACAATCTATTGTACGGCAATGACCTCTTTGTTTACGAACCTGCTGACACCGGTGGGAGCAGTGACGGTGGATCCACTTCTGGCCTCCCTGTGTGGCAGTGCCCTGATGGCCGTATCCATGGGATGGGTGTTCAAGGCAGGCTCCACCACCGGCGGCACGGATATCATTATCAAGCTGCTACGGATAAAGTTTCCGTTTCTCAAGACCGGAGCGCTGTTTTTCCTGACGGATGCTGTCATTGTTATCGCTTCAGCATTTGTCTTCCAGAATATTGACAAGGCACTGTATGCCGGTATCGTGGTCATTGTTACCTCTGTAGTGCTAGATGTGGTACTATACGGAAGAGATGAGGCAAAGCTGATCTATATTATCAGCGACCATGCGGAAAAAATCGCAGGGAGACTTTTGGAGGAGCTGGACATTGGTGTAACTTATGTACAGGGCAGTGGTGCCTACAGCGGCAAGGAGAAGAGCGTCATCATGTGTGCCATGAAGAAAAACATTTCTCCCAAGGCGGAAGAGATCGTAAAGGAAGAGGATCCCCTGGCATTTATGATCGTCACCAGTGCCACGGAGATCTTCGGGGAGGGCTATAAGAGCTATTTTAGTGAGAAACTGTGATGCTGAACATAAAATTTAAGTAAAAAACAGCTGAAAGGGCTTACATTTTCAAAGAGAATCATCTATAATAGCGTCGCGCCGGAAGGGCAGACGCTATTTTTCACTGTGGTGCACCCGCAGCGCACGTTTCTAACCGGTGCAAGTCCGGAATCCGCCCGGCAAATCTCTGTTCCGATGTAGTAATCGCATATCAGGCTATGCATGAGGGTAAGACAGCTGCTTAGGTCAAAACTCAGTAGCTACACCGAATCATGCATGGAGATACGGTAGTTGGATTGAGAGAAAGAAACATATAATAGTAAAAATAAGCAGATAGAGAATCGCATGGAAAAATGTGCGATGACACTTATAGGAGTCAGGGAACATGAACGATACAACTTTGACAAAAGAGGAGAAACAGTATAAACGGCTGACTGAGGAACCGGTGGCGCGGCTGATCCTGGAGCTGGGACTGCCCACTACCATCAGTATGCTGATCACGAATCTGTATAATATGGTGGATACCTGGTTCGTAAGCCAGTTAGGCACCAGTGCTACCGGAGCGGTAGGCGTGGTGTTTGGCTTGATGGCAATTATTCAGGCGTTCGGATTCATGTTCGGTCATGGCGCCGGAAGCAATATCAGCCGGTTGTTAGGAGCTCATGAAAAGGAGCGAGCGAAAGCTTTTTCCGCAACGGGATTTTATCTGGCGGTGGGAGCCGGAGTGTTGATCGCAATTATCGGTATTTTGGATCTGAACGGATTGTGCAGATTGCTTGGAAGTACGGAGACCATCCTTCCCTATGCGAGAATCTACGCTTTCTATATTCTGGTGTCGGCACCGGCAATGGCATCCAGCTGTGTGATGAACAATGTACTCCGGTATGAAGGCTATGCCAATCTGGCGATGGTAGGACTGGTCTCCGGCGGTATCTTAAATATGGTGGGAGATGCCATCTTTATGTGGGGCTTAAATCTTGGTATCCGGGGAGCGGCACTTTCCACTATGATCTCTCAGTACATATCCTTCGGAATCCTGTTATTCTTTTTCCTGCGTGGAAAGACACAGAGCAGCCTGGCACCGAAATATTTTACCTGGGAATTTGCCGTGCATAAGAATATTCTTACAGCAGGCTTCCCCAGTATGATGCGGCAGGGACTGAACAGCGTGTCCACCATGGTGTTGAATGCACAGGCAGCTGTCTACGGAGATATTGCCATCGCTGCCATGAGCGTGGTATCCCGTATTTTCAATTTCGTATTCAGTGTGGCCCTGGGTATCGGTCAGGGCTTCCAGCCGGTATCCTCCTTCAATTATGGGGCAAAGAAGTATTCCCGTGTAAGGAAAGCGTTCTGGTTCACCCTGTGCGCCAGCCTGGTGACCATGGCAGTGTTTGCAGGGGTGGTGTATGTGTTCCGCAGAGAGCTGTTGCTGGAATTTCTTACGGATATGGATGCCTATGAGATTGCATTTTATGCGTTGCAGATCCAATGTCTGACGCTACCGTTTATTCCGGTATGTATCTGCGGCAACATGCTGTTTCAGTCCATCGGAAAGGGCGGCAGGGCGACGATCTTAGCCTCCTTCCGAAGTGGCACTATCTATATCCCGGCTCTCCTGATCCTGACAGCCTTCTTCGGACTTCGAGGCATCCAGTGGTCACAGCCGGTGTCCGATATTTTATCTGCGGTTTTGTCATTGCCGGTGGCAGTGGTGTTCTTAAGGGGACTGCCGGAAGATGGTACGTAAGTATAGAGAAGAATGAGATCCCTTCGTCATAAGACGGAGGGATTTTTATGTACAGATGTATCCATACGCAGGAATAAGTATCTGCCTTGATCTGTGAAGCTGTTGACATTAAATAATCCACATGATACAATATATTTAACAATTAGGTTAAATGTTAAACGATTGGATGAAAGGATGTGATTCACTTTTTGGGAATACAGGATACATTGAAAGCGCTGGCAGATCCTATAAGGCGTGAAATACTAAATCTTCTGAAAAACGGTCGATTGTCGGCAGGAGAGATCTGCGAACATTTTCCGGTGACGGGGGCTTCCATATCGAGGCATTTGTCGGTGCTAAAGGAGGCAGATCTGATCCGGGACAAGCGGGAAGGAAAGTTTATTTATTATGAACTGAATGCTTCCGTGCTGGAAGAAATCATGTTATGGATCACAGATTTGAAAGGAGCATCGGATAATGAAGGAAATGATACAGAAAAATAAAGGCAGGCTGATCTGCTCGGCATTTGTTATGTGCGTGGGCATTATATTGGGATATACCTTTGAGAACAGTCTGTGGATAAACGGCACTTTTGCAGTGACTTATGTGGTAATAATGGCAGTAACTTTTTACGACAACAGAAACAGGCAGCAGAGTGACAAGGTCATAAGAATGGTTACGTGGATCGTGCCGGGAATGACATTGCTCTATAACGGTATCGCCAGATGGATTGATATGGGTGTAAAGAAAGAGAATCTGCTCATGGTAATTTTGTATGTCGGAATGGGATTGCTATTTGTTATTGTGGGCAATTATCTGCCCAAGGTGAAACCGAACCGCACCATCGGCATCCGCGTCATATGGACATTGCAGGATGAGGAGAACTGGAATGCCACGCACCGCTTCAGTGGGAAAATATGGGTGGCAGCAGGACTATTGAGCATGATCTGTGGACTGTTCAGTGACAGCATGGCTGCATTATTTCTGTTTATTTTCGCTATCACGGCAGCAGCTTTTGGCAGCATCCTGTATTCTTATCTCTATTATAGAAAGAAGTTGCGCACCGGAAAAGGGCTGGCAGTACACTACAACCATAAAGTGGTTGCGGTCTATGTGTTTATAATGCTCGCGTGTGTGCTATTTACGGTATGGACGTTATATACGGGAAAAATCGAGATCTGTTACGGAGAAAATGAATTTACTGTTCAGGCGGAAGGCTGGCAGGATTACACAGTGAAATATGACGCTATCGAAAGCATTGCTTACGAAGAGAATATGTTCCGGGATACGAATACAATCCGGACGAACGGTTTTGGCAACTTGAAATACTCCATGGGACATTTTCGCGATGAAATCCATGGAGATTACATTCGCTATACCCATAACGACTGTGATATTTATGTAGTCATGGAAGTGGAGGGGAGCACCGTTATTCTAAACGGTGCGGATGATGTGCAGACCTGGGAAATCTACAATAATATCAGAGAACGGATGGAAAAATAATATTTGTAAATATATTTCCCAATTGCTTTTATATTTTTTAAAAATGGTATACACTAAACTTATGTAAGTTAGTAAACGAGGATTTCGGGAAAGGGTGGTTACAGTATGCTGAAACAGTGGATTCCGGCGGTGAAGCCGGAAAAAGAGGAACTGGAAAAACGACTGAATGCGGCGCAGGAGGAGCTTGGTAGACTCCAGATGCAGATCAAGGAGCATAAGCTCCCGGTGCTGGTGCTGATCGAAGGCTGGGGGGCGGCCGGTAAGGGCAGCACTATCGGCGGAATTATTAAAAATATCGATCCCAGATTCTTCAAGGTGGCTTCCATGTCCGCACCGACAGAGGAAGAGAAGCGGAAGCCTTTCCTGTATCGGTACTTTGTAAAAATTCCGGAAGCCGGGAAGTTTGAATTCCTGGATTCCGGCTGGATGGATGAGGTGACGAAGGGAAGACTTCGGGGCGAACTGTCGGATAAGCAGTATGCGGAGCGTATTGAGAGCATAAAGCGTTTCGAACGACAGTTGACGGACAACGGTTATCTGGTGTTGAAGCTCTTTTTCCAGATTGGAAAAAAGGAACAGAAGAAGCGGCTGGAAGAACTGGAAGGCAACAAGGATACCGCATGGCGTGTGGGCGAGAACGACTGGTGGCAGAACAAGCATTATGACAAATGTGAGGAAGTCTACGACAAATACCTCACAGATACGAACGCTTCCGTAGCTCCCTGGTACATCATAGATTCCGGGGACAAAAAGTGGGCGGAATTACAAGTGCTGGAGACATTATGCAGCGGTATCCATGTGGCCATGCAGAATGAGAGCCTTGCTGTGCCTATTTTGCAGAATGTATTCCCACTGGTGAAGATGCCGAGGCTGTCCGAGGTGGAACTGGACAAGGAAATCTCCGAGGAAGAATACAAGCGGGAACTGCGCCATCTGCAGAAGAAGCTGAATGCCCTGCATTACCGCCTTTATCGGAAAAAGATTCCGGTAGTCATCGCCTACGAAGGCTGGGACGCCGCAGGCAAGGGCGGAAATATCAAGCGGATCGCGGGAGCACTGGATCCCAGAGGCTACGAGGTACACCCCATCGCCAGCCCGGAACCCCACGAGAAAGCGAGACATTATCTCTGGCGATTCTGGACGAGACTTCCTAAGACCGGACATATTGCCATTTTCGACCGTACCTGGTACGGACGCGTCATGGTAGAACGGCTGGAAGGCTTCTGTAGTACCAACGATTGGCAGCGGGCTTATAACGAGATCAATGAGTTCGAGAAGGAATTGTCCCAGTGGGGTGCAGTGATCATCAAGTTCTGGGTGCAGATTGACAAGGATACCCAGCTGGAACGCTTCACAGAGCGGCAGAATACTCCGGAGAAGCAGTGGAAGATCACGGACGAAGACTGGCGCAACCGGGATAAATGGGATCAGTACGAAGAAGCTGTGAACGAAATGCTCCGGAAGACCAGCACGGAATATGCTCCCTGGCACATCCTGGAATCCGTAGATAAAAAATATGCCAGGATCAAAGCATTGAAGATTGTCATTGCCGAACTGGAAAAGGCTCTGGGATAGGAAAAGAAAGTAGAGAACGTAAACACCGTCTTGTAAAAAGGCGGTGTTTCTATATGTGATGAAACCGTTGACAATGTAAGATTCATAAAATATAATTATTTCATCGAAACGGTGAAAAGGGGTGAATTGATGAAACAAAATTTATCACAAATACAATATGAGCAACTGGCCAGAGAACAATTTTGCAACCGGCTGAAAGAAATTCCGTTTGTTTCGGATATCGAGGTGTTATTGGAAAAGAAGAATGCACCGTTGGGGGATTTCAAGGCAAAGGTGTATTTGGAGGACAGCGATGAGCCTCTTTTATTTGTGATTGAAGTCAGGTCTAACGGAGAAAAGAGATTCGTTAATCATTTTATGGAAATCGTGATGCGGCAGGATGATAAAACGCATTATATTTTTATGGCACCATATATTTCGGAGCAGTCAGCCAGAGCGATGAAAGAGGAAAAATGCAGTTATATGGATCTGTCCGGAAATTGTTATATCTTAACGAAAAGATTTCTGCTCTATGTCAGTGGACAGGATAACAAGTTCATAACCCACAGGGAAAAGAAAAATTACTTATCCAAATCGTCAAGTGCTGCATCAGCAATTATTCGTACCATGCTGAATGAACCGGAGCGAAAATGGCAGGTGAAAACGCTGGCTCAGGAGAGCAATACGGCATTGGGAACAGTATCTAATGTGAAAAGTTTTTTGCTTGCCAGAGACTGGATAGATAAGAGTACTACGGAATTCCGTTTGCAGAACATTAGGGAACTGTTTTATACATGGGCAAAGGATTATCATCAAAAAGAAGCGAGAAAATTACAGTTTTATTCTTTGGATACGGTTCCGGAGATAGAACAATCAGCCGCTGAATGGAGTAAAACACATGATAATGGAGCTATATTAGGTGGCTTTTCGGCTGCGGCACGATATGCGCCGACAGTACGTTATCAAAAAGCCGAAATATATGTAGAACCTCAATTTGTTCAGGAATTTGTAAAAGATCTGGAATTGCAGCCGGTCAATACCGGAGGAAATGTTGTGATAACGATACCGCATGACGAAACCCCCTGTATGTACGCAAAGCCTGTTCATGATACATTAGTAACTTCTCCGGCACAAACGGTAATTGATCTGCTGGGGGATGCCGGAAGAGGGGAAGAGGCTGCGGAGGCAATCCTGCGCAGAGAATACCCGGAGAGGACAGAGGATGAAAGAAGAACTGAAAAAGGCAACTGACTATTCAGAGGGACAAAAGACAGCCGCATACATGGTACTCGGAGAGATCGTAAATCTTTTGAATGAGTTTTCAGATAATATCAGAATCATAGGAGGATGGGTTCCGACACTTTTATACCCGGCCGGTGACCATATAGGTTCTATTGATGTAGATGTTCTGCTGAATCAACTGGAGATCAAAAAGGCAGAAAGCTATCGGACGATTAAACGGATACTGACACAAAATGGGTATAGAAGACATGAAGAAAAATATTTTACATTTATAAAAACAATAGTTTTAGATGGAGTTTCCTATGACGTAGACGTGGATTTCCTGTCCGGAAAATATGGCGGCGATGGCGGAAATGTAAGTAAACATGTGGATGGTATTAAAACCTTACCGGCTACGGGAGGAAATTTTGCATTTGATTTTCCGCCAACGGATGTGAAAATAGAATATATGCGGGAGGATGGAGCAAAGGACAGTGGACATGTGAAAGTGATTTCTGTGGTGCCTTATCTGGTCATGAAGACAGCAGCACTGGGGAGGGGAAAACCGAAGGATGCGTATGATATATATTACATGGTTGACAAATATGAGGGAGGCGTAAGAACACTTGTTAAGGAATTTATGCCTTATACAGACAGAGAGTTGATCAGAGAAATGTGTCAGAAGCTGGATGAAAAATTTGCTTCGCCACAGCATGCCGGACCAACAGATGTAGTGACATTCATGGGAATAACAGAGGAAGAAGAAAAAGAACAGATCCGACAGGATGTTTACCAGAAGATACACTATTTAACAAATAAATTGAAAACAATGTAAGCAAAATCTTGTGTTGGCAGACAGGTCTGTTATAATGATACATAGTTGTATTTCCCAGATAGTATTTACAGAACGAGAGGAGAAATCATGGGCGAGAACCGTAAGATATATGCAGCATTATTGGGAGCAGGAACCGTTGGAAGCGGTGTGTACAAGCTGGCAGGGATGCAGGAAGAGGATATCTGCCTGAAGACAGGAGCACATCTGGAGATTAAAAAGATTCTGGTGCGCAATCCGGGAAAGGTAAGAGAAGGAATCCCACAGGAGTTGTTCACAGATAGCTGGCAGGAGATTTTAGAAGATCCCGAGATTCAGATCGTCATCGAAGTCATGGGCGGCATCGAACCGGCCAGAACCTATGTGGAAGAAGCCATGAAGGCCGGCAAACAGGTGGTCACCGCCAACAAGGATCTGCTGGCGGAATATGGGGATCCGTTGTTTGAGATCGCCACGGAGAATAAATGCGACTTACAATTCGAGGCGGCAGTGGCAGGAGCCATTCCCATTATCCGGCCTTTGCGTCAGAGCCTGGCGGGAAGTCAATTGACGGAGATCATGGGAATCGTCAACGGTACGACAAACTATATTTTGACCAAAATGTCCGAGGAAGGTATGGGGTATCAAGAAGCTCTGGATATGGCTACGAGACTGGGCTATGCGGAAGCAGATCCCACAGCAGACGTGGAAGGCTATGATGCGGGACGCAAGATCGCCATTATGGCATCCATCGCTTTCAGCTCCCGCGTGACGTTCCCTCAGGTTTATACGGAAGGCATCACGAAGATTACAGCAGAGGATATCCGGTATGCGAAAGAATTCGGCTATGTGATTAAACTGTTGGGTATTACAAAGCTTACAGGTAAAGGAATTGAAGTAAAAGTACATCCCACATTGATCCCGGACAGCCATCCTCTTGCCACGGTCAGAGATTCCTTCAATGCCGTATTTGTTCATGGTCAGGCTTGTGATGATGCCATGTTCATGGGACGGGGCGCCGGACAGATGCCCACTGCCAGTGCGGTATTGGGAGATGTCATCGATGTGATGCGTAATATTATCCATGGAAGTTGCGGCAAGATTGGCAGTGACAGCCACAAGAAACTTCTCGTACTGGATGTGGAGGAGACGAAGAGCCGTTTCTTCCTGCGCCTGCAGGTAGAGAACCGTGCCGGAGCATTGGCCAATATCGCCGGAGTTCTTGGTAACAACGATGTCAGCATCGCCCAGATGGTACAGAAACGCAGCCACGACGGTATTGCCGAGATCGTGGTCATCACCGATCTTGTGACCGAGAGACATTTCAACGACGCCATCCGCATCATGGAAGGCATGTCTGTTGTGAGAGAAATCTCAGGCATAATCCGGGTCTACTAAAGTTTGTAGAATTGAAAGTTAGTGAAACAAATCCACGAACGCCCATGGCGGACGGAATGTCCTTCCTCGATGTAAGGTCTCCCGGTGGGAATTTT
>ERZ779842.2133-NODE-2133-length-14219-cov-29.525134_pt1 | contig 14219 bp, 10 predicted proteins | sample MGYA00511095_ERZ779842 | MGnify/ENA primary metagenome ERZ779842 (study PRJEB29588, sample SAMEA2154036) | human gut metagenome | biome: human gut; feature: human-associated habitat; material: faeces | place: Denmark | collected 2008/2010 ... | reverse complement strand
CCAAAGAAGAGATCGAGCATACCGTAAAAGCCTACCTTGCCAAGGATGCGCTGGGCGAATACGCCATTCCCGCCATCCGACAGCGCCCCATCCTGCTGATGGGCCCTCCGGGCATTGGCAAAACGCAGGTGATGGAGCAGGTGGCCCGGGAGTGCGGGGTGGCGCTGGTGGCCTACACCATTACCCACCACACCCGCCAGAGCGCCGTGGGTCTGCCCTTTATCCGGCAGCGCCACTACGGCGATAAGGACGTGTCGGTGACCGAGTACACCATGAGCGAGATCATCGCCAGCATCTACGCCAAAATGGAAGCCACCGGCCTTTCCGAGGGCATCCTGTTCATTGATGAGATCAACTGCGTGTCCGAAACTCTGGCCCCTACCATGCTGCAATTTTTGCAGTGCAAGACCTTTGGCAATCAGGCTGTGCCTGCGGGCTGGGTCATCGTGGCAGCAGGCAACCCGCCGGAGTACAACAAGTCCGTCCGGGATTTTGACATCGTCACCCTTGACCGCGTGCGCCGCATGGATATCGAGCCGGATCTGCCGGTGTGGAAGGACTACGCCCGCGCTGCCCATATCCACAGCGCCATCCTGAGCTATCTGGAACTGCATCCCCAGAACTTTTACCAGATCAACGCGGACGTGGACGGCACCCAGTTCGTCACCGCCCGCGGCTGGGAGGATCTTTCCAACCTGCTGGATACCTACGAAGCGCTGGGCTTGCAGGCGGACGAAGAACTGATCCGGGAGTATATCCAGCACCCCAAGATCGCCGAGGACTTCTCGGCTTATCTGGATCTGTACTACAAGTACCGGGACGACTACGGCGTGGAGGAGATCCTTGCCGGGCAGGCAAAGCCCGCCGTGTTCGCACGGCTGCTGCAGGCCCCCTTTGACGAGCGGCTCAGCCTTGTCAGCCTGCTGCTGGCAGGGCTGGACACCCGCTTTACCGCTTCCCTGCAGGCGGATGCCGTGGCCGATGCCTGCTACGCCTTTTTGCGGGAGACCAAAAAGGCGCTGGCTACCCTGCCGGAGGATATCCCGGACGGCTCCGCAGAGCTGTTCAGCCAGCAGATCAAGGACTACGAGACTGAGACCCAGCAAAAGCGCGATGCCGGGCTGCTGGGCAGGGCAGAGCTGACCAACCGCCTGCAGGTGCAGGCGGCGCTGCACCAGTGGGAGGGCGAGCTGCGCCGCGCTAACGCCGCCGGCACGCAGGAAGCCTTCGACCTGCTGCGCGGTCAGTTCCGTGCGCTGGCAGACCAGCGCGAGACCACCCAAAAGACCGCCGCCGCTGCGCTGGAAGCCGCCTTCGACTTTATGGAGCAGGCCTTTGCAGAAAGTCAGGAGATGGTGGTGTTCGTCACCGAGCTTACGGTGAGTCCCGCTTCCCACCAGTTCCTCACCGAAAACGGCTGCGAGCGGTACTTCAAGTACAACAAGGATCTGCTGCTGGATCACCGCAAGGCGGCTTTGCAGCAGGAGCTTGCCGCCGAGCAGCGCCGTCACGGCAGCGTTTAAGCCAAAATAAAAAACTATCTGCATCCGCCCTCCGGGCTTTGCAGATAGTTTTTTGTTTTATAGGGAGATCCTTTATTCCAGATGATGCTTGCGGCAGAACTGTTTGCTTACCCAGTACATCCCGCCCCACAGCAAAACAGAGAGCACAAGGTAGACCGGGTTCTTCATGGAACTGACCAGCGACTGCCCAAAGACAGCCATCATGGCCACCATCAGCCCCTTGCCTAAAAGGACGGTGCGCAGATAGCGCTTTTCGTCAAAGTCCGACATCCCGAAGGCAAAGTGCATGAAGGAGGTGGGGGTAAAGGGCAGCAGCGACAGCATGAACAGGGACGAGGTGTCGAAGCGGTTCACCCACTGCTGCGCCTTTTCCAGCTTGGGGGAGCGGCTGGCTACCTTCCAGAAAAAGCGCTTGATGAGCCGCCGCCAGAACAAGAACATGATGGTGCCGCCCAGCGCCACGCCTGCCCAGCTGTACAAAAAGCCCAACAGGCCGCCGTGTGCGGCCACGTTCAGCGCCACAATGGCGATGAGCGGCAGCGGCGGAAAAAAGGACTCCACCATGGCCAGCAGAATGGGCACAAGGGGGCCAAGCCCCTCAAAGCCCGCCAGCAGCGCTTCCCAGTATTCCAGTGTTCCAAGCTGGTGTATCCAGCCCATCAGTGTGGTTTGCATCCTGTGTCCGATCCCTTTCTGTGCAGCCGGTGCCGGGGCGTTCCCGGACAGGCCGCATTATGCTTAGTATATCCATTCTCTATGACAGAGCCGTGAACAGAGTGTGCATTTTTCGACACGTTCTGTGCTCTGCTATCTATACTACGAAACGGAAGGGGATTTTCCTGCTTTTATTTTTCCGCCGCCTGCTTTTCGGCCTTGGCGCGCATCCGCTCCAGCTGGGCGGTGCGCAGCTTTTCCCAACGGGCAAGGCTTTCGGCGTCCGGCATCTGGGCGCAGCGGGCAAAGCTCCAGTGCAGACCGTCCCGGCGGGACAACTTGTACCGCTGGAACACGCCCTGCCCGGCGGCGTTGCCGCTGCCGGTGCAGCGGGGGCACTGGCACAGGGTGTACCAGCTGTTGCTGCCCTTTTTCAGCCAGAGCTCGTCCGGCTGCAGGGGGGTGCCGCACTCCGGGCAGGGCATCTGGCTGATCTTGGGGTCTGCCCGCCATGCGTACTGCTCCACATAGCCGTGGAACACCGTAAAGTCCCGGTAATCGCCGGGGGTCTGGCACAGGCTCTGGCGCAGGGCTTCGTCCTCGGTGGGGTAGGCGGCAAGGCCGGCACGCAGATCCAGCAGGCGGCAGACATCGGCGGTGTACAGGGTGTCGGAAAGTGCATCGTGGAAGGGGCGCTCCATGGGGATGCCCATGCGGGTGACCACGCTTTCCAGCGTCATGCCCTCGCCCTCCTTGCGGGGATGCTCCCGCAGAAAGACCTGCTGCAGGTCGTACCACACGGTAGGCTTGGACTCGTCCAGATTGCACAGGAACAGGTTCTGCTTGAGCACCGGCACATCGTCCAGACCCCACTCGGCAAACTCGGCGTCCGGGCCGCACCACTGCATAAAGCGGCGCAGTCCCTGCACGATGGGCTCGCCCTTGTCCAGATCTGCCTGCGTCAGGCCGGTCACCTTAGCGATATGGTGCTGCAATTTGCGGAAGATGCGGGGGCGCAGATGGATGGAAAAGGTGTCCAGCACGTTGGCATCCTCGTCGATCTTTACGGCGCCGATCTCCACGATCTCGCCCCGCAGGGTCTGCTGCACCCCATGGTAGTTAAAGGTATACGGCTGGTAGCCGATGTTCCATTCCAGATCAAATAAAACCAAGTTACGCGGCATTGCTTTGTTAGTCCTCTCGTAAAATAAACTTCTCCACGGCCTCGGCCACGCCGTCGTGGTTGTTGTCGGCGGTGGTCACATAGTCGGCGCAGTCCTTTACCGGCTGCTCGGCGTTCTGCATGGCCACGCCCACCCCGGCGTAGGCGATCATGGAGCGGTCGTTCAGGCCGTCGCCGCAGGCCATCAGATTCTCACGGGTCAGCCCCATACGGCGCAGAAGCTCCGCCAGACTGCCGTCCTTGGCTACACCCTGCGGCACCGCTTCAATAAAGAAAGGGCTGGAGGGGTACAGGTCAGCGCGGCCTGCAAACTGCTGCTGTCCGGCAGCGCATACTGCGTCCCGGCGGGCGGGGTCCAGCGTGATAAGCATTTTGCACACGGGGTAGTTCACATAGGACGCCAGATCGTCCACATGGATCATGGGGAGCTTTGTGGTAAAGCACTCCTTGTTCGCCCACTCGTCCTTGTCCCGCTCGCAGACGATGCCCTCGCGGTTATAGGTCAGGATGGCAATATCCTGCGCGGCGGCAAAAGCGCACAGCTCGGGCACAAGGGCAGGGTCCAGCGTTTTTTCCACCAGCGTTTCGCCGGTGCGGCAGTCCACGATCTTTCCGCCGTTGTAGGACAGGATGCAGCCGCCCTTTTTGTCCAGACCCAGCTCCTCGGCCAGCGGCTGGATGCCGGCGGTAGGCCGGCCGGACGCCAGCACGATGGTCACGCCCTTTTCAATGGCGGCATCCAGCGCGGCGCGGGTGCGCGGGGTGACGAGCTTCTGGTCGTTGGTCAGGGTGCCATCCAGATCCAGCGCCAGCACTTTGATATCAGACATATTTAAAAGATCCTCTCGTTATAGAAGTATATCTTAGCACGGTCTACCTCTATTGTACAATGAAAAGCCCCCTGCTTGCAACCCTTGCGGGGCGGTTCGGCGCAAAAAGTGACCCCGGATGCGGGCGTTACAGGCAGATTTTACCTGTTTTGCCCGCATTTTACACCGCCGCTCTTCCGTGCGCCAAAGGTTTACCTAAGTGTTACACGGGGCTGGTTTCGCCGCTGCGGGCGGTGCGCTACAATACAGGTGTTCCCACAAGAAATAGTAGAACCGCCCCAAGCCGGGCTGAAAAAGAGAGGATATCTGTTATGAAGAACGCGAAAATTTCCCGCCGCAGCTTCCTGAAAGCCGGTGCCGTTGCATCGGCAGTGGGTATGCTGTCGGCTGCACCCGTAGCTGCGCACGCCGCCGAGACGGATGCTTCTGCCGCAGCAGACGAAGAGAACGGTTTGCTGGACGTGTTCAAAAAGCCCAAGTACGTTTTCCTGTTCATTGGCGACGGCATGGGCACTGCCCAGATCCAGTCTGCACGCTTCTACAAGGGCACCGTGGACAACAACGGCGCTGTGACCGAGGCTGACCTGAGCTTTACCAGCTTCCCGCAGGTGGGCAGCGTGACCACCTACGACAGCACCTCCTTCTGCCCGGATTCCGCTTCCACCGCCACCTCCATCGCCACCGGCCACAAGACCGAGAGCGGCGTCATCAATATGTGCCCCTGGACCCGCGATGTGCCCTACGAGACCATCGCCGAAAAGCTGCACGCCCAGAAGGGCTATAAGGTTGGCGTCATCTCCACCGTGAACATCGACCACGCCACCCCCGCTGCCTTCTATGCCCACCAGAAGACCCGCAAGAACTACTACGAGATCGGCGTGGAACTGGCAAACTCCGGCTTTGAGTACTTTGCCGGCGGCGAGTTCCAGAAGGTGAACGGCGACGGTACCGGCCCCGACAACCATACCGTGGCTGCCAACGCAGGTTACAACGTGGTCACTACCCAGGCCGGTGCAGCGGCTCTGACCGCCGGTGCAGGCAAGACCCTGATCATTGCCGAGAATCTGGGCGATGGCAAGGCCATGAACTACGCCATGGACGCTGCCAACGGCGAGTGGCAGCTGACCGACTATGTCAAAAAGGGCATCGAGCTGCTGAACAACAAGAAGGGCTTCTTTATGATGACCGAGTCCGGCAAGATCGACTGGGCCTGCCACGCCAACGATGCCGCTGCTTCCATCCACGATGTGCTGGAGATGAGCAACGCCGTGCAGGCTGCGGTGGACTTCTACAACGCCCACCCCAACGAGACCCTGATCCTTGTCACCGCCGACCACGAGACCGGCGGCATGGCCATCGGCTACAAGACCACCAACTACGATACCTTCCTGACGAACCTCACCCACCAGAAGATGTCCTACGCAAAGTTCGATGCCACCTATGTGCAGGGCTACATTGCCAACAAGACCCCCTTTGAGACTGCCATGCAGGATGTGAAGAACGTCTTTGGCCTGACCCTGCCCACCGACCCCGCTGCCGCCAGCGCAGGCAAGCTGCTGCTGACCGACTACGAGGTAGAGAACCTGCGCAAGGCCTACGAGCGCACCCTGCAGGTGGGCTCCTCCAGCCAGAGCAAGATGAGCCAGCAGGACTACGAGCTGTACGGTACCTACATCCCCTTCAGCATGGCTGTCTGCCACACCATCAATCACAAGTCCGGTATGGATCACACCACCTACGCCCACACCGGTGCCATGGTCAACGTGTACGCCATGGGTGTCGGCGCCGAAAAGTTCGGCGGTGTGTACGACAACACCGAAATCTACCACAAGCTGGCTGAGCTGACCAAGGTACAGTAAGAGCGCCTGATTTTCCTACCTCACTTCCCACTCCACTTTTCCACAACCAAGCCGCAAAATGTGCAAAACCCTCCCTGCCGCAAGCGCAAAGACTGCGCCCGGCCGGGAGGGTTTTGTTGTATTATCAATGCTGAATGCTTCAGGCTTTCATTTCGGGAAAGCCCTCCAGCTTGGAGGTGCAGTGGGGGCAGCGCACAGCCTTGATAGAGATCTCGCTCTGGCAGTAGGGGCACACCTTGGTGGTGGGCTCTTCCGGTGCGGCGGGCTCTTCGGGCTTTTTGTGCAGGGAGTTGACAAACTTGATCACAACAAACAGGACAAAGGCCACGATGAGGAAGTTGATGATGGAGTTGACGAACTCACCGATCTTGATGCTGGAGCCGCCCAGACCAATGACCACATCGGAAAAATCTGCCTTGAAGAACAGGCCGATCAGCGGGTTGATGATGTCCTCCACCAGCGCGGTGACGATGGCGGTGAAGGCACCGCCGATGACAACGCCCACTGCCATGTCCAGCACATTGCCGCGCATGGCAAATGCCTTGAACTCTTCAAGGAACTTTTTGATGCCGCTTTTTTTCTCTTCCATAGATAACCGCTCCTTCTTGTCCCCTTTTTTACCGCAAGGGGTTCTTTTATTTTTATAATAGCGTATGGCGCGTCGATTTGCAAGAGTAAAGCAGCCCATTTTATAGAAAACAAAAAGTAGCTTCTCCCGTGAAAAAACGATCCCGGAAAATCCGCAGACTTTCCGGGATCGTTCTATTCAAAAATAGTTTTCCGCTGATTTATGCTGCAGGCTGCTCTGCCGCTTGTTCGGCGGACTGCTCTGCGGCGGGCTGGGGGTCAGCGGTCACCGTAATGGTGCGGCTGATGCTGCCGCAGGAGTAGTTGCCCCCTGCCTTGGCGGTCTGGGTGTAGGTGCCGGGCTCGGTGGGCACGCCGTTTATTTTGCTGCTGAAGCACAGGAAGCTCTTTTTCTTGTAGGTGTAGCTCACCTTGCCGTTTTCAGCCACCTGTCCGTCCGAAATGACCTTGGCGGTCAGATCGGCGTTTTGCAGCTGGGAGACGGTCATGCTGGACGGAGCATCGGCTGCCCAGCTCAGGCTGACGTTTTCGGTCTTGGGCTTGATCTTGAACATGGCAAACCCGGCGGCGTTGATATCGCTGCTTTCCAGCGCAATAGCACCGGCAACGTACTTGCCGCTGTCCTTGGGCTGCTCATCCAGATAGATGCGGCTCAGCGCGCCCTCGGGCAGATACTTGCGGATCAGGCTCAGGGTCAGCTTCATGCCGTTGGAAACATTCTTCACCGTGGTCAGATAGCTGGCGGGGACAAAGAAGCTGACGGTGTCCATCACCGACACCACCTCGTCCGCCACCCGCAGCAGCACGCCGACATCGTTGCCGTCGATCAGCTGCTTGAGGTAGCTGTATACATTGAATTCCTCGGCCTGATCCGGGGTCTGGGACATCTTTTTGGGCAGGGGGATCAGCTTGAGCAGGGTGCGCAGCTTATCCGAGATCATCAGGGTCACATAGCCGTAGGCTTCGCCGCTGGTGCCCAGCACCACGGCAATATACTGGGTGTTTTCGGGCCGGGTCTCCACCTCCAGCTTATAATCGGAGCCGTAGACAAGGTTGCCGGTCGCACGGATGCGGATGTTGACGATATCATTTTCATCCTCTGCCGCGCTCAGCGCTGCGGCATCGGACAGTTCCTCGCTGACAACAGCGGTGCTTTCCGGCTGCTGAGCTGCCGCCGAGGCGGGCATCGCCAGCACACCAAGCATCATGCTGACCGCAAGCAGCAGCGAGATCCATCGTTTGGCCTTCATACGAAAACCTCCTTTGTTGTTTGGTATCATACTCACATTTTACCGCAAAATAATCCTAGGGTCAATAACGGGATTCAAGCCGGGCGCATCACTCCCCGATATAGGTAAAGCGGGGCTGGGTAACGCCGTCCCGGGTCACGGTCTCCAGCCACATGGCGGCGGGACGCACCCACAGCCCGCCCTCGCCGTACAGGGCGCGGTACACCACCATTTCCTCCTCGGTCTCGCTGTGACGTGCCACGCCCAGTACCTGATACTCGTTGCCTTTAAAGTGGCGGTAGCGCCCGGGGCGCACCGGATATTGCAGTTCCTTCATAGCCGTTCCTTTCTTTTCTGCAAAAAGGGCTGCTGCGCCGGGCGGGTGCAGCAGCCCACAAACCTTATTTTATAAATATTACAGCGTGCTGTCCGTTCCATCGCCGGGGGTCTGCTCGGCAGAGTACAGCAGCATCAGGTGGTTGGCCGAGGCTTCCAGCTGGCTCTTGGCCTGCCGCAGGGCGGCTTCCTCGGTCTCGTTCATCTTTTCGGGCTTATCCTTGCGCAGGCAGCGGCGCAGGTTGGCAAGGTCGGCCTTCACGCGGGCTTTTTCGTCCTTATCCAGTTCCTTTTTGCACTTGGAAAGCGCTTCATCCACCTTGTAGGCCAGCACCTCGGCCTGATTGTGCAGCTCCAGACGCTCCTTGCGGCGGCTGTCCTCGGCCTCGTAGGCGGCGGCATCTGCCATGGCGCGCTGGATCTCGTTTTCGGAAAGGTTGGTGCTGCCGGTAATGGTGATGTTCTGCTCCCGCCCGGTGGCAAGGTCTTTCGCAGATACCTTCACCACGCCGTTCACATCGATATCAAAGGTGACCTCGATCTGGGGCTTAGACGAAAAGCTTGCCCGGATGCCGTTCAGCTTGAATTTGCCCAAAGACTTGTTGTCCCGCGCAAAGTGGCGCTCACCCTGCAAAACGTTGATCTCCACGCTGGTCTGCATAGGACGGGCGGTGGTAAAGATCTGGCTCTTGCGGGTGGGGATCATGCTGTTGCGGGTGATCAGCGGGGTGGCCACGCCGCCCAGCGTCTCGATGGACAAAGTCAGCGGGGTCACATCCATCAGCACCAGCCCCTGCGCTGCCGCGCCGGTGGCACCCGCCAGCTTGCCGCCGCCCTGCAGCAGACCGCCCTGCACAGCCGCACCCATGGCAACACACTCGTCCGGGTTCAGGCTGTGGCTGGGTTCGCAGCCCAGCAGCTCCTTCACCTGACGCTCCACCGCAGGCATCCGGGTGCTGCCGCCCACCAGCAGCACCTTGCCCAGCTGGCTGGCAGAAATGCCTGCATCCCGCAGCGCATTCTGCACGGGAGCCACTGTGCGGGCCAGCAGGTCGCCGGTCATCATTTCGAACTGCGGGCGGGAAAGCGAGATATCCAAGTGGTGAGGGCCGTCCTTGCCCACTGCGATAAAGGGCAGGTTCAGCTGTGCCGACGGCGCGGCAGAAAGCTCCTTCTTTGCCTTTTCGGCTTCCTCTTTCAGCCGGCCCATAGCTGCCGGGTCGCGGGAGAGGTCGATGCGATCCGACTTTTTGAACTCGGCCACGGCATATTCCACGATGCGCTGATCGAAGTCGTCACCGCCCAGATGGGTGTCGCCGCCGGTGGCAAGCACCGTAAAGGTCCCGTCCTCGATCTCGATGATGGACACATCAAAGGTGCCGCCGCCGAGGTCGTAGACGAGGATCTTCTGCGCCGCTTCGTTATCCAAACCATAGGCCACAGCGGCAGCAGTAGGCTCGTTGATGATGCGCAGCACGTTCAGGCCTGCAATGCGGCCTGCATCCTGCGTAGCCTTGCGCTGGCTGTCGTCGAAGTAGGCGGGCACCGTGATGACCGCTTCGGTCACCGGCTCGCCCAGATAGCTCTCGGCATCGCGGCGGATCTTGGCCAAGATCATGGCGCTGATCTCCTGCGGGGTCAGGTCTTTGCCGTCGATGTGCACCCGGTAGTCACTGCCCATATGGCGCTTGATGCTGGAGATGGTGCGCCCGGAATTTGTGGCGATCTGTCGCTTGGCTGCGCCGCCCACCAGACGTTCACCGTCCTTCGTGAAGGCCACAACGCTGGGGGTAGTGCGCTCACCCTCCGCATTGGTGATGACCACGGGCTTGCCGCCCTCTACCACTGCCACACAGGAATTGGTCGTGCCGAGATCGATGCCGATTACTTTGCTCATACTGTCTGTTTCCTCTCCGGTGCTGTGCATCTTGGGCGCAGCTCTTCAAATCATTTCCGAGTATATCTTACCGTCCCGATATGACGATTTTTTAGTCCAATTGTAAAGATTCCATGTCGTAAGCTGTGGCTCGGGCAGGCAGTTCACTGGTCAGTTCCCGGATGAGCTGGTCGGCTTCGGCCAGCCACTGCTCTGCGTCCGGCTCGTGCTCACGGGCCTTGATGGAAAAGCCCTGCCTTGCTTCTGCGGCCAGTGACAGCGCCTTTTTGCGGCTGGTGTAGCGCGTTTCGGTCTGGGCCACACGCAGGCACACCTGCGGAGTGTACTCGATATCCGGCATATGGGCTGCGTTGGTGCGGGCACGGCGGTAATACAAAAGTGCCCGGCCATTGTCGCCCCGGGCAGCGCAGTCATCGCCCAGTGCAATGTTGGATAAGATCTCTCCGCTGTCTGCTGCTTCCTTCCACATGCGGCGGGCCTTGGCACGGTTCGTGCGGGTGCCGCGGCCCTTATAAATACAGTCTGCCAGCAGGGCAAGTCCCATGGCGCTGCCAAGCTCGGCTGCTTTTTCAAAGCATTCCACAGCCTGCGCCCAGTTGCCCTTGCGGGCGGCTTCCTTTCCAGCATCTGCTTTCTCATCACCGGGGTCTTCCGGCGTATGGCCCGCGTGCAGCAAACCATTGAGCAGAGCGCCGTCCAGCGTAGCCGAGTGGCTCCACGGGTCCAGCACCACGCCGTCGATTCCCTCAGTGGAAAGGGCCAGCTCCATGGCATCCTGCAGGGTGTAATCTGCCATTGGCCGGGCAGAAGTGCTGCGGTCGGCGCAGGCCGCAGCTGCAGAGGTGAACATAGGCAGCCATGTGCGGCCCTTCTCGTTGCGCAGGGTCCACAACTGCAGGTCCTTAGCCTTTGCCGTGGGCACCGGATGCTCCGTCCACGGTGCAGGCGTGTTGTGCACCGTCAGTGCCGTGCGCAGCGGCACCAGAACATGGGTCTCCATTTCCAGTGCATAGTTCAAAGCGCCCATCAGCGTCCAGAAGCTTTCTTCGTTCTGGCCTTTATATAAATTTTCCACTGCCTGCTCAAAGGCCGGGCAGCCGGTGCCCGCCGGGCTGTAGGCCGGAGCGTTCTGCCGATGCTTGCGGGTGCCCACCGGGCGCAGCCGGATGCCGCCGTCTTGTCTTTTTGCCATCTGCTCACCATTCTTCCAGTTTCTAGTCAATTTTTAGTATAGCAGGAAATGGCTTTGGGTACAACGCCTATCTGTATGTATTCATTTTTCCCTGCTCAAAAAAAGCGGGGTGCCAGATCAGCTTCTTCTGGCACCCCGTGAAAAATACATTTTTCCTGAAACGCCTTATTCCGCGTCCAGATCTTCTTCGGTCTCAGCAGCAATATAGATTGGTCTGTGCTTTGTTTCAAGATATGTTTTGGCAAGGTACTCGCCCGCAATTCCCGTACACAGCAGCTGCACACCACTGCACAAAAGGATAATGCAGACAAGGCTCGGCCAGCCGGAAGTAGGGTCGCCGAACATCAGTGCACGCACCACCACGATTATGATGCCTACAAACGCCAATACGCAAAAGGCAAGGCCAAGGCCCGCCGCCATCAGCAGCGGAGCTGTGGAAAAGCCCACAATGCCTTCGATCGAATATTTGAGCAGACCCCAGAAGTTCCACTTTGTTGTGCCCGCCACACGCTCTACGTTTTTGTAGTCGATCCACTTTGTTTTAAAGCCGACCCAGCTGAAAATGCCCTTGCTGAAGCGGTTATATTCCGCCATGCTCAGCACGGCATCAGTCATTTTGCGGCTCATCAGGCGGAAGTCTCTTGCTCCATCCACGATCTCTGTATCCGAGAGCTTATTGATGATCTGATAAAACTTTTTGGCAAACCAGCTGCGAACGGGCGGTTCACCCTCGCGTGTGGTGCGGCGGGTGGCCGCGCAGTCATATTCGCCGGAGAACAGCAGCTCCAGCATTTCCGGCAGCAGCGAGGGCGGGTCCTGCAGATCCGCATCCATCGTTGCTACATAATCGCCCTTTGCCGCTTTTAATCCGGCATAAATGCCTGCTTCCTTGCCAAAGTTCCGGCTGAAGGAGATGTACCGCACACGGGCATCTTTCCGGTGCAATTCCCGCGCGATCTGCAGTGTGCGGTCTTTTGAGCCGTCATCCACAAAGATGAACTCAAAATCTGCTCCGTGGGATATTCCCATCTGCTGTGCGATCTTACTGGCCTCTTTATAAAAAATGGGAAGTGATTCTTCCTCATTGTAGCACGGAACGACCAAACTTATCAGCATTCCTGTTTCCCCTTTTGTGCAATATTTAAAATTATTGTAGCATACCCCCACCCTGGTTTCAACCGTTTTCGGCATTTTGCCCGGCGGTTTTCAGCACACTTTTGCAATAAAAACATTTTCTATGGCTTTTTAAGTTTTTGTACGCTATAATAAGTAGGATTTCATAAACCTTATAATGCAAGAAAGCAAGAAAGAAGGAGTATCGCCTTGAACAAGATGCTAGGCTATCTGAAGGACTACAAGCGCGAGAGCGTGCTTGCGCCCCTTTTCAAGATGCTGGAAGCCACGTTCGACCTGTTCGTGCCGCTGGTCATGGCGGATATCGTGAACATCGGCATTGCCGCCCACGACTTCCACTATATTCTTGTGCGGTGCGGCATTTTGCTGCTGCTGGCCATGATCGGCCTTGCCTGCAGCCTGACGGCACAGTATTTTTCCGCAAAGGCGGCCGTGGGCTATTCCACAGCTCTGCGCCACGCCCTGTTTGAGCACATCCAGACCCTGAGCTTTACCGAGATGGACACCCTCGGCACCAGCACCCTGATCACCCGTATGACCAGCGACGTGAATCAGGTGCAGAGCGGCCTGAACCTGTTTTTACGCCTGTTCCTGCGCAGCCCGTTCGTGGTGATCGGTGCCATGGTCATGGCCTTTACGGTGAATTCCCGTGCAGCGCTGATCTTTGTAGTGACCATCCCGCTGCTGAGCGTGGTGGTGTTCGGCATCATGGCTGCTACCCGGCCCCTGTACAAGACGGTACAGAATCGCCTTGACCGGGTGCTGGGCCTGACCCGCGAAAACCTGACCGGCGTGCGCGTGGTGCGCGCTTTTGATAAGGAAAAAAGCGAGGTAGAGCGCTTTGAGAATGCCAACGACCTGCTGACCAAGATGCAGCTCCATGTAGGCCATATCTCTGCCCTGATGAACCCGCTGACCTATGTGCTCATCAACATTGCCATTGTGGCACTGCTATATGTGGGCAGCATTGAGATCAATGTGGGTGGCATGGCTTCCGGCGACGTGATTGCGCTGGTGAACTACATGAACCAGATCCTTGTGGAGCTGGTCAAGCTGGCAAACCTGATCGTGCAGGTGAGCAAGGCGCTGGCCTGCGCAGGCCGCGTGCAGGCTGTGCTGGACACCACGCCCGGCATGGCCTTCCCGGAAAAGCTTCTGGGCGAGGTGCCCGCCGAAAAATCCGGCGATGCCGTGCGCTTTGAGCACGTAAGCCTGACCTATGCGGGTGCCGGTGCACCCAGCCTTTCCGACATCAGCTTCACTGCAAAGCGCGGCCAGACCATTGGTGTCATCGGCGGTACCGGCAGCGGCAAATCCAGCCTTGTCAACCTGATTCCCCGCTTCTACGATGCCACCGAGGGCACGGTGGAGATCATGGGCCGCGATGCCCGGAACTATCCCCGTGAAGAACTGCGCGGCAAGGCAGCCATGGTCATGCAGAAGGCCCAGCTCTTTGGCGGCACCATCCGCTCCAACCTGCTGTGGGGCAACAAGAATGCCACCGATGCGGACCTGTGGGCTGCACTGGAAACAGCACAGGCTGCGGAGTTCGTCAAAGCCAAGCCCCTTGGGCTGGACGAGCCTGTGGAGCAGGGCGGTCGCAACCTGTCCGGCGGACAGAAGCAGCGCCTGACCATCGCCCGCGCCCTTGTGGGCAAGCCGGAAATTCTGATCCTTGACGACAGCGCCAGCGCACTGGACTACGCCACCGATGCTGCTCTGCGCAAGGCACTGGCTGCTCTGCCCGGCAGCCTGACCGTGTTCATCGTGAGCCAGCGCGCCGCCAGCCTGCAG
>ERZ779842.2127-NODE-2127-length-14248-cov-6.426548_pt1 | contig 14248 bp, 21 predicted proteins | sample MGYA00511095_ERZ779842 | MGnify/ENA primary metagenome ERZ779842 (study PRJEB29588, sample SAMEA2154036) | human gut metagenome | biome: human gut; feature: human-associated habitat; material: faeces | place: Denmark | collected 2008/2010 ... | reverse complement strand
AGTAGGCAATTACACTTGCCAAGATAGAAAGCATAAACGATGTGAATAATTCCATGCTGGACTCACCCCCTTTCTGTACCTGTCTAGGGGCGGTAGCTCAACTATTATATCATAAAATTGTCTAAAATCATATCTTTTCAAATCCCCAAAAATCGAATTCGAATTCATTTTTTTTAAGATTCCTGACAGTGAAATGAGCAATCATTCATCCTCTGCCAGGGCTTTTTTCATTTTTAAAGTTTTTTATCAATATATCATTGTCAAAGAAAAACGACAGGAGATTATTGGAAAAAAGAAAACTGCCGCCACCCGAAGAGGAAAAAGGGCAGAACCAGCAACTGATCAGAGGCGTTTCACGTTAGCCGCCTGTCCATTGGATAAATGAACGTGAGCAAGTCCGGGGCTTACACCGGAAAGACAACAGGAAGTCTATAGAAATATCGCTTTATACGGAAAAAAAGAACGTATAAAGGGATATGTACCAGAATCCGGTCAATCTGGTTCCTGATGAACGACCGAAACATGAACCATAACATGAGCTGCGGAGGGTGTCGTGAAACGTGACGCCCCCTAAAATGTGAAAAATGTGGGTATGCGTAGCCTTAAGAGTAGTATCATCAATTAATTTTGAAACAATGGAATGGAGAACGGATGGGACATAAAAATAAAAAATCATTAATCCGGCAGACTCAAGAAAGGCTGGATAGTATGCTTGCAATTGGCGAGAGTAAACACCAAGATAAAAAAATAGACCTTACAAAAAGAAAAATCTACAGCTGGAGCACATACAAAAGCTATCTGCAACAATGCTGCCAGTTCGTCCGGTATTGCCGAGATCAACATCATTGCAAGAACCTGGCAGACTGCCGGCAGTATGTTCAAGAATGGATGGAGAGCCGGAAAGACCTTTCAGCATACACGTTGAAGTTGTCAGCAAGTGCGCTCTGTAAGCTATATGGGGAAAGCCTAGAAGAATTAGGGATAAGCACCAAGAGAGCCGCCAGAGGCGAAATAACACGTTCCAGAGGGACAGCGAAAAGGGATGCACATTTCTCAGAACAGAAAAACGCTGATTTTGTCGAATTTTGCCGAAGTACCGGTCTACGACGCTCAGAAATAACAAAGCTCCGCGGAGATCAGCTCCTGCAGGAGGAGGGACAATGGTATATTCAGACAACCGGAAAAGGCGGGCGATTCCGGATTATCCCGATTTGCGGTGATGTTAATTTAGTAGTTCGCAAAATGCAATCCGCCGGCACTGGGAAGGTCTGGGCGAAGGTGCCATCATGCGCGGATATTCACAGCTATAGGGCGGACTATGCCACAAGGGTTTATCTCAGCCATGCCAGACCAATCGAAGACCTTCCGCGGAAAGAGAGGTATATCTGCAGGAGAGACAAGGTTGGAACCATCTATGATCGACAAGCCATGCTGATAGCGTCTCAGGCTCTGGGACACAACAGAATTGATGTGATCGGACAGCATTATTTGAGATTGGATTGAAAGGGGGTGTCCGTCTGGGATACCCCTATACCTCGGTTTCTTCTTTATATAGTTGTTTTAAAACTTGTAAATAGCTTTCAATCTGTTGAATTGCTACAGACTCGAGAAACTTTTCAGATAATGTAAATGAAATATTGTCGTTTGGATGTTCTGGATCGCGCGCCAAGTGCATGATGTAAGAATCCGGGAAGTGATCAACACCGAAAGCATCGCACATATCATTTATTTCTTTATGATTCTGTTTAGAATGTTCACTGTCCGAATATGTGAATTTGCCCTGTTCCGGTTCATATTGTACAGGTACAGCATATTCAGTCAGTAGATAATTCCGGAAACTTTTCGCAATATCAACTAAAATCCCATGCTTAAACATGATATTTAGTGTCTCTGATACAGTCAAAGACTTATTATTTCTTAAATTATAAAGTTCTTTTTCAATCTCTGATTCTCGTACAGCCCCTTCCAGAGCGCGAATTGCTTCATCATTTAGACCTGTTTTTTTATTTATATATGAATTATCTACACTGGTACAGTCGGAAAGTCCTAGTAGATAATCAACAGAAACATCGAAAAAAGCTGCAAGTTGTATTAAGTCATTAAGATGAGGGATAGAACGTCCCTGTTCCCAATTTCGGACAGTGGTTACAGTGACAGATATTCCAGTTTTTTCTTTAAATGCCGGACAAAAAGATTCTTGTGTTAAATTCTTTTGTTTCCTTAATCTCTTAAATGATTTATCAAAACTATATAATTTCATATGTAGTAACCCCCTAAAATACAGTAAAAAATATATTAACTGCACATTACATTATATAGTATATCATGTTATGATTGATTTATCAACAGCAACAATATTTGCAGAGAGGGGTTGAAAGAATGGAAAAAGCGAACAAAGAAATCAGAGAGTTACTTGCAAAACGCAGGATTCGACAGTTTGAGGTTGCTGGTCAGCTGGGAATTACAGAATTTACTTTTTCCCGTTGGATGAGAACGGAGCTTAGTCCTGAACGCAAAGCAAAGGTTGAATCTGCCATCGAAGATATAACGAGAAAAATATATGGGCAATAAGGAGGTATGGAGATGTGTTATCAAGTGAATTAATCCAACAATTCCATAAATTCTCGGAAAAAGGCAAGCCCTACGATATCGTTGATGCCAGGATTTCAAACTACATCATTGAAAAAAATAGCTTGATGATTATAAGTGGAATCCCCTTTTATTATGCTGGTGGCGTTTATCGTGAAGACGAGAACGGCATTATGATAAAAACCTTGATCAGAAATTGCATGGTCGAGGAATTGCAGACAGCTCCACGAATTGAGAGGGTGTATAGGCTTTTGATCAGTGATTTCCAGATACAGCAGGAGCCGGACGAAATTAATTTATATCCGAAACATTGGATTAATTTCAAAAATGGAATGTTGGATGTAAAGACCGGGGAAATGCACGAACACAAACCAGAATATAGAGCAATCTGCCAGATACCACATAACTATGTTCCTGGGTTAAATCTGGAAGATACCACATTTTATGAATTTCTGCAGAGCAGGATCCCAGATAAGGATAATCAAAAAATGTTATTTGAATTTCTTGGTATGTGTCTTTTTTCAGAAATCTTTTTTCCAAAATTTATGATTCTGACAGGAAAAGGTGGATGCGGTAAATCTGTAATTCTGAATGAGCTGTTGAGAATTGTCGGAAATGAAAACACAAGCGCAATTCCCCTGCAACAGATTTCGGATAGATTTTCTACAAAAGAACTTCTATATAAGACGACAAACATTTGCGGTGATCTTGAGAACAACCCTTTAAAAGACACATCAGTGATTAAACAAGCTACAGGGCAAGATTTGTTGAAAGGCGAAATTAAAGGCGGCAGGATTTTTTTCTTCAAGAATCGAGCAAAATTTATATTTTCTTGCAATGAGTTACCGCAGGTTCTGGACGACCGGAGCAATGGTTTCTTTAGACGCTTACTTATCATTCGTTTTAATGATGAGGGGGCATTTATACCAGACCTTGACAGTAAACTGAACGATGAAAAAGAGCTTGAAGCGGTCATATGTGGACTAGTAGAGGGTGCAAAACGAGCACTTGACCGGGGGAAAATACATGAATCGGGAGCAAACTCGTGCGAAATCACACGTATGAAAACAGAATCTGACAGTGTGGAAGCGTTCATTGAGGAGTCATGCAATAAAGGGCAAAAGGTACGCATCAAACGTCCGGATTTGTTAGCTGCATATGAAGATTTTTGCAAACAGGAAGAACGAGAACCATTGCGAAAAACCGCATTCTACAGGGCTTTGCGGACAAAAGGGTTCCGAGAAACTAAGATACATGGAACAGTTTATTTTGCCGGATTGGAGCTGAAATTTATAGAGACAGAAGAAGATCCATTTAATTGAGTGGTATAAAAAGGGGCTAACATATTTTTTTTTATAGCGTATGTAAAAATTTTAAATATAAAAAGAAATTTTAAAACACACCCCCTTTTGTAACCACTGGCAAAGAAAGGAGAGAAAATGCCATTCAAAGAAAAATATTATGATGCTTGGATGTTGGCATGGAATTTACATAAAAAATATAACGACACGTCAGTTAATGATGATGATCGTTGGAGCAGTCTTCTGGATGAAGCGAGAACGATAAAACAAAAATATGAAAAAACATCAGAAGCAGACTTTGCAAAAGATTTAGTTCTTGCAGTTTGCGCTGAGATAGAAAGGAGTTCAACGAATGCCACGAAAAAACAGACGCAACACACCGCCGAGCAGCCATAAGTTGAGCCGGTTCGAGAAATGGGCGAAGCAGGTTATTGAAGAGAATCAGAGGCAAGTTGATCGCGCATCCTTGACGTCCGAAAAAGGGGAGAAATCCTTAAATTCAAAATCAGTTTAGAAAAAATGCAATTTTTTTTGAAAAATCACACGAAAAAAAGGAGGCAAAATGATGCCAAAAAACAACTATCCGAATGCGACGATTGATGAATTGCCGGGTGACTTTATCGCTGATTCTATCAGATCGTTACAGGAGCTTGCGGTAATGGGAAAAATAAGCAGTTCGCCAGATCAGGACGAAGAGTTTGAACAGAGGGTTGCTCAAATCATAGAATTCTGTAAAGAGAAAAAAATGAGGTTAGGCATTGAAACCTTGTGCGGCGGACTTGGTATTACAAGGCAGACGCTTTTAGACTGGGAAAAGAACGCATATGGCGGCGTATCTGAACGCAGGCAGAATGCAGTAAAGCAAGTCAAACAACTGATTTACGCATTCCTTGAACAGGCTGGAATGTCTGGGAAACTTAGCCCGGTTACCTATGTTTGGCTTTCAAAGAACTGGATGAAATACCGGGATAATGTGCCGGAAGAGCCAGAGGCTAGTAGCCATACACCACGCCAGACCGCCGCTGAGATTGCAGACCGGCACAGGGCGGCGCTGGAACTTCCGGAACCAGAACGCCCGGAGCTATAACGACTGCTGCCACCCCGGAAGAACACCGGGGCAGCCTGGCGGCGATATTCGCGGAAATTATTCCCAAAAAACTCGATAGCGAATCGTGATTGAGAACCGCACCCCCGCACATGGTACCGGAAACCACTGCTCAGCCCACGCAGAGTTGAGCAATAATAAAAGCATGAATGAAAGCCTGTTACTTTATCAGGCATGTTTGAAAGGAGACAAATGCAATGGAAAATAATATTTTTGAAATTATTGGAAAAGACACAAAAACAGGGATTGGAAGAAACGGCGAAACTTACGTGATCGAGAATTTAATACTTAATTTTAACGGAAAAGCCGCTAAAATCCGCGCGCCACGAAACATGAGTGTAAACATCGGAGATTCTGTCCGCGTGGGGCTTGGTCTTGTCAGAAATTATGGTTGCTTACAGATTGGAGCTGTTGTTGAGCAGATTATTAAGAAACAGGAGGAAAAGACAAATGATTAAGGCATTGCCATTTATACCGTATACAGATCGCAAAGATTACATAGCGGATTCAACGGATTTAGCAGAGCTGCCGCATAACTGTGGAGATGGAAGCACTTGCATCATGCGAGACACCGGAGACGAATATATCTATCACAAAAAAGAGGATGCCTGGAAGCAGGAGAAACGACCAACGCCGCCATTCGTGTGGTTGGGCGAATACTTAAGTTTAACGGCAATCAGCTATCCGACATATGGTGCGCTGACCTCGATCAGGAACGAGACTGGAAGGCAGTTGTTTTGGTTTAATGGCATTAAATGGGTTGAAATGGTGACAAAGGAGGATTAATTATGTTTGAAATTTTAAAAGAAGAATTCAAATCAAATACAGCGAAAATGCAGCAGATCAGAGCTGCACATGAGAAGAAAGTAAAGGAAATCCGGGACGTTTACGCGCCCGGAAAGATTCCACAATTCCTCCATGAGGAAGAGTTGAGTTATACAGCTGCAATGAAGAAAGCTAGACTGGATGCAATCAATCAGCTGAATAGTGCAGTTAAGAAGCTAGAGAAGCAACAGGGCGGCATGACTGCTACAATTGATACTGAGCTGTTAGCAACCTTAAACGCTGTCAGCAACTCAGGAATGGGGTTGACTGCTGCCGAACTTCGCGAATTAGGTGAAAAGGTTCTTGCGTCTGGCAGCTCTATTTGTGCCCGAAAACTGTCGGAAATTGCAGAAGAATCTGGTATATCGCTGACCATGCCAGACCCGGAAAAGGCTAAATCTGTGCTTTACGAAGCTGCAGAAAAGATGATGAGCTTTTATAGGAATTACAATGGAGCAGACAAATATCGCGCCGATATGCAGACTGATGAAAGCCGATACTACTTCATGACGGACGGTAAATTCCTGGATGATTATGAGAGACAGTATGAGGTTGCTACAACGAGCAACCTTGTAAGGATTAAAGAAGCCGTTGCCAAAGCTCAGGAGACTGGACACGAAGAGACCATTGAAGCCGCTTCAGAACAGTTCCGCAAGATGGTTCGTGCCGATGATCTTCCGGAAAAGAAACCAAGCGAAGCGTCCGCGTATGCAAGGGCTTATTCTGCGAGAATGTGCCCGTCGGAGAAAGACTTACAGCCACAAGTGGCATTTATGAGACCGTCCCCGGGAATTGCGTCTAAACGTGTGCCACGTCCGGCACAGAGACCTGATTTAACATATGACACTGCGGACACAGCAGCCAGCGCAGCAGCAAAAGAACTTTCTGAACGCGCTTTTCTGTTTCCGACTGCTGATGAACTGGGAATTTAGAAGCTTCCCCGGTGCTGGTATCTAGTGCCGGGGGAATTGAAAGGGGTATGATGAAAGACAAAGACCAAAAGTGGTACATTGACTTCTTATGTCTGCAATATAAGTACTATAATCCAAATCATAATGCTGTTGCAGAAGCTTTTCAGCTCGCCAGACAGCACTTGGTAAGTAGTCAGGACGCGTATTTTGCCGTTCAAGAATTGCTGTACAGGTTTTATCGTAAGAAATCTGAACGTCAATTTGAGCAGCGGCGTCGTGAAATGTCTGAATCCTACGTTCCGGGATGCCGGGCGAGATATAATTACCCTCAATTCAAAGAGCTGCCGAAAGATGTTGTCCGGGAAATGAAAGAAATTTTGAAGAAAACAAAAAATGAACCTTGTCCATGATTTCCATGTTAATATTTGTATTAATATCTGTATTAATACGAATATGCCCTTGTTAGAACAGGTGTGCATGATGTACGCTTGATGAAAGTATCAATTTAAACATATATAAGAAAAGTATCAAAAAGTATTGATTTTGGTAACCAAAAGTGCTATATTGATAGTATCAAATAAAACGAACGTTAAAATTGATACTAAAGGAGAGAAAAACATGGTATACGGTTATTGCAGAATTTCAACAGCGAAGCAGAGCATTGAGAGACAGGAAAGAAACATCAAAGCAGCATATCCAACAGCTATCATAGTTAAAGAAGTGTTCACAGGAACAAAACTTGATGGACGAATGGAATGGGAGAAGATTTATAAAAAGGTTCAATCCGGAGATACAATCGTATTTGATTCAGTATCACGAATGAGCCGTAATGCAGCAGAGGGCGTGGAACTGTACATGAATTTATTCAATAGAAATATAAATCTTGTGTTCCTTAAAGAATCCTATATCAATACAGAAGTGTACAGAAGCACGATTGATCAGACTATAGGAACAACTGGTAATGACATTGCAGATATTTATATTGAAGCTACAAATAAGGTCATAAAGCTACTTGCAGAGAAGCAGATTATAAAAGCATTTGAACAGTCAGAGAAAGAAGTTGAAGACCTTCACCAGAGAACCAGAGAGGGAATTGAGACAGCCAGATTGAATGGTAAACAGATCGGGCGTGTTGAGGGTTCAAAGGTAACAACTAAGAAATCAATTGAAATGAAAGAAAAAATTCAGAAAATGGCTAAGGATTTTGGCGGTAATATGACAGATAAAGAGGTGATTGAAACCTTGAAGATCGCGAGAAACACATATTTTAAATATAAAAGAGAACTGAAAAATTAAGGTTCGGAACAATCTTCCGGGGGTTCGACTTTGGTGTCGAGCATCTTTTTTAATGATGTAACTTCAGCTTGACTTTTGGGAACCACAAATATATAATAGACTTATGGGAACCAAAAGTAAAGGAGGTGCAACAGTGAGTCCCAGAACCGGAAGACCGACAGACTGCAAGAAAGACGCAGAAGTAAAAGTGCGTGTTCCCTCTGAACTCAATGAGCAATTAATCAAATACTCAGAAGAACACCATCAAACGAAAGCCGAAACAGTTAGACAAGCTATTAACGCATTTCTGCCGGATACAAAAGAAAAATAAAAACAGTCGTACCACCGACCAAAGTAGACACGACTGTTAAACATCGACAGGATGAAACCTATCTGAAATATTCTATCACATGGGTTCCGTCCGCGCAATAGGGAGGAATTATATATGCAGAGAGTTATGACCTATGATCAGTGGGAAATCAGATTTAAAAAAGCACTCAGAAGAACCATTAAACAGAAAGCAATCCAGTTATTGCAGATGCTGGTATTAACCGTCTTGATGTTCATGCCGGTCTGGATGCTGATGGACTGGATATTGAGAGGATATTAAACAAAGTAATGCAGCTTATACTGAGAGAAATTGATAGAAAGGAAGCTTGATGCAAGATGAATAGAAAACATACAATGTCATTGATTAATAGTGCATTAACGAACTTGAAAAATGATGAAGCAAAGAAGTTTTATACACAAATTTTACCGAATCGCTTAGAGAATACCCGAAAAAGTTTTAAGGGGACAACAGAAGAATTGAATGGTCTACTTGAAGAAATGGAAGAAGACTTAGTTTTTGAGTTTTGGGAAAATTTAGATAAAAAAATAGAACAGGAAAAGGAAGAACTTGAAAATGAGTATGGATCACAGATGAAAAATGTAAATTTACAGGAAGAGGGAAACCAACCACTTGCGACAGAGATTATTTGTGATCAGAAGAGGGAGATTGAGAAGCTAAAAGCAGAATTACGAAGAGAAAAAGCTCGTCGCGAGAAGACAGAACAAATAGAATATCAAAAAGATTTTACGGAAATTTTTGATAAAATCAAAGATGAACAGCTTCTCCGATGCCTCTATATTATAGCTTCGGACATCTTAGAGGAATCTTTGAAGAAAAAAGAAATTTTAACAGTTAAGAGAAAAGGAAAACTGTATCGTATCGCATATCAGGACATTGAATATATTGAGAGTCAGGCAAGAGTTTGCCATATTTTTGCTACAAATAACCGCTGTTTCGTGACCACTTGCAAGCTGAATGATCTGGAAGAAAAGCTATCTGATAAGCGATTCTTGCGCTGCCATCAGAGTTATCTGGTAAACATGGATCACATTCAGTCGGCGAGTGATAATTTCGTCATGGATTCTGGGGATGTTGTCCAGATAAGACAGAATGGGGCAAAGGAAATTAAAGAAAAATATAAAAAGTACATAAGTTGAATTATAATTATAGGCGGTGTGTGGAGTCCATACGCCGCTTTTTATCTTGCTTATTTGCAACTGACAGAGTAATATTAACACAAGGATTAATATTGCAGATTAATCATAGTATTAATGTGATGTATTAATAAGCGTATTAATACGCAGAAATGGAGGGAAAATGAAAATAATTGCAGTATGTAACCAGAAAGGCGGAACCGGCAAAAGTTCTACAGTGTTAGCTTTAGCATATGGACTTTACGGAACTGGGAATAAGATATTAGTAATTGACCTTGACCCTCAGTGCAATGCTTCTTATGCACTGGGAATTGACTTGTTGAATGTGCCGACAGTTTATCATGTGTTGAAGCACGAAAAGCCCATTAGAGAAGCTATTCAGCCTGTTAGGGTGGGGCTGGACGTACTGACTGGAAGTCTGGCACTTGCTGGAGCTGACGCAGAATTTACACAAACCGGACGAGAATATATGCTCAAAGAAGCTTTGGAAGCTGTCAAAGATAAGTACGATTATATCATTATTGACAATGCCCCAACACTGGGAATCATGGTTACTAATGCACTTACCGCCGCAGATCATGTGGTGATTCCGGTTGGAGCTGGCGACGCTTTTAGCCTGCTGGGGCTGACGCAGTTATACGGACTTATCCAGAACGTCCAAAAGTACTGTAATCATGATTTGAAGATAGCCGGACTTCTGATTACCCGATATAATTCACGCACTAATGCGAATCAGATCATGCGCGAACAGGTTCAGAACGTAGCCGATCAGATAGGAACCAAAGTATTTAATGCAGCTATTCGGGAATCAGTAAGCATTAAAGAGAGCCAGATACTTCGAACGGATTTATTTGAACAATCACCGAAAGGAAATGCAACAGTAGACTATAGATCATTCATAGAGGAATTATTAAATGAGCATTAAGAAGAATAAATTAAATGAAGCGGCAAAGAACACAGGGGATTTCTTGTCAAATTATCTTGGCTCAAATATATCACAGAAGCCCATAGAACAGCCCTCACAGACCAATACAGATAAATCTGCACCAATAACTACAGAAGCCACAGAACAGGCAAATACAGCCCCACAGACAGCACCTAGACCGAAGCAGAAGCAGACGCCAAAGGGCGGCAAGAGACAGACACACAAACTGTATGCTGGATGGATTGATAAGGATACTTTGAGCAAATGGAAGGCGTATACAGACACGAAGAATATCACGACAGAAGAATTGATGATGTGTGCTGTCAATCATTACATTGAACAGGTATTTCCGATTGAGCCAGAAGAACAGGAAGTATACAAGGAACATCTGGAACATGAGAGACAGCTTATCAACGAGAACGCAAGAGGTAAGCGTTTATAAGTATTAATATAGCGATTAACATATTGTATTAATACATGATATTAACATGAAAATTAATACAGGAAGTTGCACCAGATCAGTGGCGGCAGCTTCCTTTTTTGTGTGCTGGATGCTATAGGGGTGGGGGTATCAGGGAGAGGGGGGGGCGGCAGGAGTAACCCGCGCGATTTTTTCCGAGAAACAAAAAGACCTCCTCCAATATCCAGACCTCAAATTTCTCGCGAAAAATAAAAAAAGGCTTTCTAATCTGCCCGTATATCAATTCTAAATCATTTAGTGATAAATTGGGCCAATAAGCAAATAAAACCGCTATACGGAGCAAATACGTCGTTTCTACGTGGATATGAGAAATGATTCCCATTTTGGGAATGTGGTTTGAACGATGAAAGTGTATCTGCCATCGCTATTTGCTAGGTCAGGTTCATCAACATAGCAAAGTGTCAAAAATAATTATTGACACTAAGACCGAAAAGAAATATAATTGAATTATCAAAAAGGAAGGAGCTGTGAGCATGGCAAGAGAAACATTAAAGGAAGAGAATGAACGACTTGTGAAAGAACTGAAAGAAGCCAGGGCGCAGATTCAGCAATTACAGCAGGAAGTTGCAAAAGCGAATGAAGAAATCAGGCTGTTGAATTTAGAGAGGGACACTGCAGTCGAGAACATGGCATGCACTCAGGATGAAGCACACAAGGATTTAATTCATTATAAGATGTTAGAGTATAAGCTGGAAGCTGCTCACAGCGATTGTCGGCGGTTAAAATTTGCGAATAAACAGCTTCAAGAAGACAATGAAGTCCTTCAGCAAAAGATTAAAGACCTGGAACACAGTGTTGAGGAGCGGCATAAGGAAACAATAGAAGCATATGAAACAATGTCTGAAATGCGCGATAAACACGAAAAAGAATTTACGAAATCACAGCGGAAAATCTGGAAATTGGAAGACGAGAATAAAAAGTTTCAGGAACGTTCCGAAAACCTGAAGAATCCGTTTGGAGCCGGCAGGAAGAAGAACGACGATAAACAGAAAGAAAAGTATAAGATGTTCAGTGACCTTGTCAGAGCGGAAATCTCTATGGAGAATATCATGGAAACTATGCAGATCAGCAGAAGTACGTACTTCCGGTTCCTAAAAGTTTACAAGGAAGATCAGAAGAGTGAAAAATAATAAATGAGACTAACCCCCGGTCAAAAGCTGGGGGTTTTTATTTTTTTATGGCAGTAAAGAAAAAAATTAAGAGAGTGCTTGTCATTTACTCCCTCTTTGTGCTAATATATGTTTATGTGATTGAGAAATTACAGAAAAATTAAAATTGAAGACATGAAAAAAGCACCTTGCTACCAACAAGATGCTAATTTTCAAATAAAGCAGTTGTAACATTGGTCTACCAAACCGCCGTTACTTCTGAACGTATCCAAACCATACGTACAATGACTACTACTAAAGCCATCCACCAAGCTTATTGTAGATTTTTTTTACATATTTGTCAAGTCTATTGAGATATATTGATAAGTTTAAAAGTCTCTTTGTACGTATAAATTTTTTATCGTACGAGGAGCTTTTTCATATTCAGATATAAATAGAAAGCTCTTGTACGTGGCTATAGTGCCAATGCAGGAGCTTTTCTTCATTTTAGAAAGGAATGACCGCAGTATGAACAAAGGGCTTGAAATACGCAATAAGAAGCTAAAAAAGAAAGCAGAGCTAAGAAATACTATAAAGCCAGAGCAGACGGACATATGCCGGTTCGTGGAACTGAAATGGGAAGTGATTGAAAAAGTTAATGGTAAGTATAAACACACCGGACAAGCCAGAGGAAAGGGCTTGCAGGTTAAGAATCGTGTGTACTTGTCAGAGAATCATTACAAGATGATTAATAGCAAATCTGTACATATTACTCGAATATATGAAGATGTTCCAGAATGGGCGTCAGATGAGCTTATACAACAATATACGAAGAATCAGAAACCTTGATGGAAGATACAGGCGTGTTGAGAGGAAAACCACGTTAAAACAACCTTTACGGGGTAGTAGCCGTAGGAAATGCCGTTAGAGGGTGGACGGGTTGGTCTATCTTAATATAGAAATCGGTGATTGCCCGTCCTGTCACTTAATTCGCTTGCTTGTGTGAATTAAGAGGGGGGTCATGAAAACAGCTCTACACTGTGCGGTGTCTTATGGCAGACTTCGACCGCTGAGATTTATTCTCTGAATTGTGCCGGTCAGTAATGATCGGGAGTGATACGGATACCTCATGCAGCTTATACTGCGTACACGTACATATCTATTCACTATACCTCTAGTCCTTTTATAGCTCTATTGTGGGCTATTCTTGGGCTAGGGGGGAGAGTAAGCCGTATTCCTATACAAACTAACCTGCGTACTACAGCCAGGACAAGAAGTCAATCCCTAAAGCGTAAATAAATCAGGCTTGCGAGGGGGTAGACCACCACCCTGAACAGGCAATAAATGAAAAAAATATATATAGTATCTCTGTCCGCACTGTACAGAATAATTGTAAGGTATTGAGAATTAATTGGAGTGGATCATAAGCAAAAAGAGAGTAAATGTCCGCAGTAGTAGGACTGTAGAGAATGAAGCATGAAAGGAAGAGACTTCCCCATCTGACAAGGAGAAGTGAGAGCGGTGTACTTTCGGGTACGGTAGTTTTAAAAATAATAAATGACACCATGGCGTTATTGAAAATTATAAGAAATTATGGTATTATATGGATAAGATGCAGTAGCTCATGGTTGATAGCATAGAACAATATATTATAAGACATTACAGAACTTCCGTTAAATAAAAATTATTATTTTGGAGGTAATGTATATGTACAGCTTAACAACATTAAGAAAAAGAGCCTATGAGGCTGGTTATAGAATCGATAAAGGATTTCAGCATTATATGTATAACGATGCTGTTTGCAGAGATTGCAACGGGGATGCGTATACGGGATATAATGTGTGGGATTTATCGAATAATCAACTTGTATGGGGAAGTGGTTGCTATGATGGTAATTACGATCACTTATGTACATTGGAAGATGTTGAAGAGTTTTTAAAAGAAGCATATGAGAGAGCTGGGTTGACATGGTAATTTTCTCACTACCATGAAAAGACTGCAGAAGACAGGAAATATCTTTTAACGGAGGATATTTCCTGTTTTTTTGTTTTAAAAGACGTCACAGTTGTATATTGATTTCAAATTTAACATATGCTATAATGCCAGTAGGCAAAAACGATGTGAGTATCCATGTTGGTACTCAAAAAGCCCCGGAGTTCGCACCTCCGGGGCTTTTCTATTCCGTTTAGGCAGGGTGGCTTATTCCCTAGGCTGGCTACCAGCTGCTATTTTCTATCCAACCATTTGCAAATGTAGTAGGCGA
>ERZ779842.2099-NODE-2099-length-14493-cov-3.817288_pt1 | contig 14493 bp, 18 predicted proteins | sample MGYA00511095_ERZ779842 | MGnify/ENA primary metagenome ERZ779842 (study PRJEB29588, sample SAMEA2154036) | human gut metagenome | biome: human gut; feature: human-associated habitat; material: faeces | place: Denmark | collected 2008/2010 ... | reverse complement strand
CCCGTGGGCGCTCAGCCGGCCCGAGCGGCTTGAGCGCGCCCTCTACACCATGAACGCCGCAAATATCACAGCCGTCTGGTCGGAGGGCCGTCTGGTGCATACCCACGAGGCGAAATCTGTCCGTGAACACAGAACGCGCATCGTCGCGCGGGGCGCGAAATAAGCTTGCACAGAAAACCGGAGAGCCGGGGAATTTTTCCCTGCTCTCCGGTTTCGCTTTATTCTTCTATCCGGTCGAGAATATCGTCCGCGAGGTCCTCAAGCTGCTCGTGCTCCTCGCTCCACTCGTCGTAGGCTTCGGAGCTCATGTTCTCCGGCTCGCGCTCGTCGAGCGCGGCGATGCGGCGGCGTATCTCCGCAAGATACGCCGTGAGCGCCTGCCGGTCCATCACGTCGAGGTCGGGCGACGCGCCGAATGCAATGATTTCCGCCATCTCTGCTCTCCCCTTTCCGTTGTGGCTCTATCATACCATCTTCTGCCGCGCCCCGTCAATACGTTTCGCGGTTGTCTTTTTCTGTATCCTGTGCTATGCTAAATGCACAGTCACCGCTTTCCCGTTTCTACGAAAGCGGTTTCGATTTTTTGAGCAAAGCCTGCAAATAAAACCTGCAAAGGAAACCTGCAAAGGAAAGTCAAGGGGGAAAGAAATAGTTTTTTAAGAATGAAAAAATGGTATGAGAAATTAAGCCACCGCACCCGAGATTTTTGCGCTGACCAAATAAAGCAAAGATGCCTTCAGATTAAGATATGTTTTCAAGGGTGATCAGATATTCTTTCACACGAGCGTAATAGATGCGCAAGAACTTATTGCAGCCAGCAACCATGTAAACGTAATAATGTTTCCCTTCAGCACGTTTTCGGTCAAGAAACTGGTAGACAGCATCATCAGACGGAGAATTTTTTAGAATGCTTTTCATGACTTGAAAGAGTGCTTTTCGCAAAGCCGGTGAACCACGCTTAGATATGCTTCGACTGGCGGACTCAAAGACACCGGATTGAAACGGGGGTGCATCTACTCCAGCGAAAGCCACGAGGGCACCCTTGTGGGAAAAGCGGCGTACATCTCCAATTTCCGCTATGAGCTGAGGCCCCAAAGTCTCTCCAACACCACTCATGGCAAGAACAACAGGGTACTCCGGCAAAGATGCAGCCAACTGCTGCATCTGTCTGCGCAGCTCGGCCAGTGAGACAGAGACAAAGTTCAGTTGGGAGATGGCCTGAACGATTAAAGCCTTCGTTTGTGTCGTAGGCGGCAGCGTAGCAACCTGATTCAAGGCAAGCTCATAGAGTGCAGACGCCTTGCTATCACTGCGATTATATCCATGCTTTTGGCACCATTTGCTGTACTGGGTGGTAAATTTTGCTCTGTTCATAGAAGAAACAATCTCACAGTGCCAGAATTTTTCTGCGAAGTCAACCCATTTTTCGTGCCCATCTGCTCTCACAGGACTGGTAAACATCTCGTTCAAACCCGAGAAAGTCTGATCAAGGATTGCAATCAGGTTGTTTTTCAAAGACACTTTTAGTTTCATGTACTGATTATACTGGCGATTACAGGTTTTCAATAGCAATCGGGTTTCGTCCTCCGGTGTGTACCGCTTAAGGGAGATCCAGTTGGAAAGACCATAATTGGCAATTTTGATTGCATCGGCTCTATCAGTTTTGACTTTACGAATTGAGTTGTTTCCAAAATCATGTATGAGTTTCGCGTGGACAACACCCACAAAGAAGCCGGCCTCGACGAGATACCGGGCTATGGGCTGATAATAACGGCCTGTGAACTCCATGATAATCCGAACTTCGCCGTCCAGACCACGCAGAAGATCTGACAGATCTTTAAGCTCATTGGCCGTGTGGTGAACTTCAAACGGTTTTACCACGAGTTCTCCAAGTGGCCGCATAACAGCAACCATACTTTTCCCTTTGGAAACATCGATTCCTACAGCATTCATTAGCATTCCTCCAAGCAAAAGAAATATCTGTAATGTGGCGACCATCGTTTTCTCATTGCCGATTCTATTTGCTTGGTAAACCGAGCGCAAAGCCCAACCTGCTTAAACCGAACGCTGCAATAAGAGGATGGCTGACAGTTTTATTTACGGACGTGGATAGTCCAGAGTCAAGCTTGCCAGGCCAATTACTCCTCTTATTGTAGCTTAGGCATGAGATAGAGCAAGGCACGGCTGGCTGCCGCGCCTTGTCCGTAAACTTATATTAGCAAAAGTCAAGCCCTCAAGCGGACTTGACAAAAGAAAATATCGCAGACAGCGGGCGGAGAAAAGCACAACACCAAAAGGCCGCCGCGAATGCGCCGACCTGCAGAGCCTGATTACAGCTGTTTATTTCGTGTGATGCAAGCCTGTGGAATCCATATCTACAGGCGGCAGATCTTCCAATGCAGCGAAGTATGCCATCCTACCTCGCACCTTCGGCACATCAATATGAGCCATGTCGTTCACCTCCAATTTTTCATTTTGCGTAAGTTTGCGATACACCACTCTTGCCGTCTTGTCAATACGTTATGCGAAAGTTTTTACGTGAAACGCAATTTTTGCTTGCACAACGTATTTGCCTGTGATATAGTTAACTTATCATAAGAGGGAGGTACTCATTATGGGAAATATATCATCTGTCTTGAAAGCAAAGCGCAAAGAATTAGGACTTACACTCGCACAGATTGCCGAAAAAATCGGCGTAACCGAAGCTACTGTGCAGCGTTGGGAAAGTGGAAATATTAAATCGTTACGGCATGAACGCATTGCCAAACTGGCTGACATTCTCGGCGTTACACCTTCTGTATTGATGGGCTGGGACGAACCCACCGCACCAACTCTCCCCTCCCCCACCATCACCGAGGACACAGTGACATTTCCGGTCATCACCAGCGTAGCGGCGCACTACGACGGCGTATCCATCGACGAGAGCGCGGCCGGCGAGAAGATCGAAGTGCCGCGCGCCTACCTCAAAGGCCGGAAAGCCGAGGACTTCTGTGCTATGCGCGTGCGCGGCGACAGTATGTATCCGGCGTTCCAGAACGGCGACATCGTGCTGGTACTGCGTCAGTCCACCATGAACCACTCCGGCGAGATCGGCGTGATCAGCTACGGCGATGACGAAATGACCATCAAACGCATCAACTATGTGGACGGCGAAGACTGGCTCAAGCTTGTGCCGCTCAATCCCGCGTACCCGCCCCGCCGCATTGAAGGCGTAGACCTCGAAAGCTGCCATATCATCGGCATCCCGCAGGTGCTGATACGGGAATATTAAGAAAAGGAGCTATCCCGCATGAATGACCTGAAACCTGCTCTTGCACAGCTTGCGAAGGACTGCGGTGCACGCAAACTCGTCCTGTTCGGCTCCCGCGCACGCGGCGATAACCGTCCGCGCAGTGATATTGACCTTGCGGTGTTCGGTATGCCGGAGGAGCAGCAGACGCGGTTCTGGTGCGGCATGGACGATCTGCCGACCCTGCTGAAATACGACGTTGTGTTTATCGATGACTACACCTCGCCCGAGCTGCTTGCTGAAATTGACCGAGATGGAGTGATACTGTATGAAAACCAAACGCGATAACTTTGTAAATGCTGCACATCGACTGGCGGAGGCGGTAACGGACTATCAGAACATCCGAAACGACACCGTCCGTGACGGCATGATCCAGCGGTTTGAATTTACCTTTGAGCTGGGCTGGAAGGCACTCAAGGAATATATGCTCGACGCTGGCATGCAGAATACCCTGCAATTCCCCAAGCAAGTGCTGCGTGAGGCGTACGCCGCCGAGCTGATCGACGATGAAGGCGTCTGGCTGGATATGCTGAATGCCCGCAACCAGACTTCGTATATCTACGATGACCATACTGCCGCTGTTATCGCAGCAAAAATCCAGAACGCCTATCTGCCCGAGTTGCAAAAGCTCGCCGCGCGGTGGGAGAAATAAAAAATCCTGCCCCGGTGCTGCCAACACCAGAGCGGGACATGAGGTACTGATAAACTTCCACATCCATCAGTACCTCTTGCCGATTCTATCTGTTTGGTGACACGAACACGCGGTTCTACCTGCACAAATCGAACGCTGCGAACAGGAGGATGGCTGACTGACTTAACAACGGGCACGAAGCCCTTGGAAGAAAGGGTCAGACCATTACCTTCCTATTCTAACAGCTTAAGCAACGAGATGTCTCGGCTCGTAGCTGGCTGCCACTTTTCCGAGGCAAATATATTGTAACAGGAAGAAATCGCAGCAATTTACCACGAAAACAGGGGCCGGTACGGCTATCGCCGGATTACGGCAGAACTTCGCAAGCGTACATTCTCTGTGAACCACAAGACTGTCCAGCGGCTCATGAAGAAGTTGGGCTTAGTTTGTTGTGTCAGGATGAAAAAATATCGTTCCTACAAGGGAAAAGTAGGCAAAATTGCACCAAATTTGTTAAATCGGGATTTTCATGCCGAAAAGCCGAATCAGAAATGGGTCACGGATGTGACGGAGTTTAGCCTGTTCGGAGAAAAGCTCTATCTGTCCCCGATTCTCGATTTGCACAGCAACGATCTGGTCAGCTATACCATACCGGATCGTCCTGTGCTCAGCATGGTGACGACCATGCTGAACGAGGCATTTGCAAAAATTCCGGACGGAACAAACCTCATTCTCCATTCTGATCAGGGCTGGCAGTACCAACATAAACCGTATCAACGGATGCTCCGAGAGAAAGGCATCCGGCAGAGCATGAGCCGCAAGGGGAACTGCCGGGACAATGCTGTGATAGAAAATTTCTTTGGGCTGCTCAAAAGTGAGCTGCTATATCTGCAAGAATTTCAATCCATGGAACACTTCAAACAGGAACTGATCGAATATCTGGATTACTACAACAACCGCAGGATCAAGGCAAAGCTAAAGGGCTTGCCGCCTGCAATTCACAGACAGCAAGCCCTTTCGGCTGCTTGAACAATTTTTACTTCAAAATATTGTCTAACTTTTTGGGGGCACTTCATGCCGCATGTCTTCTCTTCATAACTGGTTTTTCTGTCGTCCGCCGACATACAGTTCCATCTGATCAAAGACCATTCTACTGCATCGCTATCGGGTTTTTCCGTTGCCCGCCAACATTCCGGCCCAAAGTCCGGCATCAATTTCGGATTTTAGGTGCCAGCCGCACCAGAGGGATGACGCCCTCTGTCCATTTTCATTATATGCATTTCCAGTGGAAAAGTCAACGAAACGTGTGAAGAAAGAGCTGTCTACTTGCGCAGTTAACTCTTTTTTGCTGCATCATAACTCTTTTCAAGTTAAGATACAATATTAGAGTTAAGATCCGTCGCAGACCTACATCTCCACTACCGCTTCTCAGCTAAGCTACTGATAGCGCTGCGCTTATGCACTTTATAAAACGAAATTTCAAAAGAGAATTCTCAAAACTGGTTGATTAAAAACCATATATCGAATATACTATAAATAGGAAAGCAGGCGACATCCTGCTGGTGCGGCTGACACCTTAAATCCGATAGAGAATCCGGGTGTATAAACCGGAGGGTTGGCAGGCAACGATAAAACCTGATTGTGATTCCAGACGTATGGGCTGGAGTGTTGGCGGACAACGATAAAATCAGTCATAAGGGGGAGACGCACAGCATCGCGGTGTTGTAGTCTCCCTTTTAATTTATATGGAGTCAACATCAACCGAATATTTAAAAAGGTTGCGAAATTAGTTGATATTACGGTATGGAGGATTGTCTAACTTTTTTTGGGGGCACTTCAATATTCTATTCGCGCGGGAATAAATTCAAAAAACTTCTATTGTCATTATACCTATCGCACAAACGAAAACCAGCAAATCCCACTCTCATTTTATCCCCGTTGGGGTACAATTGGGGCCAGAGCGCCTATCTTCGTTCCTTTAAACTCTTTAAAAAGCACAAAAACCCGTTGATTTCTTACGAAATCAACGGTTAAACATGGTTGCAGGGATAGGACTTAAACCTGTAGCCTCCGGATTATGAGTGATTGCAAGTGTATTACAGCCGTCCATAGTGCAATATACTGTATATGCCATCACATCATATACGCTATATATTGTATGTGCTGTTGCCTGCCGGATACTATATCTACACCGTAAAGAACAAATAAAGAACAACGTCCGCACGGCTACTATCAGCTTTCCCCCTGGCAACAGACAGCTTGACAGCGCCATACAAAACAGTTATACTAAAGACAATAAAAGGGCACTGTCCACAGACGGTTAGCCCTTTAAGAAAATCGTATCAAGAAATGACCGCTTTACTTGTCAGGGAAAGGCGGTCATTTCGCATATATAGTGAGTATGTAGAGCAAAACTGCTGTGCATACAAAGAAACGCAAAAGTTTCTTGCCCATGCGCAACACCCCCTTTACAAGGGAGTGACTAACCGCCTGCTATCTGGAACAGTGCCTTGCTACGAGCATAACAAAATTCGACACAAACAGCAATAGTAAAAGGACGCTTCAAGCGTCCTTTTTTACTGTGCAAGCGAGTGCAGCAGGTCTTGCTGTATATTGTGAAGCTAAACGACCGAGTTTGCGGAGCAAACCGGCCGCATTCCGTTTTTGAACAGCCGATTTGCTACCTGCCTATGTAATTCAATCCTTATAATGATAGTAGCCATCCCAGGGATGGTGAATACATCATTTTAATTTCTGAAGAAGAAAATGTTAAATCGCTTAACTCAATTGATGTAATTTTTCACAAAAATCAGAGAGTTAGACAAGCTTGGAAGTCCTATATGGATGAAGCAGACTAACCTTCTTCAAACCCACAACAACTTAATGATAGATACATAAAATTGCTTGAAGAGATAGCGCTTGCCTGTGGATATAAAGATATACGGTGGAATGATTTCAAGCGGTATTACTATCCAAGTGGCCTTTCAAATCGAAAAAATGATGATGAAGTTTTGAAAAGCTGCAAATTAAGACCGCAGAAAAGACCGCGTCCGATGCGGTTGGCCAACAAAATACTCCTCAAAATGAACAGTTCGCTAACCAAATGATGCTTCAGCTATTACCTAAGCTAATCGAAAATCCAGATAGCTTTAGCAAACAAATAGAGCTTACAGATAAAGCAAAAAAGTAATTACAGAGGGAAAAATCGGCAAGTTTCTGGTGAAACTTGCCGATTTTAATTTATTCGGTTTTTTTCACGTAGTAGGTCTTTGAACAAGGCGCTCATGTAATCGCTGCGGCCATACAGAACATGGTCAATGTGGACATCGCTGTCTTGCACACGGTAAAACACCATATAATTGCCGTTGACAAGAAAACGATAGTCCGTACCGACGTCTGCAATAGAGGATAATAGGGTTTCCATCTCTGCGAAGTTTTTCAACTGGTCAACCGCATCCATAATGCGATCGACCACATGCTCCGCAGCAGAACGGTTTTGAAGCTCCGATACGATATAATCCCAAATATCATCCAAATCACGGCGGGACTCGGGCGAATAATGAATTTTATTCTTCATTCGCTTTTGCGCGGAAGTGCGCCCTCATATCGTCCGTTGTCAGCCAGCCTTCCGTTTCGCCAGAGTGACGGCCTTTTGCAAGCTCGTTCATCAGGCGGATAGTGGCCTGTGTTTTCTCATAGTCCTGCATATCCACGATGGCGTACCGTTCGCGCCCATTCTTCGTCAAAAAGACAGGAGCACCCACAGCCACATCATGCAGTACCTCGCTGTAATTTCGCAGGTCAGAAATGGGTTTAATATTCGGCACATCTATCAGCTCTTTTCAAACATAGCATATCCCATTCTGCTGTAAAATTCAACAGCAAGTTTGCAGCACTCGCATATTTAGAATAAATACCTCTTGCCAACTGCCAGCAAACCCTTTCAGCTGCTTGAACAATTTTTGCGTTGAATTTTTGTCTAACTTTTTGGGGACACTTCAATTTCTGTCCTCACTGATTAAAATAATTCCTTATTTTTATTATATCTGTTTTAGTTTTACCCTATCGCGAATAGAACTCACTTTCTGCCACTCTGACCACAAAGTCATACTCCGTTGGGGTTGCTTTAGAAGGAGCAATATTATAGCGTTTGAAAACCTTTCTCAAATAAGCAAAATGGTCCTTATCTTCTTGGGTCAGCGGAGCAACCCAGCCGGTTTCATCTGCATGCCTCTCCACCTGACGGAGATATTCAAGTCGCTTCTGATCCATCATTAGGTACCTTTTTATTATAAAAAACTAGGACGCCGTCGCAACGCCGCCCCGTACAAAAACTATAAATCGTTTTTTGATGCTGCAACTATTATATATACTCTCAGTTTGAAAATCAATCCTCATTCTCCAACTTTTTAGAAGATGTGGTATGATTGATTCTTATAAAATCTGACGGATTAGACTTTTCAAATTTGACTGAATGATATTCTGAAATTTGACCGATTGAAATTGTAAAATCCGACTAAATGGCCTGCAATAGCAGCAAGATGCATAAACCGCCCATACAGCGGCGCCTGCACGGACTTTCAGCGACATCTTGCCGGAGAAATAGCGGCACTTCGCCGGAACGCAACGACAACCTTTTGAATTCACGATATAATGACTTAATACATGTGCAATCAGCATGTGACAAATCATAGCTCAGATCACACAGTTCGCGCTGTGCTGAAGGAAGCGGCTAAACACAATATCCACTGGCCCCTTGACGAGGACATTACCAACGCCGAACTGGAGCGGATCCTTTTCCCGGACAAATACCAGAAAATCAGCACTTACGTGGGACCCGATTATCCGTACATCCACCGCGAACTGGCCAATCCCGGCGTTACGCTGACGCTTTTATGGGAAGAATACTGCCATAAGTGCTACGAAAGCAGCCGCACGCCGTACATGAGTACACAGTTTGGCGATAAATACCGCAGATGGGCTCGCATTACCAAGGCAACCATGCGCATTCAGCATAAGCCGAGAGATGCAATCCAGGTTGACTGGGCCGGAGATACTTTCCCGGTATATGACTCAGTTACTGTCGCACAGAGTGCGGCCTATCTGTTTGTAGCGGTGCTCCCGTGCAGCTGTTATGTCTATGCGGAAGCCTGCGATGACATGCAAACAGAGAACTGGATGAACTGTCATGTTCATGCGTTCAACTATTTCGGCGGCGTGAGCAAAGCTGCTCATCTGGTACAATGGGATAAGAACAACTTTTAGGAGAGATTTGTACAAGCTGTTTCCTAAAATATGAGCCATATTATGTAAGATAGCCGGTACAGTAGAAGCCGTTCTCAAATGAGGACGGCTTCTCTGGTTCACTTTTCGTAGGGGATACGGAAATAGTCAAGATAGGCTTTGTACTTATCCTGTGCGGTTAAGCAGGTATCCGTAAGATATCCCTTTTCGTTATACCATTCCTTGAGACCGCGATAATAAAACAGCTTGAGGTTTTCTTCTATGATAAACGGAACGATGTTGTATTTGAGACATTCCTTGAACATGATAAGCCGTCCAACGCGGCCGTTGCCGTCTTGAAATGGGTGGATACGCTCAAAGCGCACGTGAAAATCCAGAATATCGTCCAGTGTCTTTTTAGGAACGGCGTTATAATCAGATAGCAGAGCTTTCATTTTATCGGCAACTTCCTCGGGAAGTGCGGTCTGCATACCGCCGACCTCATTTGGCAGGCGCTTATACTCGCCAACGGCGAACCAGTCCTTACGAGAATCGCTGGTGCCGGTTTTCAGAATATGGTGCAGTTCTTTGATGAAATGCTCGCTTAGCATGCTGGCTGCATGATCGATGATTAGATCAATGCAACGGAAGTGATTCGAAGTTTCAATCACATCGTCCACATTCAGCACTTCGTTTTCCACACCGATGGTATTTGTTTCAAAGATATAGCGTGTCTGGTCATGCGTCAGGCGGTTGCCTTCGATATGGTTAGAGTTATAGGTCAGGTCGATCTGGGTTTTGTGATAAATGCCACCAGCATACTTGGTTCGTTTTTCTTCCTGCAGAATGGAAAGCAATGTTTTGACAGGCGTTTTTTTGCCGTTACTGCGAACAGGCTTTTCCGCATTCTCGGGAATGTGCCATGTTTTGCCGATCAGCACAGCACCCGGAATACGTTCCTGTGCACAGTAATTTCGCACACTTCGTTCGGAAATATTCCACTTTTTCGCTGTTTCTGCAACAGAAAGATAGTTCATATGCTCACCTCCGAGCGGGATAGCTGTATTTATAGTATACCATATTATCGGCAAGAAATATACAGAAGTACAGAATGAGTCGGATTGTTTTTTGCCGATGCATAGGTCAAAAGCCGTTCTCAAATGAGTACAGCTTTTTCATTACCCGAAAAAGGAGAAGATGTCGCTCTATTACGTGAAAGTGTCGCTGAAACTCCGTGCAGATGCCGCTCTCACTCCGATTTATGCACAAGATATTGCGTATTTAGCATAGTGATTTTTCTTGTTTCGCGCTCAAAAGCGTGGTATGCTGAGAGAAAAGTAACATACAGCGGATATTCTCCCTATCCGTTGAGAAGGAATACAGAATGAAGATCACCTATGCAGAAGAAAAAGACATTGCTGCCATCGCCGCGGCAGAAGCCGCCTGCTTTCCGCCGGCAGAAGCGGCAACCGAGCAGGAATTTGTCGAGCGGATCAAGTATTACGACAATCACTTCTGGCTGCTGTATGACGCCGACAATCTGATCGCGTTTGTCGATGGATTTGTCACGGACGAGCCGGATTTGACCGATATAATGTACGAAAACGCCTGTATGCACAACGAAAACGGTGCATGGCAGATGATTTTCGGTGTCAATACCCTGCCGGAGTACCGCAAACGCGGCTATGCCTGTGAGTTGATTCGCCGTGCCATCGCCGATGCCAGACAGCAGGGCCGCAAGGGACTTGTGCTGACCTGCAAGGAGCGGCTCATTGCGTACTACGCAAAATTCGGCTTTGTCGACGAAGGCGTGTCCGAGAAATCCACGCACGGAAATGTCCGGTGGCATCAGATGCGGCTGACGTTTTGAGAAGTTAGAGGCACGAAACCGCTGCTTTTTGACGGCAATCACATAACATAATATCTACTATTCCGCAAGGCGTACGCTTCTTACCCCAAGAAGCAATCCCCAAAGCAAAAGGTTTATGGTCCTTTGCTTTGGGGATTGTTCTGTCCCCCCGCTTATGCGGGGATAATTTGCCGATTTTCAAATCTAAGCGCTTACATCAAATTGGGGTGACCCCCGCAAATGCGGGGAAGAATTGTAAGACACTTTGCGTGTCTTACATTCCTTTTTCGAGAGTTACTCATATTTTTAAGTAATACCCAAATCGGCGTCTATCCAGCGTTTTGACGGCGATATCGGCACATTCCTCAGCTGACAATTCTGTCAGCTCTGCAATTTCTTGAAAGGACAAACCGTCATAACGAGCCTGCAAAATAACATATTCAAGCTCAACCCATTCAAGAGCTTCCTTCCAAGGCACGCCAGGTTTATAGGGCTCCTTAGGCACCTTTGGACGACAGTTGTAACACACACCATCCCGTGCAGGAGTACGTCTTTTCCCACAGATAATGCAAATCTGTGCAGAATTAACCCTTTTCTTGTCCCGGCACCATTCACACAATCGATCCTCAGAATTTGTGAGGTGTTCCTTACAGTCTTTACATACATATTTATATTCTCTCATATTGATTCTCCTCATATATTTCCGCAGCATTTACTCATCCACATTCTGCGATGTGCTTGCGACGGCGATGCACACGCCTTGCCGCTTCAGGTACTTTCTCTTCAGCGCTTTTCGGTGCAAATAATCGGGTATTCTGCCATGCGTGTGTAACTGCTCCGACCGGTGCGACAGCCGCCATTGCTTTTCGCATCGAAGCATCGCGCGGGTGAACGTAGTAGTGCGTGGTCGTGGTTACATCCGCGTGTCCAAGCAGACCCGCAACCGTTGCAACATCGATCCCCTGCTCGATCGCACGGGTGGCAAATGTATGCCGAATGTCGTGAAAACGAACGTGCGGCAGGCCAAGACCATCCAGTACATCGCCCCAGTAACTGCTCAGATGGTCCGGATCCATTACACCACCGACTGTATTATAAATGATGAAATCATCAGCATTCGGCATGCGCTTAAAAAGAGACTCGAACCGCTGATACTGTACGGTAAGCAAACCCTGCAGTACTTCCGGCAGATACAGATCTCGCTCGGAAGCATCGCTTTTCGCAGAGCTGAAGATAAGTTCCGTCCGCTTGCCATACTCTGCCTCAGGATCAACCATCACCCGGCGTACTGTTTGTGTAATGTGCAGCGTGCCGCTCATCGCGTCGTAATTACCCCAACGTGCAGCACAGACTTCACCCAGACGCATACCGCTGTACAATGCTAAGATAATACCTGCATTATTAAGCGACAGATCAGAAAACAGCCACTTTTCGAGCACTTTTTGATCGCTATCACTCATAATATTGTGTTTCTTCGAGCGGCAATGCGTATATACGGTCGCAGCAACCGGATTTGCGGGCATCATACCGTCCGCAACAGCACGCTTACAGCAAACATCCAGCACAACGCGCATATTTTTGATGCTTTTTGCGCTCAGCGCGCCGCCGGTCCGCAAATTGCCATGCAGGGATTCCTCGTTGAGAAAGTGCTGTACCACGGCAGTAGTCAGACTTTTCAAGGGCATATCACCTAATTTCGGCAGGATATGTTTGTGCAGGTTATCATAGTAGTGCTCGTAGCCGCTCGGCTTGGCTACCGGCTTAACGTAAACCTCCAGCCACTGCTGCGACCATTCCCGTAAAGTTATACCCATGACCTCGCCTCCTTGCTCGGGAAAATATAATCTCCCATGCGCGGTGCGTGATGATGTTGATCGATATACTGTGTGTACTGCGTCTGTACCTGCTTGCTCTGGCTGTCCGTCAAACGGATTTGTCTGCCGTTCGGAAAGGTCAGCCGCTGACACTCGAACTCGTAGTCTTTCCAGTGCAGCCTTTGCATATCTGCGAAGGAATACTTCTTCATCGTAATTTCGCCTCTTTCTATATGTGATTTTGAGCGAAAATAAAACCGTGCAGGCAATATAGAGCCTACACGGTGTCAAAATCATACAGCAGAAAGAAGTATAAATATAGCACTAACAAAGGTCTTGTGCAACCCTTAAAAAAAGGGTATACTAATACTGCGGTGCGGAGTTTTCCGTTGTGTAGGTGGTCGGTTCACCTGCGCAGGTGCAAAAGGATTGCCGTCCTTTTGCACTGCCGTTTTTTATTTTCTGATAGAATAATAGCATATATAGCGCACCTATTCAATAGTCATTTCTCACAAATATAGGTGCACTACATGTTGCAGTTTTACTATATTTTTCAAAAGTGGTCTTTTATATGATATCGGGGGTGAGAAAATGTCAGTCAGCGAAGCGCAAAAGCGAGCCACTTTAAAATGGCAAAAAGAAAAAACAGATGAAGTACGTTTTCGCGTCCCAAAGGGTGAACGTGCCCGCATTCAGGCACACGCTGAACAACAGGGCGAGTCCGCTACTGCTTTTATCAAGCGCGCCATTCGAGAGGCTATGGAGCGGGATAATGCTGCCAAGTAAATAAATCTTTACATCCAGTTAAGTGTTTATATAGCCCACATTTGTCAAATCAGCGAATATACTTCTAATGATTTTGTAACATAATAAGTAAATGGAACTCTTGCGCATCGTGGTACCAATCACACATCTTCTTATAAATATAGTAATTACAAATTTTATTCATAATTCCCCTTTCTGAAAATTTTTAAAGGTGCGCATTTATTTCTTAATTTATTTCAGTATGGATTCCGTTTCAGCATCTATATATTGCAATTTAACCTATTTTATGGTAAAATAGGTTAATAGCAAATAGTATTGTGAGGTATTTATATGGCAACACCAAAACAATTTCTTCGCGAGTATGTAAAAGCTATCAGAGACGGAAATGCTGCTGTATTTGCCGGAGCCGGTTTGTCTCGTCCTTCAGGATTTGTCGATTGGAAAGAACTGCTCCGTCCACTAGCTGATGATATTGATTTAAATATTGATGAGGAGCATGATCTTGCAGCCGTCGCACAATATGTACGAAACAAAGCAGGGAACCGCGCAACCATAAATTCTTCACTTCTCGATGCATTTAGCAAAGATGTCTCCCCGAATGAGAATGTATCAATTCTTACTCGTCTTCCAATACACACATATTGGACAACCAATTATGATCATCTCATCGAAACCGGTCTCCAAGAGGCTAATAGGAATTCAGATGTGAAAATTGAATATAAACAATTATCTACTACCAAAAGAGATCGAGACGCTATTGTTTATAAGATGCACGGTGATGCAGACCACGCTTCTGATGCCGTTTTAACCAAAGATGATTATATCCAGTATGATAGGCATTATCCGCTTTTTAGAAAAGTATTACAAAGCGACCTGATATCAAAAACATTCCTTTTTATAGGTTTTAGCTTTGAAGATCCTA
>ERZ779842.2097-NODE-2097-length-14523-cov-5.158972_pt1 | contig 14523 bp, 9 predicted proteins | sample MGYA00511095_ERZ779842 | MGnify/ENA primary metagenome ERZ779842 (study PRJEB29588, sample SAMEA2154036) | human gut metagenome | biome: human gut; feature: human-associated habitat; material: faeces | place: Denmark | collected 2008/2010 ... | reverse complement strand
CCAAAAGAAAACTCTGGCTAATTTCAATACATCCCATGTTTCTATTAATCTCTGCTTTCTGCCCTCCTCTGCAACTACGGCTTTCTCTTGGCGGATTGGCTCTGCATCGGAATTTCAATACATCCCATGTTTCTATTAATCCCTTTGACGAAGACCGAATTGCACAGAAAAAAGCGCATTTCAATACATCCCATGTTTCTATTAATCGTGGTAGGTGCTGATGCAGTCCGAAAAAAATTGGGATTTCAATACATCTCATGTTTCTATTAATCTCAATGTCTGTGTGTACACCTTCTTCCGCCAAGATTTCAATACATCTCATGTTTCTATTAATCGCAAGCTATGATCCAGTTTTAAGGTATAACAAGAATATTTCAATACATCTCATGTTTCTATTAATCTGCAAGGAGGATTGGGAAATGGCTAAAAAACCGCGATTTCAATACATCTCATGTTTCTATTAATCATGCAGGACGTATGGGCGCACCGGTGCCGGAATGGCATTTCAATACATCTCATGTTTCTATTAATCTGCTGGTACTGCGAACGCCAAAACTAGGGGTGATATTTCAATACATCTCATGTTTCTATTAATCCCAGGCGGCGGTTTTTTATAATCCCGGATACCTGGATTTCAATACATCTCATGTTTCTATTAATCAAATTATAGGCAGGAGTTTAAAACACTTCTGCTTTATTTCAATACATCTCATGTTTCTATTAATCTGAAGGGTTTTGACTGTCTCCAAAATGTACTTACAAATTTCAATACATCTCATGTTTCTATTAATCTTTTCTTCTGACCGCAGCACCCCGTCCAGCATAACTCATTTCAATACATCTCATGTTTCTATTAATCATCGACGTTTGCCAGCATACCTTTGTAGTCGATTGCATTTCAATACATCTCATGTTTCTATTAATCAATTTTTGCCCAAAATGGGAGAAAGTGAGGAACATAATTTCAATACATCTCATGTTTCTATTAATCTTAAAGAGCTACAACAGAGAAAGCGCACGGACGGGATTTCAATACATCTCATGTTTCTATTAATCATGGTCGGAATTGTTGGAAAACATCAGAATAAGTTTATTTCAATACATCTCATGTTTCTATTAATCGGTTCTTCGGACAGAAACACTTGCAGAAGTTATGAATTTCAATACATCTCATGTTTCTATTAATCGGCAAAGAGTTCACGATTCCGAGCGGCTACATCGATTTCAATACATCTCATGTTTCTATTAATCTCTTGTCCTACTGTCAAGTGTAGCATCCCACTGTTATTTCAATACATCTCATGTTTCTATTAATCTTGATGGAGCGACACCACAGGTAAGAAATGCGAAATTTCAATACATCTCATGTTTCTATTAATCTGGGAGCCATATACAACTCCAAAGTGGGATGATTAATTTCAATACATCTCATGTTTCTATTAATCCGGAACGGAAAAATCTAGCACGCCTTTAGTATCTGCATTTCAATACATCTCATGTTTCTATTAATCCTAAAGGAGTGGGTTGAAGAACAGCTGGAAAAGCATTTCAATACATCTCATGTTTCTATTAATCACAACAAGCCCACCATTACGTTTAATGTAACTGAATTTCAATACATCTCATGTTTCTATTAATCCACTGGAAAGGAGAGAAGGGGAATGGATACCATACAATTTCAATACATCTCATGTTTCTATTAATCTTCCCTCGCTTTCTTAAAATCCGCCGTCATTGTCCATTTCAATACATCTCATGTTTCTATTAATCTGGAGAGGGTGCAGAAATAGTGGAGCTGGCAAGCGGAAATTTCAATACATCTCATGTTTCTATTAATCTGATTCCGTCACAGGGAAAGCGTGTGAGATTGGAAATTTCAATACATCTCATGTTTCTATTAATCAAAGTGCAGAGGCAAGAAATCCGTGTAATTAGAACATATTTCAATACATCTCATGTTTCTATTAATCAACGGCATTCAGCCGGGTGGAAAATATCCTAACGGAATTTCAATACATCTCATGTTTCTATTAATCGAGAAAACTGGAGGACGGAACTGTAGACATGGTGCATTTCAATACATCTCATGTTTCTATTAATCGCAGGCGGTCGCTGTCCTGAAAATGGCAACAGCCATTTCAATACATCTCATGTTTCTATTAATCAGGGAGCTGGACCAGGAAGTCCGGAAGCAGATCGATCATTTCAATACATCTCATGTTTCTATTAATCCGATGGAAAAGCGGGATATCTTACGAATCCCAGTTATTTCAATACATCTCATGTTTCTATTAATCAAGGAATACGGCGTTGTGAACGGCCAGATCAGGGTATTTCAATACATCTCATGTTTCTATTAATCAGCAGAACAGCGTTATGCAACATTTGAAAGCCAGGTATTTCAATACATCTCATGTTTCTATTAATCGGCGGAGGACCTGGAAGCATTGCGGCAGGAAATCGGATTTCAATACATCTCATGTTTCCATTAATCTTAGACCGCTCAATAGGTTTTTTGTCTTTTTCCCCGATTTCAATACATCTCATGTTTCTATTAATCCTCGTCCGTCCTCTGTGTAAGTAGTCGTAAATCGGATTTCAATACATCTCATGTTTCTATTAATCCTAAAGGAGTGGGTTGAAGAACAGCTGGAAAAGCATTTCAATACATCTCATGTTTCTATTAATCACAACAAGCCCACCATTACGTTTAATGTAACTGAATTTCAATACATCTCATGTTTCTATTAATCCACTGGAAAGGAGAGAAGGGGAATGGATACCATACAATTTCAATACATCTCATGTTTCTATTAATCTTCCCTCGCTTTCTTAAAATCCGCCGTCATTGTCCATTTCAATACATCTCATGTTTCTATTAATCTGGAGAGGGTGCAGAAATAGTGGAGCTGGCAAGCGGAAATTTCAATACATCTCATGTTTCTATTAATCTGATTCCGTCACAGGGAAAGCGTGTGAGATTGGAAATTTCAATACATCTCATGTTTCTATTAATCAAAGTGCAGAGGCAAGAAATCCGTGTAATTAGAACATATTTCAATACATCTCATGTTTCTATTAATCAACGGCATTCAGCCGGGTGGAAAATATCCTAACGGAATTTCAATACATCTCATGTTTCTATTAATCGAGAAAACTGGAGGACGGAACTGTAGACATGGTGCATTTCAATACATCTCATGTTTCTATTAATCGCAGGCGGTCGCTGTCCTGAAAATGGCAACAGCCATTTCAATACATCTCATGTTTCTATTAATCAGGGAGCTGGACCAGGAAGTCCGGAAGCAGATCGATCATTTCAATACATCTCATGTTTCTATTAATCCGATGGAAAAGCGGGATATCTTACGAATCCCAGTTATTTCAATACATCTCATGTTTCTATTAATCAAGGAATACGGCGTTGTGAACGGCCAGATCAGGGTATTTCAATACATCTCATGTTTCTATTAATCAGCAGAACAGCGTTATGCAACATTTGAAAGCCAGGTATTTCAATACATCTCATGTTTCTATTAATCGGCGGAGGACCTGGAAGCATTGCGGCAGGAAATCGGATTTCAATACATCTCATGTTTCCATTAATCTTAGACCGCTCAATAGGTTTTTTGTCTTTTTCCCCGATTTCAATACATCTCATGTTTCTATTAATCCTCGTCCGTCCTCTGTGTAAGTAGTCGTAAATCGGATTTCAATACATCTCATGTTTCTATTAATCGCAATATCGCTCCTGCGGAGCCACAAAAATGTTGATTTCAATACATCTCATGTTTCTATTAATCCTCATAATTTCGTATCCGTCTTTTGTTTTTACCCCGATTTCAATACATCTCATGTTTCTATTAATCTGTATTTGCCTATTTCAGCGTTGTTTTTCAGCCGTTATTTCAATACATCTCATGTTTCTATTAATCGGAGATTTACAGGCAGTCGATACAGTAACCTTTGAATTTCAATACATCTCATGTTTCTATTAATCAGTCCTCTTTTGTGTCTGTAGAGCTCCCGCTTGGAAATTTCAATACATCTCATGTTTCTATTAATCTTCCAGCGCGGTAAGGGTGTCAGAATTGTGCCAGCATTTCAATACATCTCATGTTTCTATTAATCTTAACGCTGGAACAATTTGGAGATAAAATTGGATATTTCAATACATCTCATGTTTCTATTAATCCCGGACATAAACCAATTCAAGCCCTCGCAGGCTACATATTTCAATACATCTCATGTTTCTATTAATCGTATATCAAAGCCTTTTCGGAAATGCTTGATAAGAATTTCAATACATCTCATGTTTCTATTAATCGCCGCTGAAAGCGATGCTTGCGGCGCAGAATACAATTTCAATACATCTCATGTTTCTATTAATCGGAATGCCGATATACGCAGAAGCCATCGAAGAAAATTTCAATACATCTCATGTTTCTATTAATCCCGTGGGAGATACAGCAGGGATGATGGAATGAGCAATTTCAATACATCTCATGTTTCTATTAATCAGAAATGGGATAAATATCACATTGGGAGGTTCCAATTTCAATACATCTCATGTTTCTATTAATCTGACGAGCCGAATCAGAAATACAAGCCAAATGTATTTCAATACATCTCATGTTTCTATTAATCGAACACAAAAACATTTACAGGAACGCTTTTGAATTAATTTCAATACATCTCATGTTTCTATTAATCCTGTCTCGGGGCAGACGTATGGCATCCGCGCAGAACATTTCAATACATCTCATGTTTCTATTAATCCTCCCTGGGATGCTTTTGAGCCGAAGGTAAAAGAGCATTTCAATACATCTCATGTTTCTATTAATCACGAAATCGCAAAAGAAACCGGTGATTTTGAAGTATTTCAATACATCTCATGTTTCTATTAATCCATACGCGCTCATAAAGTACTATGTGAGCATAGAATTTCAATACATCTCATGTTTCTATTAATCGTAATTTTGTCGCCTGTATAGAATCCCTCAGCATATTTCAATACATCTCATGTTTCTATTAATCGACATGCTTACAGAGAATTGAACATCGCGTCAAAAATTTCAATACATCTCATGTTTCTATTAATCAAATATTAAAATAAACAACAGTATGACACGAAATAATTTCAATACATCTCATGTTTCTATTAATCTTAATTTTGTATATGCTTCCATCCGGATATTTGAATTTCAATACATCTCATGTTTCTATTAATCTGATCCGAGATTTCTTTCCCACATTCTGGGCATGATTTCAATACATCTCATGTTTCTATTAATCCAACGCTTTTATCAGCTTTTCCGTTTTTACTATATCTCAAATTCCTTGAAAATACCAGCTTTTTCAAATTTTTCCCAAGTGTAAGTCAAACTTAATAACCATTCCTAATATGCTCATTTTCCCTTATTTCTAAAGGGTTTATAACGGAACACACAAAAAATCACCTGGTAAATCAATTCCCCTATTTTACTTTCAACGATTCTGCTTCTCCTACAGGATCAGAGTTTCGCCCGTTACAATGTCCTTTTTTCCCAAAGTCTCCTCCCCAAAGACATCGTCATTCATCACTTTGATAATACAAATAAAATCTTCATTTTTATCAATTACACGGTTTAACTCAGTTTTCAACTCGATGAGTTTCGATGGTGTTATTTCTCCTCTAAACACAGAAAACTGAAAATGTGACAAATATTTTTTACAGATTTTAAAAACTTTCTGCACCCGTTTTTCATTTACATCATAGAAAACAAAAGCGTAGTTGTACGAAATTTTTCTCATTCTATTTCCCCTCCTCAAGCAAAAACGGAATAAACTCTTTTCCTTCCAAAATAAACTTAATTAACTTATAACAATCCAGTTTTATTGCCGTTCGGTAACTGACTTTTCGCTTTAAAACCGGATGCATAAATACCGATTCCATTCTGCTTTCAAATGCTTCAATAAATATCCTGCGCCCTTCTTCGTTTAGCAGGCAATAATTTACCTTTTTGTCAAAATGTTTTTCTACCTGAATCTTCCGATTATTGATCAGATCAAAAATCGTCCGATATACAATCACCGGTTTAAAAACCTCACTCAAATCAAGACTGAGTGAAAATCTTCCTTCTGATGGTTCATGTAAAAAACTGATTCTCTGATCTAAATGTGTCCGATAGATTGCTGAAATAGTTTTTGTATACAACAATGTGTTTCCGAAGGAAATCAACGCATTGATCGGATTATCCGGTGGACGTTTTACCCGTTTATTCATCATAAAATCTTCTGGAAGAAAATACTGAAACGACCCATAAAATTGAATCCATGCCTCCCCTTCATAAGCCATCAGTTCCGGTATGGTTTCGGCTCTTTCAATTTTTTCAGGAAGTTCCTTTTTCAACCAGTCAATCGCAGGTTTTACCTCTTTTTTATCATGCTTATAATAATGATATAACACATAACTGAGATTTTTCCCGATTCCTGTTACAATTGCTTTTGCAATTTGCATCCGCTGCTCTTCGTATGCACGAACCTGTCTAATCAGCAACCGTCCACTGTTATATTGATCCTTGGGATAAAAAGTCCCGGAATATCCGTTATAATAATTAAAAAAATGAATAACAACATGATTTTGGCTCAAAAAATCCAAAAGTTTTGTATTTACTGTCACTTCATTCAGACAATAAATTTCTTTTGTATTCTCAACCGGAATATAAACATTTTGCCCATTTTTCCGAAAACAAAGTGAATTATCTTTCCGATATAATTCGCCCATTGACATAATATATTTTGTCGTCCCCATATTCTCCCCCTAAATATAACAATATTCATAATATGCGCACTTCTTACATTGTTTTCCATTGATTGGCGGCGGCACCTCTTTTTGCTGCACCAGCATTTCAATCTCGACAATATACTTTTCTAACTGTTCCTCTTCACTTTCTCCTAATTCTACAATCAAAGTTTTCTTGCTTTCCTTATTTTTCTCAATAAACTCCAATTTCCCTTTTCTGATAATCCCCTTTTCCTTTAACTTCTTCAAATAATATAAAAGCTGCCATTTACTTGCTTCCGGGTCAGCATCCGATTTTTTGATTTCTGTCAAATATTCTTTTGTCAGTCTGTCCAGGCGAATATTTTCCAGCTGAATTTCCGTATTTTCATTCTGCGCTTTTTCTTCATGAAGTGCTTTTCCGATCTGAACCTCTTCGCTGTTATCTTCCAGATTAAGACGATTTCCATGCAAATAGCATTGCCGTTTACAATGAAAATAATAATTCATCAATGTACCGTTTACTCGCATATATATCCCCCTTTCTATAAATCTATAAAGTACATATGGTCTCCTTCCAGCTTCTCACGGTCTATTTTCTCATCCTGAAAATATTGCTCTCCGTCATAAACGCAGTATAATTCTCCTATCATCTCATTATAAGGAATCTGAATATTCCGTTTAATCTGATACCGGAACAGATTCAGATCACTCTGACATTCCGATAACTTTACTTTTTTCTCCGAATAATCCATTTGATAATCAGAAAGCAACTCTTTATAATGCTCCCAGATTTTCCTGCCATCTTTTTCCGTTCCATCTTCCATCACCAGTTTCCGGCACAAAATAATATCTACATGCCAGCAGTCTTCCTCGATCAGTTCCATTCGCTTTTGTATTTTGAGAAAGTCCAGTTTTTTTAGGGATTCTGAAAAGAAATATTCCAAACCCTCTTCCGATGTTTTACGATTTTTCATTTCTTTCAAATAATGCATCACCTGTTCATAATAAGTTTGAAATCGCTTTTCTTTTAATACGGTCCTCATCTCTTCATTTCCCAGTGTAAGGGACTTTTCCATCCGATAATCGTCTCTGTAAATTTTCTCCGCCTGATCAAAGTTGAAAAAATACACAATTCCAGGAATTCCGTTTTTGATTCCAGATCTTGCAATTCTTCCAAGAAACTGCTCTTCGCTGTCCAGTTTCGAAATATCCTTATATCCGATATCCATATCAATATCAACGCCGGCTTCAACTATCTGTGTAGAAATCAAAATTACCTTTTTCCATACATTTTCCCGAATTGGTTTCAAAATCGATTCTCTTTCATAAATCGAATCATCTCCCGTCAACAATTTTAACTGCCATTCTGATTGTTCTCCCAGAGCCTCTTTCATTCTATGAAAAAAATCATAAGCTGTCTGTTTTTTGATAAATGTGATCAGTATTTTAGCCCCGCTCTTCTCCCTTAACTGCATATTTTCCAAAACATGTCGCCGCAGCCGATCCAACGTAATTTCTTCCTGCAGCAGTTCATAATTACAGATTACTCTGTTCGCAAATGTCGGGTGAAGCGTATATTTTTCAGGATTACGAATCAGTTTCACTACGTTACATTTTCCATCCACCAGCTGAGATAAATCCGGAAGCGTCGCAGACATAATAATAATTTTCATATTCATCAGCTCTGCACAGCTGTTTAAAAATATCATAATTTCTGTCCATATCGCATTCCGGTAACTCTGTATTTCATCCAGTACAACGACGCTGTTCAATAACTGAAAAAAACTCATAATATCTTCTTTTCCAGTTCCGAAAAGTGTACGAAAAAAGGTAACATGGCTGGAAAGAATGAACGGATAATTTAGAAACTGACGATCCAGAAGCGCTTCTTTATAATATTTTTCCGGATCTTCTTCTACGTTTCCCCTTCCTCTGATCGGCGTCAGCGAGTTCACAACTGCAATATCATTTATCGCCTCTGTTTTTCCAAAAATAGTTTCGAGCGTATGTCTGTTTTGTTCCGCCAGCGTATTAAACGGATAGATTTCGAATACTTTATCCGCATGCTCCAAAAATTTCAGACTCAGATTCAATGCCAGATTGCTTTTTCCGCTTCCAGTCGGCGCCTCTACAAAATAAATACTGTCTTCTTCTGCAGCCTTCAGATTTTCTTCTGCTTCCAAAAAGAGCTCATTTCTGAGGATATTGATCTTCTCTTTACCATCCCATTTCTTTCTCGGATAACTTTCTTTTCCATACTTCCGAATCGATTCCATCAGATGCGAACGCTCATAAATCTCCCTGAATTTGGAAGCGTCAGCCTTTCCAAAACAATCCATCTCAAATCCACTGTTAAATTCTGTCGTCGCATAGTAGTCACAGGCTACCAGAATCGAATATTCCAAACGGATAAAAAAATAGTGTACAATATCGTTTTCTGTTCTCCCAAACGCTTTTCTGCACATAAAGTATTGATTTATACTTTTCGCTATCGGGATCTCGTAAAAAAAGCGCAATTGGGAAAATCCCGGAACCGGTTCTTCTTTCCACTTTCTCAGCAGTTCCTCTGCTTTCAACTGAAAGTTTTTCAGATATGCTTCCATAGATTCGAAATTGCTGTGATGTTTTGCGATTACATAAGACAGTTCCCAAGCAAGTGCAATCAACGCTTTCTTCTGCTCTTTTTCCACTTTATTGAAACCATTTTTAATTTCATATAAATAAAAATCCAGATACAAAAACGCGGATAAAAAAGAATGACTGCTGTCGTCTCCCCAATATTTGGTCGGTATCGTGTTTGGATTCCCCATCTTATTCTTTTGAAAAGCCGGTGTTCCTTTCCCCAAATCATGAAATAAAATCACAGCATCTATCATTTCTTTTACAAGTTTTCCTGCAAAATCATCTTTGTCAAGACCTAACTTAGTTAAAAAATTTTCTTCTATTTTCAGCAGCTTTCTTTCCTGACTTATCCTGATCCGATACTTCTCACAGCGCGCGATATGTTCCTGTAATAATTCTCTTTTCCCGGAAACAGGATCTCTGTGTGCATAAACCTCCCAATCTCCGTGAAAAATTACACTTAAATTCATCTTTTCCGCTCATTTCTGCGCACGCTTTTTGTGCATATCGAGTTTGTGTCAAGTGCGCGCAGACACAAATCTCACGATCGAAAAATTTTATTTTTCAATCTTTCCCCTCTTTAGGAAATAAGGCTGCAGTAAAAATTTTCTTTTTTCCTGCAGCCTTATTTTCAGTAAAATATGATATTTTTCCCCTGTACCTGAAAGACTGTTTGTTTCGCTTCTTCTACAATTTCATCTGAAAAAGCAAACTTCCGATACTCGTATTGATTCGTTTCTTCTTTCAGCCCTACTGGAAGTGTTTCCCGGTATTTAAAACTGTACGCCTCCAACTCATCCATCAGAAAACTCTCCTCCGGAAATAAGCTGTCGATCCGCTGACCTGCAGGATCTGTTGTTTCCACTTCCACTCTTTCAACCTCCAGAATGTCAGCAGAATGATCATTTTTTCCCAGATAAGGAATATAAATGCTCTGCTTTTTTTCCAGCATTTCGGCCAGTTTTTCGCTTTCTTCACAGTCGAGCAAAACATAAATCAGCCACTCCGGTTTTTCCAGCCACTGCTCCTGAACAATCAGGTTCCCGCCCTGTTCAAGGGAGCCAATCGAATTGTTGAACGTCTGCACTTTTTTCAGAAAAATCCCATTTTTTACACATGGAATTACTGACACCTTTAACGCTTGCAACCGCTCATAAAATTCCGGAAATCGATCCTCTTTCTGCATCTGCTGATAGCCGTCATACCCCAATATCGCTCCAAATATACCGAGCAATGCAACTTTATGAATCTGAGCATAAGTAAAATAATAATAACTGTTTACTGCCGGTATTTTAAAAAAAGCATGTTTCCCTTTCAGCCGGAATTTCAGTGCCTGCATCAAACCACCTCTTTTCCGGTAACGATATGAAAGAGCTGACTCTGTTCCGGGATTCCCTCCAGTTTGGTTGTTGCAGGATTATAATAAATTTCAATTTTTTGAATTTTGTCCATAACGTCTCTCAGGATTTTTTCACACTCTGAAAGATTGATTTTATTTTTATCCTCTTCTTTTTCGAATTTGATATATTCTGTTAAATTGGGTAGATATAGGGTTTTGTCCGTTTCAACAAATAAACCAAATTCATTTTCACATCCCTCTTTCGCGTTCGTGGAATAAGCCGTCGCTGCAGTCAGTGCGGTCTGCTTAAACAACGTATAATCCTCCTCCGAATAGCCTGTCGTTGCGCCCAGTTCTTCATATCCCCGATATGCCAGCGGATTGATCACAAACGGATAAAAATAATGCGCTTCCTCACAGCAGATCTTCGTTCCGATCGTAGAATTTTTCTTTTCTTCCTCTGTTTTTGAAGCGGTTCGAAACGGAGATAAGATCGGCTGTTCTACAATTCTTGCATCCTCATAAACATTCATTCCCTGCCCAAACTGAACTGCTCCGGTAATAGAAATATTGTTATCTGCTTCTGCAAATGTCGCGCCAAAATTTTTGACATCGACTGCTTGAAATAACTTTTGCAATACTTCCGGCGTTTTCTCATTTTTCAGATCTTTTACCTGAAAAATATATTCATATCGTTCTTTTAATGTTCTCGGAAGCAGCTCCTGCTTCTTTCCATCCAGTTTCATGGATTTTATATACAAAACCGGATATCCCTGTTCTTCCCACATCTTTTTCATCGGATACTTAAACGCTTTATCGCTCCCGAAAATCTCATTTCCTGCTGTCCGTTTCGGATATCCGGAAAAATCTGCATTCCAGTTCGCCATCAATGCTGCAACACCCAATACACCATAAACTCTTTTCTTCATTTCTTTTCTCCCCCGTTTTCCTGCGCAACTGCTTTTTCACTCTTCTCATAAATCAGACTGGAATCCATAAATCCAGCCACCACCATTTCCTGATGGATCACAAACTTGTCCGTCACTCCCATAATATGCCCAATCAGCTGAACTGCCTTTCCATACTTTGGATCGAAACGTTCCACCTTGTAATTGTACTTTCGGAAAAGATCATACAATCTCGATTTTACAATGTCCGACGTTTTCACTTCCAAAATACTATTGAGCCACGAACACGGCTTCGAATTTCCCTGCGATAAATCCAGCAGATATGCCGCCATCTGCCCTGCCGCATAACAAAATTCGTCCTTTGAAGAAAAATCCCATTCTTCCTTTGTTGTTAAATGTTGTTTCAATTCTTTCCTGACCTGATTCATACGTTCTTCCATCCCCCTGTCTTCATGAAAATAATCCAAAAGCGACCATCTGACATTCAGCTGTCTTTTTACAGTTTTTCTAACATTCTCACTATTTTGCTGAAGCGCATTTCGAATCAACTGCCATGTCATCCGCTCCAAAAACGTTTCCACACCATTTGTTTGTCCTAACCAGAACCAGGCGAATAACCACCGTCTGTTTTCCAGAAAAATCTGTTCGATTCCGATGTGCCCCATGTCTAAATCTTTGGCAGCGGTAAAAAAATTTACAGTCATTCTTCCCTGAAAAAAACTTTGATCTATAATTCCACGAATTTCCCATAATCTGGTATAACTTTTTTCATAGCTGCTCAGTCCTTTTTCTTCATCAGTCGCCACATGAATTAAATTTTTCAATTGAAATATCCGTTCAAGCTCCGGTTCATAATTGCAGACAATGTCCCAATCATGTATTTCCACTTCTTTCCCTTTTTTCAGTCTCAGGTAATATCCTCCCGAAACTGCCGGAGGCTCTTCTGTATTTCTGAACGCTTTTATTCTGATCGCATCATCCGGACAAACATAAACATTTACCTTATCTTTTGCTGCAAAACCGGACAAATAATCAAACAACTGCATCTGCAACAACGTCTCATCCTGATCCAAAAGATACGGTACTGTTACTTTTCTGGAATAATGATGCAGATATGGTTTTTTGGAATTCATCCCCATATTGTTATTGGGAAGTCCCAGAATTTTTCCATCCTGCTTTCTGTTAAAATCATTGCTGTTATACAGATTGGGAAGCAGATATCGAAGCCCTTCCTGTTGATAAACAGCTCTCGTTTTATCTTCATTTTCCCAGACAAAAAACAACTTACAGTAATCTTTTTTAGAAAAATCAATCCCGTCAAAAACCTGTCTTTCCAACACAATTTTCCGGATTCTTTCCAACAATTCTGAATCGACTTCCCCCAGTTTTTCTTTTACGCTTCCATACAATTCCCGCGTTTTTCCCTTTTTATATTTTTTCTCCGGACTTTTCAAAACATCAAAATATCCGTTTATCACCTCGTCCGTCAGTTTTTCTCCTGAAATACTGTCTTTTTTTACAAAAAAGGATAAATACTGATTGGAATGGATCACCTTTTTGGAATCCACTGGCTTATTCATATCGATCAGTTTGCTCCAATAATCCAGATAACAGATCAGATCATAATACTTCGACTCACTGCCTGCGATTTTTCCCTCTTTCCGATCGTATTGAATCTCCAGCGTATCCCCAATCCAATACCCACTTTCCGTCAGAAAAAGAAGTCTGTATGTTCCATTTTTCGGCAGATATTCATCCAGAATCAACCGCTCCCCTTTTTCTTCCAACATCGCCTGAAAAGACTCCCGAAGTTCTTCCAGCATCCTTCTCCCCCTTTACAGATATCTGTAATTCATAAAACCACTTCCACGGCTGCATCGTTCTCCCGCTCCCGTCCCCAACGCCATATACAAAAGCTGCTGACTTCTCGGGTCCTGTGTTGCCGTCAGACTGATTTTATCGCCCAACAATGTAATTCCTTTATACGGGACTTTTACCGGCTTCGTGTTTGAAAACTCCAGCATCTGATATAGCTCAAAATCCTCGTCCAGTTTTCCCCCCGTCAGGCTGTAATACTTTTTCAGCAAATTCTCTTTCAGCTGTCTTTCAAACGCATCTACGGAATGATTCCACCGCCAGTACTCCCCTTCTGTCCGTATAATCACCGGCGTCAAACTGTAGATCCTTTCTAACATTTTCTGGACAACTACACGGATCTCACCGTTTAAAATATGCAGTTTATCCGTCCTGCTTCCCGGAAGCTGATTCAAAAAATACTCCGCCAACTCCGGTTTCACCGTCCTGATCCGTATCGTGTAAAGCTTTCCCGGCAGATAACTTTTATCCGGTTCCGGCTGATACGGTCGATCGAACACATAGAACTTAAATTCCTGCTTTTCATGGAAAACCGCATATTTCTCAGTTTTGCACAGTGCCCGATCGATTACCTGAGCAATCATTTCGGAACTCTTTTCATATGCAGTCTTTTCAAAAAACTGCATTTTGAATGCCAATTCAAATACCAGCATCGCATTCCCCCCATTTCATTTTTAAATCCGGATTTTACACCTTGTGTTTGTGTTCAATTTAAACATTGAAATTAAACTTTATTTACATTTCAAAACCACTCTAACAATGCAATTCTGCAATCACCTGGTTTTTATTCATCATTTTTATACCATAATTATAATTCTTCTTTTTTTGTTGTCAATATTTTTATACTTTTTTTACTGATATAAATACAAAGTTTCCAACTAAACAGGATATCATCAATCGAATGGATTGTCATTGAACTGATAGTTTAAAATCAAGAAGGTCACCGCATCCATCCAATTCAGCTTTTTAGCTTTTTAGGTTGCTTCTATTTTAGTTTTATATATATTTTTGTA
>ERZ779842.2090-NODE-2090-length-14549-cov-3.382089_pt1 | contig 14549 bp, 16 predicted proteins | sample MGYA00511095_ERZ779842 | MGnify/ENA primary metagenome ERZ779842 (study PRJEB29588, sample SAMEA2154036) | human gut metagenome | biome: human gut; feature: human-associated habitat; material: faeces | place: Denmark | collected 2008/2010 ... | reverse complement strand
GCTACAAAATAACTTTTTATAACAAGTTTAAACTCCTCTATTTGAAACAGTTCGAAACAAATTAAAACAAAAACTTATAAACATATCTCAGATACAGGGTGGACATACCGTCCTCCCTGTATTTTTTAAGGAGGCTATTGCTACTATGGAAAAGTCCATTAAAAAATACTGGCCGATTTTTGTACTTCCTACATTCGCAGCATTTATCATCGGCTTCATCGTTCCTTTCATCGAAGGTATTTACTTATCATTTTGCAAATTTACTACAATCAGAGATGCCTCTTTCGTGGGCTTATCTAATTATGTAGAAGCATTTAAAGACAATACATTTACTCATGCATTTGGCTTTACAGCAGTTTTTGCTGTTGTAACTTTAGTTTTAATCAACGTTCTTGCCTTTGCTATCGCACTTGCACTGACACAGAAAATCAAAGGCACAAACATTTTCCGTACTATATTCTTTATGCCTAACTTAATCGGTGGTATCGTACTCGGTTATATCTGGCAGTTAATCTTTGATGGTATTTTTGAAAAATTTGACCTGGCACTGAAATTAAGTGCAAAGCTTGGTTTCTGGGGTCTTGTCATTTTAATATGCTGGCAGCAGATTGGTTACATGATGATCATCTATATTGCAGGACTTCAGAATGTATCGGATGATCTGATCGAGGCAGCACAGATCGATGGAGCTACCTGGTCGAAGACCCTCTGGAAGGTAAAGCTTCCTATGGTAATGCCGTCTATCACCATCTGTGTATTTCTGACATTGACCAACTCCTTCAAGCTCTTTGATCAGAACCTGGCTCTGACCGGTGGAGATCCGAACCATTTCACAGAGATGCTTGCTCTCAATATTTACCAGACCTTCTATGCGAGGGCAGGAGCCCAATGGAAAGGACTTGGACAGGCAAAAGCAGTTCTGTTCTGTGTTCTGGTCATTGCAATCTCCATGATTCAGCTGAAGGCAACACGTTCCAGGGAGGTGCAGCAGTAGATGGGTAAGAAAAAGAGAATGATAGATTCTATATGGGTTGTACTTTTATCCATACTGGCAGTATTATATGTATATCCCATTATTATGATCCTGTTCAATTCCATGAAAAAGGAGACAGCGATCACCACCGCAGGCGCATTCAGCCTGCCGACTGCAGATTCCTTTGCAGGTATTGAAAATTATATCAATGCCATTGCATCCAAAGGATTCCTGCAGAGTCTGTGTTACAGCCTTTTGATCACTATTACATCGGTGATCGCGATCCTGGTTTGCTGTTCCATGTGCGCATGGTACATTACCAGAGTCAAAGGACCGGTATCGAAGATGTTATATTTCCTTTTTGTATTTTCTATGGTGGTTCCGTTTCAGATGGTCATGTTCACCCTGTCACAGACAGCGGACAGTCTGAAACTCAACACTCCGTGGAATATCTGGATCATTTATCTGGGATTTGGAGCAGGATTGGCAGTATTTATGTTTGCAGGCTTTATGAAATCCATTCCGCTGGAGATCGAGGAAGCATCCATGATCGATGGATGTAATCCGATCCAGACCTTTTTCCTGATCGTGCTTCCGATCCTGAAGCCGACGCTGGTATCTGTAGGAATTCTGGAAGCTATGTGGGTATGGAACGATTATCTTCTGCCGACACTGGTACTGGATATCAAGAAATACAAGACGATCCCCATGTTGATTCAGTATTTCCGTGGAAGCTACGGAAAAGTAGAGATGGGTCCTATGATGGCAAGTATTATGCTGACAGTTATCCCGATCGTGATCGTATACCTGCTCGGACAAAAACATATTATCAAAGGAGTAGCTGCAGGAGCAGTTAAAGGATAATTAATGTTATGACCATCAAAGATATTGCAAAAGAATCCGGATATGCAGTAGGAACTGTGTCAAGGGTATTAAATAATCATCCAGATGTATCAGAGAAAGCAAGGGAGACAATCCTGGCGGTGGTGGAAAAGCACCATTTCCGATTAAATAACAATGCAAAACATCTGAAGCAGCAGGCCAGCAAAGGCATTGCAGTCATTGTGAAAGGTTCACAGAATATGTTATTTGCTTCCATTGTGGAGCGGCTGCAGGGACTGATTGAGGAAAAAGATTTTGTCAGCTTCATCTATTATATTGGTGAGGAAGAAAATGAGGTGGAGCAGGCAGAGAGTGTCTGTCTGGAGCGGCATCCCAAGGGAATCTTCTTCCTGGGAAGTAATCTGGAGTTCTTCAGGGAACGGTTTGCAAGACTGGATGTGCCCTGTGTGCTGGTTACCAACTCAGCAGCAAAGTTATCTTTTCCGAATCTGTCCAGTGTCAGTACGGATGACGCTGCTGCAGCAGAGGCGGCGGTGGAATATCTGATCCAGCTGGGACATGAAAGAATTGGCGTGCTGGGAGGCCGGATGGAATGGTCACATGCAGCATTTACCAGAGGCATCGGATGCGAACAGGCATTTCGGAATCATGAGATGGTATTTGATAAGAAAAAGCAGTATGAACCGGCACTGTTTTCCATGGAAGAAGGCTATCATGCCATGGGAGCACTGCTTGATAAGATGCCGGAGCTGACTGCCGTATTCGCCATGGCGGATGTGCTGGCAGTGGGAGCGATCCGGGCGATCCGGGATCGGGGTCTTCGGGTACCGGAGGATATCTCGGTGATCGGTTTTGATGGTATTGATCTGGGTAATTATCTGACACCCAGACTTACAACGATCCGTCAGAAGAGTGACAGGATCGCAGATCGCAGTATGGCGATCCTGGTTGACAGGATCGAGGAAGAAAAAGAAGCAATACATGAGCTGGTATCTTTTGACATTATTGCCGGAGAGAGTGTGGCGAAGGTGTCCGCGCAGAAGTAATATCCGGATGTTGGGAGACTCAGAACAGGAGGAACAAAAATGGCTGATATCACGTTTAAACATGTGGTAAAAACATATGATAAAGGAAATACCGTAGTGCCGGATCTGAATCTGGAGATCAAGGACAAAGAGTTTGTTGTTCTGGTTGGACCATCCGGCTGCGGAAAATCAACAACCCTGCGTATGATTGCAGGACTGGAGGAGGTATCAGGCGGCGAGCTGTATATTGGTGATCGCAAGGTCAATGACGTGCCGCCCAAGGACAGAGACATTGCCATGGTATTCCAGAGCTATGCGCTCTATCCACATATGACTGTCTATAAGAATATGGCATTTGCGCTGGAACTGAGAAAGGTTCCAAAGGATGAGATTGATAAAAAGGTAAGGGAAGCAGCAAAAATCCTGGGACTGGAAGAATATCTGAAGAGAAAACCAAAGGAGCTGTCCGGAGGTCAGCGCCAGCGTGTGGCTCTGGGACGTGCTATGGTGCGTCAGCCGGCTGTATTCCTGCTGGATGAGCCGCTGTCCAATCTGGACGCCAAGCTTCGTACAGAGATGAGAAGCCAGATCGCAGCACTTCACAAACGTCTGCAGACCACATTTGTCTATGTCACCCACGATCAGACCGAGGCTATGACCATGGGAGACCGGATCGTTGTCATGAAAGATGGAGTGATTCAGCAGTTTGATACACCGCAGATGCTGTATAACTATCCGTGTAATAAATTTGTGGCAGGATTCATCGGTTCTCCGCAGATGAATTTCCTTAATGTAGTTGTGAAAAAAGAAGGCGAGAATCTGTTCCTGACCTTTGGTACTTATAAGATCCCGGTACAGAAGCCGGAGCTGGAAGCTTATGTGGACAAAGAGGTGATCATGGGAATCCGGCCGGAAGACATTCATGCGGAAGAGTCATTCCTGTCTATATCAGAAGCTTCTAACATTGAAGCAAACGTGGATCTGGCAGAGATGATGGGTTCAGAGATTTATCTGTATCTGAACTGCTGTGGACAGAAAATGGTAGCAAGAGTACCGTCCCGTACTGGCATCCGTGCCGATGATATGGTGAAACTGGCTCTGGATGTGAATAAGATCCATGTATTTGATGCAGAGACAGAGAATGTGATCTGTCACTGATGAACAGACAGATCAACTATTCGGAGGGAACATGCTATGATGGATAAAACACAGCAGAAGAAGAGCAGTGGAGTCCTGATGCATCTTTCATCACTTCCGTCAGAATACGGAATTGGAAGTATGGGTGCTCCTGCCCGAAAATTTGTAGATTTTCTGAAGAAGGCGGGGCAGACATACTGGCAGATGCTGCCAATCTGTCCTACCAGCTATGGAGATTCGCCCTATCAGTCTTTTTCGGCTTATGCGGGAAATCCGTATTTTATTGATCTGGAAATGCTGGAAAGTGCCGGTTATCTGGAAGCGGAAGATTATAAGACGGTTGACTGGGAAAGTGCACCGGACCATGTGAATTATGGAGCATTGTATCAGAAGCGCTATCCGATCCTCAGAAAGGCAGTCAGAAGGTTTCAGGAGACTGCATCGGACGACTATGAGGCGTTTTGCAGGCAAAATGATTATTGGCTTCATGACTATGCTTCCTTTATGGCACTGAAGGCTGCCAGCGGCGGAAAAGCCTGGATGGACTGGGAACCGGCATTAAGAAATCGGGAGCAGAAAGCCCTTGAACATGCAGCGGCCGCTTATAAAGAAGAGATTGAATTCTGGAAAAGCCTGCAGTATCTGTTCTTTGAACAGTGGAAGGCTTTGAGAGAATATGCCAATGAGGCAGGACTTCAGATTATAGGAGATCTTCCTATCTATGTGTCTCTGGACAGTGTGGACGTGTGGGCACACCCGGAACTGTTTCAGCTGGATGAGAACAAAGTGCCAAGAGAGGTGGCGGGATGTCCGCCAGATGGATTTTCTGCTGATGGACAGCTGTGGGGAAATCCGCTGTTTGACTGGGATTATATGAAACAGAATGGTTACCGGTGGTGGACCGCCAGGATTGGTTATCTGTGTAAAGTCTATGATATGCTCAGGATCGATCATTTCCGTGGATTTGATTCCTATTTTGCCATTCCTTATGGAGATACCAATGCAAAACGGGGATACTGGAAGCAGGGACCGGGCATGGATCTGTTCCATGCAGTGGAGCAGCAGATCGGAGCACAGAACATTATGGCGGAAGATTTAGGCTATATGACTGAGTCTGTGAAAAAACTGCTGGCAGACAGTGGCTTTCCTGGGATCAAGCTGTTACAATTTGCTTTTGACAGCAGAGATGGCGGAGGCACCAGTTATTTTCCGGAGGATTATCCACCAAACTGTGTGGCTTATGTGGGAACTCATGACAATGATACTGCAGTCGGGTGGACAACTTCTGCAGAGCCAGAGGATGTGAAACGTGCCTATGATTATCTGGGTGTGACTGACGCTGCAGATATCAACTGGGTCATGATGCGTGCCATCTGGAACAGCCGGGCGAATCTGACCATTGTACTGGCTCAGGATCTGCTGGGACTGGGAAGCGAGTCCAGAATGAATAAGCCGTCCACCGTGGGCAGTAACTGGTGCTGGCGGGCAGTGGAAGGCTGCTTTACGGATGCACTGGCTGCAAAAGTGCGTGGAGAGATGGAGCGTTTTGGAAGGCTTGACAGACCGGATAAAAAAGTTTGAAAAAGTGCGAAAATATAGTTGACATCAGGTGCTGGCTGTGCTAAGATAACAAAGGTTATGAAATGAAAGAAGAGTATCCACTCTCACCTTGGCACATAGCACAGTCAGTGACCTGGGTTAATACAGCATTGAAATGTGTTTTGCGGCACATTCCTTTTGTATGATAGGTGGATAGTTTTCTACCTATTTTTTTATGTTTCGGAGGTGTACAACTATTAGCGAATTAATGATCAACGAGCAGATCAGGGACAGAGAAGTCCGTCTGATTGGTCAGGATGGTGAACAGTTAGGTGTAATGCCCATCACAGAAGCGATGAAGTTAGCGAGGGAGGCTGAGCTGGATCTGGTAAAGATTGCTCCGACCGCAAAACCGCCTGTATGTAAGATTATCGACTATGGAAAATATCGGTATGAGCAGGCAAGAAAAGAGAAGGAAGCAAAGAAGAAGCAGAAGGTCATCGATATCAAGGAGATCAGACTTTCCCCCAATATCGACACCAACGATCTGAATACCAAGATCGGTGCAGCCAGAAAGTTCCTGACCAAGGGAGACAGAGTGAAGATCACCCTGAGATTCCGCGGCAGAGAGATGGCACACATGAACAACAGCAAGCATATCTTGGATGATATTGCACAGAGCCTGTCCGATATTGCGGTAGTGGAAAAAGCTCCCAAGGTAGAAGGCAGAAGCATGACTATGTTTTTAACTGAGAAGCGTTAATTCGTACAGTTAAAAAGTGTCGGATTCCGACACGATAGATTAAGTAAAGTTTAGGAGGAACTCGTTATGCCCAAAATGAAGACAAGCAGAGCAGCAGCTAAGCGCTTTAAAGCAACAGGAACCGGTAAGTTAAAGAGATCTAAAGCTTACAAGAGCCATATCTTAACCAAGAAGTCTACCAAGAGAAAACGTAATCTGAGAAAGCCTGCAATTACGGATGCAACTAATGTTAAGAATATGAAGAAGATTTTACCTTATTTATAATTCAGGCGAGGAGGAAATAAGACATGGCAAGAATTAAAGGTGGCTTAAATGCCAAGAAGAAGCACAATAGAGTATTAAAGCTTGCAAAGGGCTACAGAGGCGCAAGAAGCAAGCAGTACAGAGTAGCAAAGCAGTCTGTTATGAGAGCTCTGACCAGCTCTTATGCAGGTAGAAAAGAGAGAAAGCGTCAGTTCAGACAGCTGTGGATCGCTCGTATCAACGCAGCAGCCAGAATGAACGGTTTATCCTACAGCAAATTCATGTATGGTCTGAAGCTTGCAGGCGTTGATATGAACAGAAAGATGCTGGCAGACCTGGCAGTTAACGATGCAGAAGGTTTCAAGACCCTTGCAGAGCTGGCTAAGTCCAAGATCGCGTAAATAATAGCAACTGTTAAGGCTGGACACACTGTTTTCGGATGGTGCGGACAGCCTTTCTTTTTGCAACTATTTGGAAGGAGACCATTATGATAAATCCCGGAATGATGATGAAACTGATGAATGCGAAGAATACCTTCGAGAGTAATCATCCCAAATTTGTAGCGTTTGTAAGCAGATTTTTTATGGGTGGAGCGATCACGGAAGGAACCATTATCGAGATCACGATCACAAGACCCGGTGAAGAGCCTGTGTCCACGAATCTGAAGGTACAGAAATCCGATCTGGATCTGGTAGAGGAGCTTAAGAATCTGAGATGAAGATAATATTTTTTGATATTGACGGAACCTTAATATGCGGAGGAAGTGAACTGATGTCAGAGAGCACGAAGGAAGCCATCCGCATCGCCAGAGCCAACGGTCATATCTGCATGATCAACACCGGGCGTACGAAACGGCTGGTAGGGGAAAATCTTACCGGACAGGTGGAATTCGACGGATTGTTATTGGGCTGCGGAACGGAGATTGAATTTCATGGAAAACAGCTGATGCACAAGACATTTTCCATGGAGGAGTCTAAGGCAATTCTGACAGCCATGAAAAAATATCATGTGGATGCGGTTCTGGAAGGCAGCAGGGAAGACTATGCTCCCAGAGGAGAAGAAGTATTTACCGAAACTTTCCGCCATATGGCACTTGAGATTGAGAATAGAAAATACGATCGCTATGTCAATGCACCGGGCAACTATGATAAATTATATGCCTATGCGGAGACTCTGGCGGGAATGGACGGAATGAAGCATGACCTGTCGGAAATACTGGATTTTATTGACAGAGAACAAGGGTTTTACGAGATTGTTCCCAAAGGATATTCCAAGGCAACAGCAATCCGTTACATTACGGACTATTTGAAGATCCCCATGGAAGACACTGTGGCCATCGGGGACAGCAATAACGACCTGCCGATGTTAAAGTATGCCAACACCAGCATTGCTATGGGTAATTCCAGTAAACAGGTGTTGGAAACAGCAGATTATATCACCACGGATGTGGATAAAGACGGCATCTGGAACGCTCTGAAGTGGTTGGGAGTCTTGGATAAGTAAAATGGATAAGCAAATAAGTAAAATGGTAAAAATGTAAAAATAGTAAAAATTAGGACTGGCAAAATAAAGGAACATGGAGTATAATATCTTATGTTCCTTTTGCAGATATGGTTCATCGGTAGAACGCTAGCTTCCCAAGCTGGAAAGGCGGGTTCGATTCCCGTTATCTGCTTATTTGAAATTTCGTTGAAAGTGCGGGAAAGCCAATATTTATCGGCATTCCCGCACTTTTCATTATTTCCGAATCAAAAGCATTTTTGCCTAAAAATGCAACACGCCTTACAGGTTCAATTTCTGAATCAGAGCATCCTGCAATACCTGTGAAAAATTAACATTCATGTCTGTAGCAGCTTCATTCAGCCATTCAGGAATGGAAAGAGTTTTTTTGATGGCTTTGGAGTTATGCTTTTTCTGGTATGCTATGAGGTCAAAGGGCACAATTATACAGAAGGTATCGGAAACTGCGGTGATGGCGTAGGGCTCTGTGGCCGGGGGAAGAGATTCCCTATTCTCTATACGGGAGACTACGGCAAGACCAAGCGCATCCCATGCCATTTCGTAGGCGTTCTGCATATTTTCCCCCTGTGTCATGCATTCGGGAAAATCTGGGAAGGTGATCCAAAATCCTCCTTCTTCCGCTTTATGGAAAAGTGCTGGATAAAAAAGTTTTTTCATTCTTATACTCCTTACTGTGGCTGTTATTTTAAGCCGGCCTGTTTTAGTATTGCCTGTTCCAGGCCTTTTTTTATGCCTCTGCAATGATAAGGAACGATAACGGTTTTATGAGTGTCTGTGTTCTTCAGTTTTACATGGGAGCCATTTTGGCTGGTAACCGTAAAACCGTTTCTTAGTAGGAGTTTGATCATCTCCTGTGAGGTCATTGGCATCTTTGGTATCTCCTTTTCAACCTCAAAGCCATTGTAATATGTAATATTACGTATGCCAATAAATAATACGTAATATTACATATAAAAAGAAAGAAGTAATAGTAGTGTGTTGGGGTAATATAAAACAGTAATTTTGAAAAACAGAATATTTCAGAATAGCATCAGCCGCCGAGTGTTCTACGGGATATTCAATAAGGTGAACCTAGACACTGGCGATACGGGCGAACCGCACTCCTCCCGGAACTGATGCCAAGGTTATTATATAACGATACGCAGAAGGACACAATGGGAAGTGTCAGTTTTGCATATTTTTTTATGTGTTGACAATAATCCGATTTCGGATTATAATGTTGCTTAGTCCGATTTCGGATAAAAACAAACAGATGCAACGATGTAGTTACAGGAGGAAAGCGATATGGAAGAGGAAAGCAGAAAATCTTTTGTGCAGATCACATTGTACAATCAGCTGATCAAAGAGATGGATGACCTGTACCGGGTCTATGCAAAAAACTGTAATCTGTCGGAGACGGCTTTCTGGATTCTGTATTGTATCCGGGAACGGGAAAAAGAGGCGTTTACCCAGAGGGAGATCTGCGACTATTGGTTCTACACGCCCCAGACAGTGAATTCCGCACTGAAAAATATGACGGAGGAAGGTCTGCTTATTCTGCGGACGGAGGAAGACAACCGCAAGAATAAGAGGATATATCTCACAGAGAAGGGGAAAGAGACTGTGGAGAGGATCGTGGTTCCGCTGATGGATGCGGAGCGCCGGGCATTGGCGGCGATAGGAGAGCAGGAGGCAGAAATATTCCTGAAAACTATGAAAAAACATACGGAATTTTTCCGAGAAGAAATAGAGGAACTGACAAGACAAGGGGATCCCGCGTGATCGCAGGAACCTCCGATGATGACACGAAAACGATGCCTGCATAATGCGCAGAAGTATCTGTTGAGAAAGTGCCGGAAGGCATGCGGGTAATAGTAAGGCATGAGGTTATTATGAAAATACAGTTATCTGATCATTTTAGTTATAAACGGCTGCTGCGTTTCGTGGCACCTTCCATTTTAATGTTGTTATGTACTTCGGTGTACAGTATCGTCGATGGCTTTTTTGTATCCAACTATGTGGGAAAGACGCCTTTCGCCGCCCTGAATCTGGTGATGCCGGTGCTGATGGGTGTGGGAACTCTTGGATTCATGGCAGGTACCGGAGGAAGCGCCGTGGTCTCCATGACGCTGGGAGAAGGGAAAAAGGAACTGGCTAACGAATTTTTTTCGCTGATCGTATATGTGACACTGGCGGTGTCAATCGTGGTGGGATTCATCTGTTTTGTTTTAGCACCGCAGATCGCACTGGCACTGGGAGCAAACGGAGAACTGGAAGCGGACTGCGTGCGTTATTCCAGAATCTTGTTTTTGTCCTCCCCGGCATTTGTTATGCAGTATTTGTTCCAGAGCTTTTTTATCGCAGCGGAGAAGCCGACTTTGAGTTTAAAGGTAAATGTGATCGCAGGACTGACCAATGCGGTGTTAGACTATGTGTTGATCGTGGCATTTCCTTTGGGACTGGTGGGAGCAGCACTGGCTACCGCAGCGGGACAGCTCGTCGGCGGAATCATCCCTGTAATCTATTTTTCCAGAGAGAACGGCAGCTTACTGCAGCTGGGGAAGGCGAAGTGGCATGGAAAAGTCATCTGGCAGACTGTGACCAACGGATCTTCTGAGCTGGTGACAAATATCTCTACCTCTATCGTTAGCATCCTGTATAACTTCCAGCTGATGGAAGCAGCAGGCGAGAATGGTGTGGCGGCTTATGGCATCATCATGTACGTGGACATTATTTTCATGACCTTGTATCTGGGATATTCCCTGGGATCTGCTCCTATCGTCAGCTTCCATTACGGTGCGGGCAATCATGCGGAACTGAAAAATCTTTGCCGGAAAAGTCTGGTCATTATCTCGGCCGGCGGTGTGATTCTGCTGACCGCTTCTCAGATTCTGGCCGGACCGTTAGTAAAAATCTTCGCAAACTACGATCAGGAGTTATTGGAGATGACCACCTGGGGATTTCGGATCTATGCCATTGCTTTCATGGTCCGCGGCATGAACGTGTGGGGTTCCTCCTTCTTCACAGCCCTGAACAACGGAGCCGTATCCGCAGCAATCTCTTTCCTGCGTACCTTCGTGTTCCAGATCGTCATCGTGCTGATCCTGCCGAAACTGATCGGCATTACCGGTGTATGGCTGTCCATCGTACTGGCAGAGTTCCTGGCACTGTTTGTGACAATAGGATTCCTGATCGCCAAGAGAAAAAAATATCATTATGCATAACTATTCAAAGCCATGCAAACTGCGTTCTGCGAATGCTTCGGATTGTTTCCTTGACAGAAAAATGACAAATATTTATACTGAAAGTGCACTTTGTTCTCTATAAAAGCGCAGAAACGAGGAAATGAAAATGGGTGTTTTATCGAACTTAGAACCGAAGAAAGTATTTTACTATTTTGAAGAGATCACGAAGATCCCTCACGGCTCCGGCAATGTGGAGCAGATCAGCGATTTCCTGGTGGACTTTGCGAAAGCACATAAGCTTTTCTATATACAGGATGCTATGAAAAATGTCATTATGGTCAAGGAGGCAACTCCCGGATACGAGAATGAGCCGGTGGTGATCCTGCAGGGACATATGGACATGGTAGCGGTGCAGACACCGGATTGCACCATGGATATGAAGACGGAAGGACTGAAAGTAGGGATCGACGGAGACAGCGTCTATGCGGAGAATACCAGCCTCGGGGGCGATGATGGTATTGCTGTGGCTTATGCACTGGCATTATTGGATTCCGAGGACATCAGGCATCCCCGTTTGGAAGTCATCATTACGGTGGATGAGGAAGTCGGTATGGACGGAGCCAGAGAGATTGACCTGTCTATGTTACAGGGTCATCGCATGATCAATCTGGATTCCGAGGACGAAGGCATTTTCCTGACCAGCTGTGCCGGCGGTGCCAGAGTGAACTGCCGTTTCCCGATGAAAAAACAGGAGCTTACGGGCGTGCGCTATGAGGTGGAAGTCTCCGGCCTCTTAGGAGGACATTCCGGCGGAGAGATACATAAGGAAAGAGGCAATTCCAATTGTATCCTGGGAAGATTTCTGTGGAAGCTGTCTGAGAAAATGCCTGTAGGACTGGTATCTGCGGACGGAGGACTGGCAGACAATGCCATCCCCAGACAGACGAAAGCAGTCGTCGTAGTAGAGGAAAAAGATGCGGAAAGCTTAGAGCAGCAGGCAGCAGCTTTGGCAGCAGAACTGGGTGACGAACTTGCCACCAAGGATCCGGACGTAAAGGTAACCGCAAAAAGGTTAGCAGACACTGCAGAGACAATCACCTGTGCTGCGCCGGAAGCTACAAAACGTGTGGCAGCCTTTTTGCAGGCGACTCCCAACGGCGTACAGGCGATGAGCGCAGATATGCCGGGGCTGGTACAGACTTCTCTGAATCTGGGTATACTGAAAGCAGATGCGGAAGTTTTGCGGGCAGAGTATTCTGTCAGAAGCAGCGTGGAAAGTGAGAAAGATAACCTGATTGCAAAGCTTTCTGCACTGGTGGAACTGACAGGCGGCGATTACGTGGTGACCGGAGATTATCCCGGCTGGAAGTACCGCGTCCATTCTCCACTGCGGGAAAAAATGGTGAAGCTGTATGCGGAAATGTACGGCACTGAGCCTAAGGTGGAGGCTATCCATGCAGGACTGGAGTGCGGACTGTTAGGCAGCAAGATCACAGACCTTGATTGTGTATCCATGGGACCGGATATGAAGGACATTCATACGACCGAGGAGACCTTAAGCATATCTTCCACGAAGAGAGTGTGGGAATATCTGGTAAGGGTTCTGGAGACGAAGGACTGACTGAATTTGAGTAACAGGAAGTCCAGAGAAGCCAATAAGATAGAAACGATCGAAAAATGTAAAGAGTTTGCAAATTGAAAAAGCTAAAATATAAATAACGTTGGAGGAAATACACTGTCACGGCGGTGTCAATAAAAAAATGAGCGATAAGATTTTATTCCAGTGTGACTATAATGAGGGAGCGCATCCGAAGGTGCTAGAGCGCCTGGTGCAGACCAATATGGAGCAGACACCGGGGTACAGCGAGGATAAATACTGTGAAGAGGCGCGCAAGAAGATCCGTAAGGCATGTGGGGATGACAGCCTGGCAGTCCATTTCCTGGTAGGTGGGACCCAGACCAATGTCACAGTGATCAATGCAGCACTTCGCAAGCACCAGGGCGTGCTCTGCGCTGTCACGGGACATATCAATGTCCATGAGACCGGTGCGGTGGAAGCCTGCGGACATAAGGTACTGGGACTAGAAAGCCCCGACGGTAAGATCACGGCAGCACAGGTAGCAGAGACTTACGAAGCCCATATTCACAACGACAGCTTTGAACACATGGTACAGCCGAAAATGGTTTATATTTCAAATCCCACAGAGGTTGGAACCATTTACAGCAAAGCGGAACTGACCGCTCTGTCCGAGACCTGTCACAAATACGGACTGTATCTGTTCTTAGATGGCGCCAGACTGGGCTACGGACTGGCAGCGCCGGACAACGATTTGACATTGCCGGATATCGCGGCGCTTTGTGATGTCTTTTACATCGGTGGAACCAAGGTCGGCGCATTGTTCGGAGAAGCAGTAGTGATCAAAAATCCGGAGCTTGCACAGGATTTCCGATATCTCATCAAGCAGAACGGCGGCATGCTTGCCAAGGGGAGATTGCTGGGACTGCAGTTTGATGCGCTTTTCACAGATGGTCTCTATCAGGAGATCTCTGCCCATGCCATTGCCATGGCGGAGAAGCTGCGGGAGGCATTTACGGCGAAGGGTTACAACTATCTGGCACCCAACCGGACGAACCAGATCTTCGTCATTGTGCCGGATGCACACCTGGCGAAGATTTCAGAACAGTTCGAGTACAGCTATGACCAGCGGATCGATGCCACACACAGCTGCGTGCGATTCTGTACCAGCTGGGCCACGAAGGAAGAAAACGTGGATGCACTGATCCGGTGCGTGGAAAAATTATAATATGTTTGGAAGATTCCGCAAGCCAGGAAAGGTTTGCGGAATTTTAAAAATCAGTAATCAATGAGGTATAGAACAGAGGAGAAAACACATGGATAAAGAAATGACCAATGCCATTCAGTTAAGCATCATTTCAGTGGTTATTGGGCATTGTTTGTTAGTTTAACGATTATAGAAATTGTAAAAATGCTGATGGTCTATTTCAAATTTGAACAAGGTAAAAAGATAATTACCGCTTTGTCTGTAGGACTTAGTATAATTGCTGTTTTGTTTTTGGCTATGGCAAGAGAGCCGTATGCGATAACCGTAATGTTCTTATTATTGTTTATTAAAGGCGGTCTGCTTTATAAACAAGCTAAGGCAGGTCAATGAGATATCCAATGAGGTCTTCTGTTAATCGGTCAATGAAGGTGGCATATGAAGGATAAATCATTGGGAAATGGTTTATGGAAAGGGGACGGGAAATGACAGAAAACAGTTATAATACACCCTGTGGCTGCATTCATTATTTTGTAAATATAATAGATAAACAGCAAATTA
>ERZ779842.2089-NODE-2089-length-14550-cov-2.627113_pt1 | contig 14550 bp, 9 predicted proteins | sample MGYA00511095_ERZ779842 | MGnify/ENA primary metagenome ERZ779842 (study PRJEB29588, sample SAMEA2154036) | human gut metagenome | biome: human gut; feature: human-associated habitat; material: faeces | place: Denmark | collected 2008/2010 ... | reverse complement strand
TTTTCCTTGAGATCGATGCCCTTGATGTGCACGGCAACCGCCAGACTCAGCACTACCATCGTAACGCCCACAAGCGCCATCCGGTTGTTTAAATTATCCTTTTTCTTTTTCCGCACATTTCCACCCGGTCTGCCTTCCGACATCTGTCTACGCATTCTCATCTCACTTCCTTTCCATGTTTTCTGCCTGTCCCCTTGTTGTACGTTTCTTTCCGGTCTTCTGGCTTTTTTTGCCTCTTCTTTTCATTTTAATCCATCCGCTGCATTTTTTCAATACCGCAAACAAAAGACGGCTGCCCGTCCGGTCATAAAACACCATGCCGCCGAGCACGCCCGCCACCGCATAGCCGCGCAGAACTCCGTCATTCTGCCCGAACAAAAGCCGGAACGTCGCAAAGCTGGCAAAGAGCCAATACGCCGCATCCTCCATGCCTGTCCAAAATGAGCCGTGCCGTACCAGCCACCGGAAGATCCTAAGCCCGTCATACATCATCATCAGCGCGATTCCCGTACACACACTGCCGCCAAGCAGCCATATTTCCCCTCTCACCGTCCCGCTCATCCGCCACCGCCTAACGGAACAGCCGTCCAAAGAACGACTCCTGCGATTTCCGGTGGGACTCGCTGCAGGAATACGAAAAGCTTTCAAACTCGCCCTCAATATCCACTTCGCCCTTTTCCAACGTCAGACGGCTCACATGCAGCGCCTTCCCACGCACCGTCAGAAGCCCCATGTTTGTATCGAGAATCATCTGGTTCTCATCAAATGACACCACATCCTGGATCCCCGTCACACTCCCCTTTTCCCGGTTCAGAAGCTCCAGCTTGTGAGGTCTGGCATCCAATTTTTCTTCCATGCAAAAAACCTCCCAATTTATCTAACTTATAGCCTATAGCTGCCTATTGTTAAATATATTGGGAGGTTTTCAGGTTTATGAATGATTATCTGGCCGGTTCCCAGACACCGTCTGCATTTACATAATAGCCGTCCGGTGTCCACTCAGCCATATAAAGGGAGCCGTATGGACGCCCTGCGCCCTCCATGTAAACCCAGGTTTTTAATGCTTCATCATACGCCCAGGTCGGCTGCGGTGCATACGGATTTAAGTATACATAGCCCAAATCCGGAATCAGCTGCCACTCCGTCAGCATCTCTCCCGTTGCCGGATCCAGATAATACCATCTGCCGTCCTGCGGATCCAGATACCAGCCCGTCCGCATGCCTGTGTTTTCATCCACATAGTACCATTTGCCCGCGCTGTAATCATAGACCCAGCCCGTCCGGATGTATCCGTCGGCTCCAAAGGCCCACCATGCGCCCCGGAGCTGTTTCCACACAACCTGTTCAACCTGCCTGCCGGTCGCCGGATCCAGGATCAGGCTTCCCGACAGATATGTACCATTTGACAGGCGGTAACGCCATCCGGTGCTCTCTTTTACCCATGTGCTGGTATTTCTGTCGCGGCCGGAAGTGGTCGTTCCCTGCGGATTGCCTGGGGTCGATGGATTCGGGTTCGACGGGTTGGGTTTCGTCGGATTGGACGGGTCAGACGATGCTTTCTTTGTCTGGACCGTTACCGCCTCGCTGGCTGCGGATGCCGTCGTATTGACACCTTCTTTGAGTCTCACATAGAACTTGTAAGTCGTTTCCGGTGTCAGCCCGGTAAATACCGGTGAATCCTGCCATTCTCCCTGATCCACGCAGTATTCCAGTTCATATCCTGCCGGAATCGCGGTTCCATCCACAAATGCTGACGGTGCTTCCAAGGTCACGCTGGTATCTGTCCACGCTGCTGCCTGCGCTGCTTTCGGGGTCTTTGTTGCTATTTTCTTGATCGTCAGTTGCACCGTAATCGGATCACTCCTATAATATACGTTGCTGTCCGGGATCTTAATCTTACAGGAATACGTTCCCGCATTGGTCGGCGGTGTCATGCTGGAATAAACGGTTCCGTTCACACCTTCATAGTGCACCTCATACTGACCCTGAAACTGTTCCGAAAGATCCTGTCCACCTATCGTTGCCCGAATTCCATCCTCAACAGACTTCGGCGCGCCATCGTAATCAACCTCTTTATCCGTACCTTTCAGTGTAACTTTATCTTTCTCCCCAAAATACACATTTGTCTCAATATTCTGTGCCGGCATATTAAAGGAGGCGGTCCATTTGCCACCGGATTCGGTAAATTTCGGCGGGTAAATAACTACAAGTAAACCACCGCTGTATGTAAGGCATGCATTCTTGTTCTGCATCTCCTTCATCCGTCTGACACCTTCATCTGTCAAGGTCGCCGTTACCAGATCCCCGACTTTTGCTGTAGTCCTGTTCAGCATATAATAAGAACTGCTTCCTGGCTTCTTTGTGATCGAAAATTCTGCATTTGGATTATCCTGAACCTCGATATCCACAGCTACCATGCCCGGTCCCTCTAAGTATACATAGAGAGTCGGGAGACCGGTTGTATTATCTTTTTCGATGCAATAATTACCGTTTTCCGTAAGCTCTGATTGACTATTTACCTTTTTCGGTATAACTGAATCTTTCTTATACAGCGACATTGACTTTATTTTAAATTCTCTAAACAGCTTGCCATTGATAATCTTTGTTACTTTCAGAGAACCAATATGGTCGCCTCCACTCCACTCTTTGGTTTCAAAGGCTGCCGTCGTTCCCCAGGTACCCCATTCCTGCCCTACGAACCAGGTATACTGGGTTGCATTTAAGTTTACTGCATAAGAAACCTGCACCGAAGCATTTGAACACGGCATCGTAAAATAATATACCGTTGGATCTTCAAAATTGCACAGAGTCGCATCCACCTTTGAACCATTTGCATCGGTAATTGTTACTTTACTTACGACATCTTCCGAATCCAGACCCGTAAATGCAAGGTAAACTATTTCTCCGGCTTTCTGTGAAAATGTAAATGTACCAGTTTCACTACCTGTCGTAGAAATTGGATTTGTTCCCCCTTTTGCATCATTCAGGGATGCATACGCTTTCACAACTGCATTCAGAGAATTCGTATGACCCGGCTCCCGTCCTACTGTAACCATGTGCTCCGCCGTATCAACTGTCAGCTGGCATTCTGCCCACTTGGAAGGATCCGCCTTGCTGATGGCTGTGATTGTATAGGTTCCATTTGCCGCAGCCGCAGCGGTTACCAAGCCGTCCTCTACCTTGACTGCCGGATCACTGCTTTTCCACGTCACCTCTCTGGACGCTCCGTTTGCCACATCGACGGTTGCAGTGAGCTGGACGCTTCCTCTCGGATAAATCGTCTCATTGGTCTTATCCAGCGTAATTCCGGTAACCGATGGCTTCAGATCCAGCGTCAGATTCGGAGATAATGTCTGTTTTTTCAGAATCGGGAAGGCATACCTGTCGGTTGAATCCATCGTCCAGGTAGAAGCAAAATCCCAGCCCAAACCTTTATAAAATTCTGGATCTTTCAGATTTGCCTCCGTTGCGTCCGCTCCATATAGCTTGTCTGCCCCCATCATATTCGGATCCGGGGTCAAAATCGTCCCATCTGATTTTCTCGCGACTGTGCCGGCAAAGCCGTAGTTATTCGTATACTCTCCTGACGTTCCGCCAATCCGGTTGAGTGATCGCATCTCCGGGAAAATGCTGACACAAGAGGAAATCGAACCGTTGTCGGAAATGCCCGCCACGGATGCGCCAGTGGGATTTTTTGTCAGCGCTTCGCCTGCCGCGTAGCTGTGGGAGATCGTTACGTTGCCGCTTCCTACCAGTCCGCCAATATAATCTCCCTTATCAACGTCCATATCCACAACTGCATAGCTGTTTTCAATGGTTGTAGTTCCACCGGTCCAACCAACCAAACCACCTACAAACCTCTTGCTGGCGGTTCCTTTGATTTCAGCATCTGCATAGCAGGACTGGATCTCTACCGAATATTTTTCCCTTACATTTCCTATCAAACCACCCGCAGCTTCAATCTTATTCGTTCCATCTGTAGTTTCGATTGTTCCACTGACGTAACAATTTTCTACTGTCAGAGAATCATATACATCACCAACCAGGATACCAACTCTCGCATCATCGTTGGAAGCTCTAACCACCGCATTTTCTATGGTCAGATTCTTAATTTCACACTTCGAAGAAATTTCTTGAAACAATCCCGTAGGAACCATATTTCCTACTACATTCAAGCCTCGAATCGTATGTCCGCATCCATCAAATTCAGCTCCGGCCTTAGGAATCGAAGCAAAGTCGTGACCGCCCATATCAATATCGCACATCAGTTTCGCTTTCCAGTTTGAAATCTTCGTATCTCGGAAATACGCAAGCTCTGCCCCGGTACTAATTTGATAATAACCATTTTCATCTTTGGCCGGTTCCACAACCGCCTGTCCATCCCACTGATCCTGCACCCATACCGCCTTAAATGTCACATTTCCTTCCGGCATTGTATAACTTGCACCGCTGGCATATGTCTTAGTTCCGTCACTCCAGCCTCCAAAATTCATGCCGTATACCTTAAAGGTATTCTCCGGAAGCGTAATCACAGTTCTGGCTGCGGCATTTTCCAGTGTCGGTGCCTCTCCCTGCGAATCCTGACGATCAGACGCAAAGGTAATTGCATACTTCGCCGCGATTGAAAGATTTATTTCGATTGTTTTTGTTTCTGTTGACGCGCTCTCAGCGGTATAGCTCAAAACAATCGTTCCCGTGATACTTCCGTTTTGTCCCGGATCTTTGTCATCCGTTGCCGGTGTTAGATTGAACTTTTCTTCGTTGGACCACTCTGCCTGAATTTTTTTATTTGTAATAACATCGTTTACAGCCTGCAAAATTTCCTCTGCTGTCGTCATATTTGTCACTGTCATCGCCTGCAGCGCTGCCTGTGCCGCTGTTTTGACATTCTCTAAGGTCTGCTCGGAAAATACATAGGCTCCACTTGTCTCTTTTTCACTATCCCCATAGACGGAATCACCGGTCGCCCAAACTTTAAACGTATAGGTTCCGCTTTCCGCTATCTGGGAGGTAAAATCGTAGCTGGTTGCGCCTGTCCCAAGCGCCACCTCACTGCCTTGTTTTGAACCATTCTTATAGAGCTGTACTTTATAACCCGACGCATGCTCAACCTGATTCCAAACAGCTTTTCCATTTACTGTCACATCCCATTTGACATCCGCAGGCGCTGCAAGCTGAACAAGTTTTACCTCTTTTTTAAGCACAATTGAGCCGATCAAACTTCCCTTGTAATGGACATAAAGCTGTTTTTCATTTGTACTGCCAAGAGCCAGCGATTTAGCAAATCGAATCTTTATCCCCCATCCATTTTCTGTTTTTTCCACTCCAGAAATTGTAACTTCGCCATACTCCGTTCCATCTTCCTCGGATGAAAGGGTAAAATCTTTCGGCTGCAAACTATCTGTTCCTGCATATATAAGTTTAATTTCCCCTTCTGCTGTGGCACTTTCCGCATCGGTTGTCTGGAAAGTTCCTGTCACAGTTTGTCTCGCAGGCATGGAAACCGGGTTGGCTTCCAAGATGAAATCAAGGTTTCCTGGAATTGTAACACTATCTGTCCACGTCAGATATCCGGTCTTTTTGATCGTTACCGTATACGTTCCGTCTGCAAGATCAATACTAAAGGTTCCATCTGGCTCTGTTGTCGCCTTTTTCTCGCTGCTACCCTTCTTAAAAGTAATCTCTGCGCCCCCGATTCCAGTTTCTCCAGACTTTACCGAGCCCGTTTTTATCTCGGTTGCCTCAAGATACTCTGGTATGTCTGTGCCAGAAAATATATTTACTTCTTCTTCATTACCATTATCATTACTTCTCTTCATCTTTAGCGTTGGAAGCTGGTTATTGTCAAATTTCCAGTTTTCCGTATCACTTTCCCAGCCAATCTTGTTTTTCCAGAAATCGGTTGTTAAAAGGTCTGTTTTGGAAACACTCACGCCATAATTCTCTAGCTCATCTTTAGGTTTATCAAGAAGTTTATCACCATATTTAACCTTCATACCCTGATAGGCAAAATTTTGTCCACCAACTACATGAACCTTATAATCACCATCATAGCCAAAAATTCTATCTACAAAGTATTTCGAGCTTTTTGTGGAAACCTCTTCTTGCAATGCTGCGCTATTCTTAATTGTGACACTTCTACCTGGTCCACCAACCAATCCACCCGAACCTTTGTCTTCTACAGTTGAGACAGTTCCCATTGCAATACATTTTTTGATCGTTACCACGTCACTCTTACTAACAGAACCGATCAAACCTCCTGCCAGAGAAGTTGTTTTACCTGTGATATCTGCATTAACAACACAATTTTCTATCGTCAGGGGAGCTCCGTTGGTAGTTTGAACAGCTCCTATTAGCCCACCAGCTCCACTATCATTATATCCTGTCGCCGTGATGCTGCCACTAACATAACATTTTTCAACCGTTGCATTGTCTCCTACCGTCTTTGCGATCGCTCCCTGGTTTCCCTTTCCCTCAATCCCAACATCCGATAAAATCAAATTTTTAACGGTTCCATTCAAAACATTAAACAACGGCTGCGAAATTCCACTCAACGCATATCCATCACCATCTAAACAAGCCGTTAGTGTTCTTGACTCCCACGACTCGCCGCTTAGATCGATATCAGCCCCCAATCTAATATACGTATTTACACCAAAGGGTAGATATCCATTATATTTATTTTTTTGGTTTTTACCCATAACAGTAAGCCACTGATCTGCAGTACGAATCACATAGGGATTCGTTTCCGTACCTTCTCCCGTGATTCCTTCATCCGCATACAGCGCAATCCCCGCGTCTCCCACCTGCACGTGGATCTCCGGCAAAGCAGTGTCTTCCGGTATCTCTTCGCTTTCCGGAATCACCGGAATATAGGTATAGATCGCCCCATTGTATTCTTCATTGGCTTTATCGTAGCCCTCCCAGGTCTTTTCTTCAGTTTCTTCTGGTTCACCGTCCTCATCGAAGCGGTCAAAATAGTCCTCCGGTGCCAGTCCGCCCTGAAATTCAGAATAGTCGCTGTTTTCCGCATCCAGTTTCCACGTGATACCCGACAAAGTCCGCTCGGTGGTTTCTTCTCCCATCGTCTCACGCACGGTAAGAGTCTCCGGGAACTGGATGTCGGATTCTTTGCTTCCAAGCGTGAGAATCTGATCGGCGATCGATTCTTCCAACGGTGCAAATTCCAGCGTCGTTTTTGCCTGCTCTTCTTCCAGGACCGTGATCTGGATCACCGGGAGTTCGTCCTCATCTACCTCATAATTGCTGCTTTTCAGCTCTGCACGGAACAGGTAGACGCCCGGATTTTCTCCATCATAACGGGATGCCTGGCTCTCTTCTGCATCCAGAACCCAGCGCACCTTTACTTTTCGCCAGAAACCTTCCTTTTCGTCAATCTCTTCCTCGGTCTTCTCATCTGTCTTGACCTCTTCCTTCGGTTGATCCGTTTTTCCGTTCGAAGAACTGCCATCTTCATTCAAATCTGCATTTCCACCCGAAGAACCGGAATCTGTCTTACCGGAATCGTCTTTCTCATCGGATTCACCGTTCCCCGGATTTACATTTTCATCCTGAGAGTCCCCATTTTCCGCCGAATTTCCATCTTTCCCAGAATCTCCCTGTTCACCTGAACCGGATTCGGCTTTCTCTAATCCCTCTCCACCTTCGCTTTTGTCTTTGCTATTCTCTCCGGCATCTTTTCCTTCGGTATCTTTTCCTTCAGTATCTTCTTTTTCTCCATTCTCTTCACTGTCCGTCTTTTCCAGCACGGCATCATCATTTATGCGGTTGGCAAACGCTGCTACATTCTCATCGCTCCCTGCGTCAGGCACATCTTCGGTTTGCCCCCCCCCGCTGACAAAAACGTCTATGCTGTCCGGCATCTCCAGATCCTGATACCGGGTTCCATAGGGAACCTTCTGATACAGAACCTGTTCCGATAAACTTTCGATCTCCCGGATCTGATAAAAATTCGTGTTCGCATAAACTCTCGGCACAGAACCATATGAACTGCACGTTATCACTACCACCATTCCTGCTGCCAGGATTCTTCTTTTTCTCCTTCTCATACGCTTTTTTCCTCTCATTCTCGAAATGTTGATTATCCGTCATAAAGTGTGTATACACAAATGAGTCATCACTATATTTATATTATAATAATCAACTCTCACAAATTCAAAACAGAAACTGTTCTTTTATGCGCATAAAGAAAAACGAGACGACCAAAGTCGTCTCGTAAAAGTCTAACTTTGAGGGGTCACCTCATTCTCTTGACTTCTTTTTTTTATTTCCGTTCTTTATATCATTGTTTTCCCAGCGTCTACGGGGTTCTGCACCATGTCAGGAGCATTTCTTTTAAAAATTCCAGTTCCTGCGTGTGGTCTGCCTTGTGATCGTCCGCCCACACAATTCCCTGTGCATAGCGCTCAGCCACCGCCAGCATCGCAATCGCAACGCTTGTAAATAACTGCTGCTCCGGGATATCGGTCCGGATGCTTTTATCGCTCCTCGCCTGCTCATAAAACTTATGATACAGCGCTCCTGCCGGCTTCAAAACATCCAGATGTTCAGCCAGCGCTTCCCCCTTGACTTTCTCCCGGGAGATAAAGTTTTTATAGTTATTACTGAACCGGAGTATTTCCGGGCGTTCCCGGTAAATCCGGATGATCTGGTCCGTATAAAATTCAATGTACTGATACGCCGTGAATGATTCAAATAACTCTGGTCCCTTTTCTTCCAGAATCTCCTTCCAGAAATCGCCCCAAATTTTTCCGCTGATCGCTATCACAAGCTTGACCTTCGTCTGATAATAGTTATATAGGGTCGCAACGCCCACTTCCGCAGCGTCCGCTACTCTCTGTAAACTGACATTCTCGATCCCATATTGCGAAAACAGCCTGAATCCAGCTTTCATCAGATGTTCTTTCCGACGCATCGCCTCTTTTTCATCCCGCTCTATATTTCTTGGCATTTCATCCTCCGCGCCTTTTACTGACTTCTCCTGGATTCTTACAGGTATTCAAACATCTCTTTGGCATCTTCCTTGCGGATCGTCTCCTGCACGCTTGTCACGCGGACTTTGACAGACTTGTTGCCGAATGCAATCTCGATCACATCCCCGGCTTTGACCTCTGCGCTGGCTCTTGCCACTTTATCATTCAGCATCACTCGTCCGCTGTCGCACGCTTCATTGGCCACGGTTCTTCTTTTAATGATGCGAGACACTTTCAAATACTTATCTAACCTCATATTTTTCCTTTCCATAACCCCTGCAGGGCATTTTCATCATAGCGGATTTTCCTCAATCCCCATAATATCAAAAGCCCTCCATGATGTATCATCACGAAGGGCTGTCTGTCACACATATATGTCTGAGATAATTATGCGTTTACCATATCCTTTAATGCTTTACCAGCTTTGAACTTCGGAGTCTTGGAAGCTGCGATCGGCATGGTCTCGCCGGTCTTCGGGTTTCTACCCTCTCTAGCTGCTCTCTCAGCTACCTCAAAAGTACCAAAGCCAACCAGCTGAATCTTTCCGCCCTTAACCAGTTCCTCGGATACTGCATCTGTGAAAGCCTTGATTGCCTTCTCTGCGTCTTTCTTGGAAAGCTCTGCTTTCTCAGCTACAACTGCGATTAATTCTGTCTTATTCATCGTATATTCCTCCTAGCTTATATCTTCGCACATGAATCCTCTTAGTTTTCTTCGTACATGCCCGCAAATCTTACTTTACATTTATATACATTTCTCCTTGCTTTGTCAAGGTTTTTCGCGCCTTGCTGTGTTTTTTCTGTGAAAAATCATGGAGTATCTGTGAACTCTCTTGCGCTTTCGCCTGTTTTTCGATATATCTGTTATATCGAATACCAATTTTTACCAAATAGACTGAAAGGAAACGGAGACTGTCTGGCACTCTTCCAGCCTCCCATTTTAGACCATATATGATAGAATCAACAACCACTACCCCCTCTGATTTTTACGGCGGTTCCCGCATCCTTTTAGAGGGCATCATCGACGAATTTCTCTCCTGCATCGGCATGATCCGGCGCTATCAGAAGTCGCAGACCGGCTGGGATCCGATTTCCTCCTCTACCTCTCGCGTCAAAAGCCCGGAGAGCATGAGAGAAAAGCTCATCCGAGACGGACTGGATCCGACGCTTCAAAATGCGCTTGCTCACGAACATGACGCCGCGGGCGTGCGCCTCATCTGCCCGATGGTGGACGATGTTTACCGCACCGCCGAGCTCATCCGCGCAATTCCGGACGTGACCATTCTCCGGGAAAAAGATTTCATCGCCCATCCAAAGCCGAACGGCTACCGCAGCTACCATATGATTTTAAAGATGCCGGTCCGTTTTCTGGGAAATACATCCGAGACAGCCGCTCTGCCCTGTCTGGAGGTCCAGATCCGCACGATCGCGATGGACTGCTGGGCGAGCATAGAACATGAACTCAAATATAAGCACGATATCGCCAACCCGGAGCTGATGCAGCAGGAATTAAAGCACTGTTCCGACCAGATTGCTTCCACGGATCTGTCCCTGTCCACCTTAAAGGAGCTGATTCTCACCCCAAATGCTGACCCAGATGCAAATTCCAACACAAGTGCTGGCGCTGAAAAACCAGTCGCTTCAGACTGCCGCGGCATTCCGCTCGGATAAATACTTGGATAAATAAAATAGTACATAAACCAACAGGTGGATAAACAAAGAGGGGGGATTTTCACACATGAAACTACTTCTTGCCGACGATGAACCGGATATGATACGCGCCCTGAGCGCCATTTTAACCCATGAAGGATATAAGGTAGACGCTGTCTACGACGGGGCTGAAACACTGGAAAAAGCAGCCGCCGTCAGCTACGACGGGCTGATTCTCGATATCATGATGCCAAAGCTGGATGGGCTTGCCGTTCTTTCTGCCCTCCGGGACAAGGATATCCTGACCCCCGTTCTTCTCTTAACCGCCAAAAGCCAGACCGAGGACAAAATCTCCGGGCTTGACTGCGGAGCGGATGATTACCTCACCAAGCCCTTTGACATCGGCGAATTTCTCGCCCGCGTCCGGGCGCTGACCAGACGAAGCGCCGCCAAACAACTCTCTGGGCTTACCTGCGGCAACTTTACCCTGGATCGCGCTTCCATGGAACTTTCCTGCGGCACTTCCTCCGTCTGCTTATCCAGCCGCGAGGCGGCAATGCTGGAATTGTTTATCCGCGAGGAAGGACGCCTTTTAACCGAAACACAGCTTTTAGAGCACACCTGGGGAAGCACATCCTACGACGAGGGCGCTTCCGATCCACTTCCACCGACACAGGAGGCACAACTGGTATGGACTTACGTTTCTTATCTGCGAAAAAAGATGCAGGCGCTGGGCGCCAACCGGAGCATCCAGCGAACCGAAGAGGGATATCGTCTGACAGCGGCGGACGCATGATCCGAAGCCTGCGGCGCAGGTTTCTGCTCATCGCCATGTTTTCTCTGGCGCTCACGCTCTTTGTCATCGGCGGCTCGATCAATCTGGGAAACTACATCCGGCTTACCGACCGGGCGGATGCCATCATCACGACTCTTTATGAAAATGACTGGAATTTCCCCCTTGTCAGGAATCATCCAAACGTTTCGGGACGTTTCCAACTCACCCGCGAAACGGAGTTTGAGACACGCTACTGCATTATTCATCTGGATGAAAATGAGAAACCATCCGACGTCAACTCCGAGCACATCGCCTCCCTCAGTGAGAGCGACATCTCAGCTCTGACAGACGCGATTCTCTCATCCGGCAAGGACAATGGCTACTGGGGCTACTACCGTTACCATCTGTATCCGTCCGATGGAAGCAGCGAAAGCGACAGCGGTACGCTTGTGATTGTAGACTGCTTTTCGCAGTTACAATCATTTTATATTCTTCTGCGCCTGACCTTCTTTATTATTTTCGGCTGTCTGGCAGTTGTACTTTTACTTCTCCTGTGCCTCTCCGACTACGTCATAAAGCCATTTGCCGATAATATCAAAAAGCAGCGCCGGTTTATCACCGATGTTTCGCATGAGTTAAAGACACCTCTCGGCATCATTTCCGCCAACGTCGGCGTCATGGAAATGATACGCGGCATGGACGAGTGGACGGAAAGCACCCGCAAGCAGGTCGAGCGCTTAAACCGCATGATTGCGGAGCTCATCGAGCTGTCGCGCGCCGAGGAAAGCATGTGTCCGGAAAGTCTCTCTGATTTTTCTGTCAGCGCACTGGTAAAAGAGACGTCCGACAGCTTCCAGACCGCCGTTGACGCACAGGGAAAGAAGCTCTCCCTCTCGATCGAACCAGAGCTGTCGATGCTGGGACAGCGCGACCAGATCCTGCGTCTCTGCTCAATTCTGCTGGATAACGCAGTCAAATATTGCCTGCCGGACGGCACGATCACTGTGTCCCTGTACCAGAAAAAACGCCTCCTCTGTCTCGAGGTGCAGAACCCCTGTGAAAACCTGGAGCCTGATCAGGTTCCGCGCCTGTTCGACCGTTTTTACCGAGCGGACGATTCCCGCGCACGGGCAAGCGGCGGCTACGGCATCGGGCTTTCCATCGCCAAATCCATCGTGGAACGCCACGGCGGACGCATCAGCGCCCATCTGGCGCCGGGCAAGGATAAACAGAATGAAATTCATTTCTGCGCCCTGCTGCCGCGGCTGTCGTGAATAGCCCAGCCCTATCATCTCAACATACATACCTGCAAACAAATGCACAATTACCTACAGCGTCTGCCACCGTCAGCTTCTTCCAAATACAGGACTATCAAAAACAGGATCGATGGACAACCGCCCAGGAGTTTTATCTCTCTTTACGTTTTCCATCGATCCCGTCTTCTTTTTTCTCTCACCGCCTGTTTCCAGGCAGATTTATCTCATTTATCTTTTTTATCCTTCCATCTGACGTCCCAGAAATCCGGCTGCCGTCGCTGCCAGCTTCATCTCCGCCCCTCCAAGCGCCTGCTTTGCCTCCCGGCTGAGGAGAATCACCGCCCCGATCGCATCTCCCTCGCTCAAAATCGGCACAATCACCTCGGCGCTGCTCTCCTCCACCTCATCCGAGGTAATCGGGATAAATGCTTTTTCTCCCCGCGCCGCACAGATATTCTGACGTTCGGAGACTGCCAGCTCCAGCGCCCGGCTGATCGTCTTCTGGTAATATTCCTTCTTTGGTCCCCCGGATACCGCGATGATCTGATCCCGGTCCGCGATGCAGACCATCAGCCCCGTGGACTGCGCCATCGCCTCCGCGTACTGCACGGCAAATGCCGCCAGCTCCACCATCGGTGAATATTTTTTCAATATAATCTCGCCCTCGCGGTCCGTGAATATCTCAAGCGGCGTCCCTTCCCGAAGGCGCAGCGTCCGGCGTATCTCTTTCGGGATGACAACGCGACCCAGATCATCGATTCTTCTCACAATTCCTGTAGCTTTCATGATTCTTCCTCCTGCATACCACGTTTGCCATATCGTGTGTCTTATGGGTAGTATGTGGAAATGCAGGCGGATTATACATCTGAAATGGTTCGTCCCAATTTTAGAACTGAAAATTTTTGCGTTTTTTATTCCTGCCGTTTCTTCGGATTCGGATTGATCGCCACACCGCGGTTGATGTCGCCCTGTAAATTCTTGCCGAACTGGTAATCATTACCCGGAAGAATCACATTGAGCAGAACGCCCGCAATCGCTGCGATCGCAAGACCTGTCAGGGTAACCGAAGTTCCTGCCGCCTCAAAGGTCAGACCGCCGGAGAATCCCAGCCCGCAGACCAGAATTACCGCAGCGATTACCAGGTTCCGGGATTTGGTTAAATCCACCTGGTTTTCGACCACGTTGCGGACACCGATCGCGGAGATCATACCGTATAGCATGAAACTAACGCCGCCAATGATGGCAGACGGCATCGAACCGATGACCTCTGCCATCTTCGGAATAAAGCTCAGAATCACAGCAAAGACAGCTGCAATCCGGATGACACGCGGGTCATGAACACGGCTTAATTCCAGAACGCCCGTATTTTCACCGTAAGTCGTATTGGCAGGACCGCCAACGAGTGCCGACAGAGATGTTGCGATACCATCGCCGACCAGCGTCCGGTGCAGTCCCGGATCCGCAAGGAAATTTTCTCCGACCGTCGCGGAGATCGCCGACATATCGCCGATATGTTCCATCATCGTCGCAAGCGCGATCGGCGCCATTACCATGACCGCCGTCGGGTCAAATTTGCACAGCTGGAACGGAGGAAGTCCGACCCAGGAAGCCGTCGCTACCTCTGAGAAATTCAGGATCGCACTTCCGTCCGGATTTGTCATTCCCATCATCTGGAAGACTGCTGCCGCTGCATAGGAGATCACAACGCCCATCAGAATCGGAATGATCTTGAACATTCCCTTGCCCCAGATATTAAAAACGATGATAGTTCCCAGCGCGATCAACGCAATCAGCCAGTTTGTCGATGCGTTGGCGATCGCGGACGGCGCCAGTGAAAGACCGATACAGATAATGATCGGACCTGTCACAACCGGCGG
>ERZ779842.2086-NODE-2086-length-14568-cov-5.008268_pt1 | contig 14568 bp, 10 predicted proteins | sample MGYA00511095_ERZ779842 | MGnify/ENA primary metagenome ERZ779842 (study PRJEB29588, sample SAMEA2154036) | human gut metagenome | biome: human gut; feature: human-associated habitat; material: faeces | place: Denmark | collected 2008/2010 ... | reverse complement strand
TTTACAAATAGCTTAGGAGGAAACAAAGATGGCAAACAGGATTTTTTACCAGGAAGACTGTAATTTAGGATTACTGGATGGTAAGACCATTGCGATTATCGGTTATGGCAGCCAGGGACATGCACATGCACTGAACTTAAAGGAATCAGGCTGCAATGTCATTGTTGGTCTGTATGAGGGAAGCAAGTCCTGGAAGAAAGCCGAGGAGCAGGGCTTTAAAGTATATACAGCAGCAGAAGCAGCAAAACAGGCTGATATCATCATGATCCTGATCAATGATGAAAAACAGGCTAAACTTTACAAAGAAGATATCGAGCCGAACCTTGAAGAAGGCAACATGCTGATGTTCGCTCATGGTTTCAACATTCATTTCGGATGTATCGTTCCACCAAAGAACGTAGATGTTACTATGATCGCACCAAAGGCACCAGGACATACAGTAAGAAGCGAATATCAGGCAGGTAAAGGAACTCCTTGTCTGGTAGCTGTTGAGCAGGATTATACAGGTAAAGCACTTGACAAAGCACTTGCTTATGGTCTTGCAATCGGCGGAGCAAGAGCTGGTCTTCTTGAGACTACATTCCGTACAGAAACAGAAACAGACCTGTTCGGTGAGCAGGCAGTTCTCTGTGGTGGTGTTGTTGCACTTATGCAGGCTGGTTTCGAAACACTTTGCGAAGCTGGATATGACCCGAGAAATGCATACTTCGAATGTATCCATGAGATGAAACTGATCGTTGACCTGATCTATCAGTCAGGATTCGCAGGAATGAGATACTCTATCTCCAACACTGCTGAATATGGCGATTACATCACAGGACCGAAGATCGTTACAGCAGAAACAAAGAAAGCTATGAAACAGATCCTGACAGACATTCAGGATGGTACATTCGCAAAAGAATTCCTGCTTGATATGTCTGACGCTGGAAAACAGGTTCATTTCAAAGCAATGAGAAAACTGGCTTCCGAGCATCCGTCAGAAAAAGTCGGCGAGGAGATCCGTAAACTGTACAGCTGGAACGGCGAGGATAAACTCATCAATAACTAAGGAAATTTTAAGGCGCACCCGTCAGGGTGCGTCTTTTTTTGATGTTTTCTGACTTTTGGCTGTCGAAACAGGGGGAACGAATCTGGTTGACTTTCTTTGGCTCACAGCGTATGATAAGACCATCTGAAACAACGGCAGACATCTCTGCCACGGACTCTTCTTCTGAAGAGGATCTTTAGAATTCCATTTTTATTATTTTTTAATTTTAACTGCAAAGGGGCGTACTCTATGACGGGACTTTTGCGGAGCAGGCCTCCGCCGTAAAATCAATAAAATATCCTACATAAAAAGAAAGGCAGGATTTATGAAAACAGCAGAAAAAGCAGGACGGCTTTTTTTCGCGGTGCTCGGACTTGCAGGTCTGCTGTTGCTGATACTTCCCCGGATCGGAATTTCTGTAGATATGGTGCTGTCCGGTTCCATGGAACCAAAGATCAGGACGGGAGGACTTGTATTTACAGATACAAATAGGAAAGATCCAAAGATCGGAGATATCATCACATACAGTCTGAACGATAGCTTTGTAACACATCGTGTTGTACGCAAAGAAGGTAGCACGCTGATCACAAAGGGTGATGCGAATGACGGGGAAGACCTGGCACCGGTAAGTACAGAGCAGGTGCTCGGAACGGTAATATTTACGATACCGTTTCTCGGATATCTGGCAGCTTTTATGAAGCGAAGAACAATTTTTGCCATATTGATCCTGATGATCGCTCAGGAGTTGATTTTTATGGTTCACAATGAACTGACAGAAAGGAGAGCGCGAAAGAAAGCGCAGAAAAAAATATGAAAACAAACAAAAAAAGAAATCTCAAAAAAGCAGGATTTGTAGCAGGAGTTTTGTGTCTGGCATCTATCGGCGGTGTATCTGCCTATCTGACAGATTTTGATAAGAAGGACAATCAGTTTACGGTAGGTAAAGTTTCTATCAAACTGGATGAACCGGGCTTCAAAGCGGAAGAAGAGACAAAGATCGAGCCGGGCAAAGAGATCAAGAAAGACCCGCAGATCAAGAATACGGGAGTGAATGATGCGTTTGTTTATCTGGAGGTTTCGGTTCCGACAGCGAATGTGGAAGCGGCTGCGGAAGATGGAAGTAGAATGACGAAGAGAGAACAGGAACTTTTTTCATTCCAGACACCGACAGGCTGGACAAAACTGAGCTCTAAGAAAAATGGAGATAATCAGGTATACGTTTACGCATATAATGAGATCCTGAAACCGGAGCAGACGACAAGTGCATTGTTCGACTCCGTAAAATTCCTGAACATCATCGAAGGACAGCTCGATGAGCAGGATCTGACGATCCCGGTCAGAGCTTATGCGATCCAGGCATCCTACACAGGCGGTGATTCCGGAAGTGTGATCGATCAGGCCAAGACTGCATATGAGAAATATGTAAATCAGAACAAAGACCAGGAAGGTCAGGTCACACCGTAACAGGACACACAAAAAGAAAGCAGGTAGTAATGCATGAAAAACAGGAAGAAACGGGCTTGGGCAGGTGCAGCAATGCTGGGTTTTATTCTTGGGATCGGCGGTACGAATGCATATCTGACTTCTTATGACCAGGCAGTAAATGTGATCGGTGTGGGGAAGAATACGACAACGATCGAGGAAGAATTTCCCACGCCATCTCCGTTGCCTGGAGATGGAGATTCCGAATTTTCCAAGACAGTGTGGGTCGCAAATGGAAGCGTGCAGGGAGAAAAATCCCTGGTAGACTGCTATGTGAGAGTATCCATTGGGTATTCCAATTATGACATAGCCAGAGCCGTGACTCTGAAACAACTGGATCGCACAAACTGGGTGGAAGCAGACGACGGATTTTATTATTACAAAAAAATCCTCCGGGAAGGAGAGAAGACAACACCTCTCTTTTCAGGAATTTCTGTAGACTCTTCAAAACTCGAAAAGACATATCTGGATCAGATCGATGCATTTGAAGTACAGGTCTATGAGGAGTCTGTGCAGGCTGCCGGATTTGAGGATTACAGAAGTGCCTGGGAATTTTATCGGACTTAAAGGATGGGATAGCTATGAGAAAAAGAACGAAGATTGCGGCAGGGCTTCTCTCTTTGGGCATTCTGGGAACAGCTGGTGTGTATGGGTATTTTTCGGACACTTTGCAGGTTGTAAACCATATCTCTGTGGGAGATATCAAGATCAGTGTGGAGGAATTCGAAAAGAAGGGAACAAAGGAAGTCCCTTACAGCAACAAAGGAGAAGTCCTTCCCGGTGCAGTAGTGTCCAAGATCCCAAGGATCACAAACCGCGCTCTTCCGTGCTGGGTGCGGGCCAGGATCGTGTATGCAAATGACCAGAAGGAACTGGAAGGTCTGGACGATACGAAACTTTCCGGTTTTTCTTCCAAATGGATCAAACGTGGAGAGTACTATTATTATACCAGTATCCTAAAGAGAAAAGAGGCAGTCGATCTGTTTCAGAGTGTACATATTCCGGCATCCTGGGAAAAGGAGCATGAACTTCAGAAACTGGGACTGACGATTCAGGCAGAGGCGATTCAGGCGGCAAATTTCACCCCGGATTTCAGTGCGATGTCTCCATGGGGAAATCAGCTGATCCGGCAGTGTGTCCATGAAGAAGACGGAGCAATGACCTGCAAGAAGCCGCAGACGAAGCTGGCAGTGGAATTTAATGGAAAGGCGCACAAGCTCCTGTCAGTACCGGGAGATTTTTTTACAAATCTTGGTACGGCGATGCCGGGAGATGTGCTCACGGATACGATCACAGTATCCAATACCACGGACAGTACAGCTGAGATCCTGTTTCGGACAAGTACCGAAGGCAGGACAAAAGAACAGCTTGCGATGCTTAAAGATGTGAAGCTCATTGTAGCAATGGGAAATGAGACTATATACCAAGGGACTCTGGATTCGACAGCACTTGCAGAGAACAGATCACTTGGAACTTTGGCGTCCGGACAGAAAGGAAGCATGAAATTCCGGCTGGAGATCCCGGCAGAGTGGGATAACCGCATGGCACGGAAAACGACGAATGTGACCTGGATCTTTACGGTCAATGAGAAGGAAAAAGAGGCATCCACAGATACTTCGGGAGGATCTGGAAATAAAGGGAATTCTCCTGGCGGATCAGTCCTGGCAAAAGATACCGGCGGCAAAAAGACGGCCCATGTCAAAACAGGGGACCGTTCAGGAATAGAAATCCTGCTTGTACTTCTTCTGTGCTCCGGCAGCATAGTCTTTGTAGTTAAAGCATGGAAAGGGGGCAGAAGGACATGAAAAAAAGAATGATAGCAGGTGTTTGGGCAGCATTTTTTGCTGTCTCTGCTGTGACAGGGATCTCGGCTGCCTCAGATGTCTCATTTCCAGAAGGAATGCAGGAAGAATTTCAGGATGAAAAAGAAGAAGTACCTTCATCTGAATGGGAAGAAGAGAAAGATTTTTCGGAAGATGCTCCGGATGATCTGGCGGATATGCCGGAGATGGATTTTGGGCAGGAAGCGGAGACAGGGCGTTTTGAGGTGATAACGGAAGCAGAGCATGGAACTGTCGTGTTTGAAACTGAGCAGGAACAGGAATATTTTTTTGCAGCAGGAGAGGCTGTGGGATTTTATATCTATTCATTTGAAGGCTATGAATGTACCGGAGTGACAGCAGAATATAAAGGTGGGAGTATTCCTGTAACTCTGGGAGAAGACCAGCGGTATGAATTTTTTATGCCGGAAAGCACTGTGACCCTGCGGGCAGAATTTCAAGAGATCCAGACAGATGAGACGGAGGAAGCAGAAATTTTCACAGATGGCGAAGAGGAAGCGGCAGCAGCGAGGGCATCAGCCAGAGCGGTTACCGTGAAATCTGTATCGGCAGATTACAAAATGAATCCGGAATATGCATTTACGTATGCTTTCCGAAAGGGAGTCACGAAGCTTACATCTGTGCAGGGAGCATCTTCAGATCTTCCGGGTAAGCTAGATGGTCAGTTCGGGTGGTCAGAAAACAGTGTATATGGCCCAAACTACAAAAATACTTTTTCTGCGTGCAGTATCCAGAATGCTTCTCAGAAGGGAAAAATCTCTGTCAGATATACAAATGTAGGAGAATACCGGGGCAAAATTGTGGACCTGAAGATCACAGCAACGGAGTGGGGAACGGTAAGCAATAGGCATATTGGTGTTGATAATACTGTGATCACTCCATGCATTTTGTTTTATAATAATCGGATCGCATTTTCGACAATTTCTGTAGGAGCCGTACGTTTTAAATTTGAATTTTTTGACAATAGCACAGGAAATCAGATCTATCCCAAAGGGCATGTGACAATGATGGATCTTGATGGCGGTCAGGGATTTCGTGTTTATGATGGATGGGGCGTAGATGGAATGTATATCCGAAGTGGATATGACCATCTGAAAGCGACAACAGGAACAAGCAGTTCAGGTACGCAGTATACAGAAGTCCGTGCACCGGAAGGAGTGTCTACAGAGGCAAGGGACGTTAAAGGATGGTGCCACGTGGATTTTGGCGGAGTTTTTACTGTAAACTGGCTTTCCGGGGCAGCAGGTCTGAATGCAACTTCTCCATATTCAGCATTTTTTATATCAGGTGCGCAGACTGTTGGAACATATGAACCAAATAGTGCACCAGAGAAAAAAGTTGGCGATACAGGAAGCCTTTATGAAGAAATGACCTGCCATGAAGAGAAGTCTGACGTGGCAGTGGAGACTCCGTATAATATTCCGGAAAATGGGGAATTTGACTATGTGATCTCACAGAATGTACTTCCGGGAAATTATAATAAATTTGAAGTTACAGACAGCCTGGATTCCTGCCTGGAATACAAAAGTGCGACAGTTATGACTGCGCTTGGAAATGATGTTACCAGACAGTTTGATATTTCAGAAACACAGAATACAGTAAGGTTTGTGGCAAAAAGCAGTTTCCTGAACACGGACGAATCCTGCAATGATGTAACATATTATTTCAGGATCCACGTGGGGATAAAATCCGCAAAAACCATAGTCGGCCATGGACATTATGAAGAAGGGATTTACTATCATATAGCAAATCAGGCAGAGAGAAAGCTGGAATCTTCACTGAAAGTTGATGAACAGCAAACAAATATATCCTGGGTACGCGGGGTTATTGAATCAGACTGCAGTATTCGAAAAACAGATGCACAGGATCACGAAAAGATCCTTCCGGGTGCAGTTTTTGAAGTGTATCAGTGGGATAAAACAAAGCAGGGATATGAGCAGACAGGACAGAACCTGGCGTATATAGATGATACAAAGCTATATGTAACGACGGAAAAACTGCGTTATGATACGACGAATGAGGGAAAATTCAGACTGATCGAGATACAGCCGCCAGAAGGATATGAAGGGAACTGGAAGGAAGATATCAATATTCTGGAAGAGGATTTTCAGGATACCGTTCTGGAAGCAGAGAATACTTTGGTTCGTCTTCCTTGTGGAGAGATCACTGTGACAAAAAAGATCCGGGAGCAGGATATCATTTGGGCACATGGAAATCCGGTATTTCGTTTTGAGATAAGTGGTACAGACCAGAAGGGAATGTTTCACAGATATGAGGATTATGTGGAATTTCAGGACAGAAATTATGAACGTCAGGGCGGATATGCAATATTAAGTTATACATTTCATGGGATTCCATTGGGAAATTACAGTATTCATGAAAAAGAAACGCTGCGTTACAGTTTTCAGGGGATCATAGCAGAGACTTCTAACGTAGAAATTACAGGCAGGGAAGCAAAAGTTTTTCTGGACAGGGAAAACAGAGCAGCGGCAGTCACTTTTTTGAATCAAAAAATACGGTATGATGGATATAGTCACACAGACGTTATCAGAAATACGATTCCCGTAGAATAAACGAGGTACGGAAGAAGTGGCTGGGAAAAGGATTGTGTTGTTGGAAAAAAGAGCATCCGGGGTGGTGCTCTTTTTGGACTTTCTCTTTACGAAAAAAGAAAAATAAGGTAAAATAAAATGTGAAAATTATGTGAAAACATAAGAAAAATACAAAAGCAGGAACCAGGAGGAACAGAAATGAAAAAGAAGCTTGTAGCATTGCTGATGAGTGTGACAATGGTTTCCGGAAGTATGGCATTGCCAGTCTATGCTGAGAGTGAGGAAGCGGTAGTTGAATTCTCGGCGGATGAAGAGGAGACGGCAGATCTGGAAATGGAGGACCTGGAAAGTCAGGAAGAATTCAGCGCAGAAGTACCGCAGGAATTTTCGGATGCGGGAGGTGCTGATTTTGCGGATCATGTGGATGAAGAGCTTTTTTCTTCTGAAATGGAGACAGTGGGAGAAGGAAGAGCTTCCGGTGGAAATATCAACTGGGGAAGTTCTGATTCGATTCTGCCGACAGATGTAACAACTGCATCTGATGGCTGTGCTTTGCTGGGGGTAAAGGGCAGTTATATCACAGACATGCAGGCTGCGCTTGACAGGGTGAATGCGATCCGTAAGGAAGCATGTGAAGAGGGAGTGCCGGATCCGAGAAATTCGAGCAGGAAGCTGACCTCATCTGATTATGTGCCGATCAAGTGGTCATCGGATCTGGAATATATTGCAAGGATCCGTGCGGCGGAAGCATCACTTGTGCTTGCACATACAAGACCGAATGGTACGAGATGTTTTACGTTGAACTCACCAAACGGAATTAGAAGTTACGGAGAGGTTCTGGCATGGAACAATACACGCAAGTTCCTTCCGGGAATTGAACAGTGGTATGAGGAAAAGGAAGACTGGGTAAATCAGAATAATAATGCAGTTACCGGACATTATACAGAGATGATAGATCCGGCGAATCAGTATGTAGGATATGCTACATTTATTAATCCAGATGCGAGATATTCAACAACTACTTCCGGTGAATATAATAAATACGATAATAACCTGGATGAAAGTTTCGGACCGGATATCTCAAACTGCACCCAGACAATTGAGGCGCAGACTTCTGATATCACAGTAGGAATGTCAGATTTTGAAGAACTTCAGGCACCAAACAGTGTGCAGGCTGATTTTTATGCGAATATAACAAATTCAAGCTGTAATCTGTCAGTTCTGGATAATAACGTATCATGGAAATCATCGAATACATCTGTGGCAACTGTAGATGCGAAGGGGCTGGTTACAGGTGTGCAGGCAGGAAATGCTGATATTACTGCAGCACTTAGCAGCTTAAGTGCAACCAAGATGATCAAAGTAGCAGCTGCTGTACACGAGCACAGCTGGGACGCAGGAAAAGTAACAACAGAGGCAACTTGCACCACAGATGGAGTGAAGACCTACACCTGCAGTGTCTGCAAAACAACCAAGACAGAGACTATCAAGGCAACAGGCCATAAAGAAACCGAGATCAGAAATGCAGTAGAAGCAACGTGCCAGCAGGAAGGCTATACCGGCGATAAAGTCTGCAAGACCTGCGGAACAGTCCTCGAAAAAGGAACCACAATTGCAAAGAAAAATCATACCTGGGATGCAGGAAAAGTAACAACAGAAGCCACTTGCACCACAGATGGAGTGAAAACTTACACCTGCAGTGTCTGCAAAACAACCAAGACAGAGACTATCAAAGCGACAGGTCATAAAGAAACCGAGATCAGAAATGCAGTAGAAGCAACGTGCCAGCAGGAAGGCTATACCGGCGATAAAGTCTGCAAGACCTGCGGAACAGTCCTCGAAAAAGGAACCACAATTGTAAAGAAAGACCACAGCTGGGATGCAGGAAAAGTAACAACAGAAGCCACTTGCACCACAGATGGAGTGAAGACCTACACCTGCAGTGTCTGCAAAACAACCAAGACAGAGACTATCAAGGCAACCGGACACAAGATGGGTGAGTGGAAGACGGTCACAGCTGCAACTACACAGAAAGAGGGAAAACAGGAACGCACCTGTACTGCCTGCGATTATAAAGAAACGAAGAGCATTCCGAAACTCCCTGTAAAGAAAGGCACCTTCAAAGTAACACCATCCAAAACAGCTGTTACATACAACGGAAAAGCACAGAAACCATCCGTAACCGTTTATGCAGGAAACAAAAAACTTTCCAGCAAATATTATACAGTATCCTACAGAAATAACACCGCAGTAGGAACTGCCACTATCACTGTCACAGGAAAAGGAAACTACCAGAATTATTCCGGAAAAACAACCTTCCGCATCAACCTGCAGAAAACAACTCTTTTTGCACTCAAGAGCTCACGCAAAGGTGAACTTCAGGCAACCTGGAAAAAGACATCAGGCAACACAGGATATCAGATCCAGTATGCAACAAATGCAAAATTCTCTGGTGCAAAAGTAAAAAATACAACCAGAACAAACTACACCATCAAGGGTCTCAAGAGCAAAGGCAGATACTACGTAAGAGTCCGCACCTACAAAAAAGTTGGCGGTAAATACTGGTATTCCGGATGGAGCAATGTAAGAAATATCAGAATCAAATAAAGACATTTACAGAATTTAAAGTAACCAAAAGGTAATCAAAAAGTAATACAAAAAGGGTTTCCGAACAAACATTCAAAGTTCGGGAACCCTTGATCTTACAGCATTTAATCGGGGTAATGGGATTTGAACCCATGGCCTCACGGCCCCCAGCCGTGCGCGCTACCAAGCTACGCCATACCCCGGTGAAAAATATTATAGCAAGGAAAGAAATGATTTGCAACAGCTTTATTTTTGATTTGATACTTGACAAGAATGCAATGTCATGTTAGTCTTACTACATCAGAAAAAGCAAAATGATGAAATGCGATGATAAGGAATAGTACATGCAAACCGGAGCGCAGAGAGCTGTCGGCTGGTGTAAGGCAGCAGAAGGAATCCATGGAACTCGCCTTTGAGCATCTGTCCGAAATCCTGATAAGGAGAGTAGACGCAGACGGTTTCCACCGTTATATGGAGAGGATATAAGGATCCAATGATTCCGTATCCCGTGAGTGTATGAAACCGTTCATAAATAAGAGTGGTACCGCGAGAGTTACTGTCTTTCGTCTCTTACAGTAGTGTGTAGAGATGAGAGATTTTTTTTTGCACAGAATTTTTTACAAATGGAGGAAAGATCATGAAAAACGTAACAAAATATCAGAGACAGTATTTTATGCCGCCAGTGAGATGCATGAAATGGGCTGAGAAAGAATATGTGGACAAAGCCCCGATCTGGTGCAGTGTTGACCTTCGTGATGGAAACCAGGCACTGGTCATCCCGATGAGCCTGGAGCAGAAGATCGAATTCTTCAAACTGCTCGTTCAGATCGGTTTCAAAGAAATTGAAGTTGGCTTCCCGGCAGCATCTGAGACAGAATACACCTTTATCCGTACTCTGATCGAACAGAACCTGATCCCGGATGACGTAACCATCCAGGTACTGACTCAGGCGAGAGAGCATATCATCCGCAAAACTTTCGAGGCTGTCAAGGGCGCACCGAAAGCGATCGTTCACGTATATAACTCTACTTCCGTAGCACAGCGCGAGCAGGTATTCAAGAAATCCAAAGAAGAGATCCTGAAGATCGCTGTAGACGGAGCAAAACTCCTCAAAGAACTGGCTGACCAGACAGAAGGAAATTTCCAGTTTGAATACAGCCCGGAGAGCTTTACAGGAACAGAACCGGAATACGCGCTGGAAGTCTGCAACGCAGTTCTGGATGTATGGAAACCGACCGCAGACAACAAAGCGATCATCAACCTGCCTGTTACCGTACAGCATTCCATGCCTCATGTATATGCAAGCCAGATCGAATACATGTGCGAAAATATGAAATACCGTGAAAACGTTATTGTTTCCCTTCATCCACACAATGACCGTGGCTGCGGTGTCGCAGATTCTGAGATGGGTCTGCTGGCAGGCGCTGACAGGATCGAGGGAACCTTATTTGGAAATGGAGAGCGTACCGGAAACGTGGATATCGTTACTGTTGCAATGAATATGTTCTCCCAGGGCGTAGATCCGAAGCTTGACTTCTCCGATATGCCGCATGTATGCGAAGTATACGAAGAGTGTACAGGCATGAAAGTTGACGAGAGAAGCCCGTACAGCGGTGCACTTGTATTCGCAGCTTTCTCCGGATCCCATCAGGATGCGATCGCTAAAGGAATGCACTGGAGAGAGGAAAAAGACCCGAGCCGCTGGACAGTTCCATATCTGCCGATCGACCCGACCGATGTTGGAAGAAACTACGATGCAGATGTCATCCGTATCAACAGCCAGTCTGGAAAGGGCGGCGTAGGCTATATCCTGGAGACCAAGTACGGTCTGAACCTGCCGCCTAAGATGCGTGAAGCTATGGGCTATGCAGCCAAAGCCGTATCCGATCACAGCCACAAAGAACTTCATCCGGATGAGATCTTTAACCTGTTCAAATCCACTTTCGAAAATGTGGGCAGCCCATACAGCATCAGTGAAGTACATTTCCAGCAGAAAGACGGCGGAATCGTTACTCAGGTAACTTCCAGCTTCAATGGAAAGACAGTTACAACAGAGGCAGCCGGAAATGGTCGCTTGGATGCAGTCAGCAACGCACTGAAGAAAGCTTACGAACTGAAATTTACACTGGTTACCTACCAGGAGCATGCGCTTGAGAAGAGCACCAGCTCCAAAGCGATTGCTTACGTAGGAATCCAGAAACCAGACGGAACTCTCTCCTGGGGAGCCGGCGTTGACCCGGATATCATCCGTGCATCCATCGATGCACTTGTAACTGCGATCAACAACCGCTAAATGAAAATCAATCATCTCTTTCTTTTCCGTAGTTCTCCGTAAAACTGCGGATCAGAAAGGGATTTTTTTATGCATGTTTCACAGAAAAATTGATCCCTCTGGAAATTTTGAAACTTTTCTGCTAAAATTAAATAACGTATATCTTTAAAATTGGATGAAAGAAAGGAATCGATGCACAGATGCTAAAGATTAAAAGCTATGTGAAAGTAAACAGCATTGAGGAAGCATATGAGCTGAATCAGAAAAAAACAGCGATCGTGCTTGGCGGAATGGTATGGCTTAAGATGGGAAATCGAAATATTTCCACAGCCATTGATCTTTCCGGACTTGGACTTGATGGCATTCAGGAAACGGATGAGGAATTCGTGATCGGATGCATGACAACTTTGAGAGAACTTGAGATAGATAAGAGACTGAATGAATATACGCAGGGAGCCATGAAAGAAAGTGTCCGGCACATTGTTGGCGTGCAGTTCCGAAACTGTGCGACTGTCGGCGGCAGTATCTGGGGACGATACGGTTTCTCAGATGTACTGACCATGTTCCTTGGAATGGATACCTGGGTAGAACTTTATAATGCAGGAAAAATCCCGCTGACAGAGTTTGTGGATCGGAAGAAAGATAACGATATCCTTGTAAATATTATTGTGAAGAAGCAGCCGCTCCGCGTCTGTTATATGAGCCAGAGAAATACAAAGACAGACTTTCCGGTACTGACCTGCTGTGCTTCTCTGATCGGAAACGAAGCGAGAACAGTGATCGGCGCAAGGTCTGCCCGTGCCATGGTTGTAGAGGATCAGGAACACATCCTTGAAAATTTTGACCAGAAGAGTGAAGAAGCAAAGAAAGAAGCAATTCAGAAATTTGCAGACTATGCAGCAGAACATGTTCCGACCACCGGCAACATGAGAGGATCCAAAGAATACAGAACCCTTCTTGTAAAAGTTCTGACAAGAAGAGCCTGGGAAGTGGCAGGAGGAATGAAGGATGAACATTAAATTCTGGCTGAATGGAATACAGCGTCAGGAAGAAGTCGATCCGGGAATGCTTTTGATCGATTTCCTGAGAGAAAAGGGCTGTTACAGTGTCAAGAGAGGCTGTGAGACAGCAAACTGTGGTCTCTGTACGGTGTTGATGGATGAGAAACCAATCCTTTCCTGCTCCATGCTCGCTGCAAGGATCGATGGAAAGAAGATCGTGACATTGGAAGGACTTCAGAAAGAGGCAGAGGAGTTTGGAACATTTCTTGCAAATGAAGGTGCAGAACAATGCGGCTTCTGCAATCCGGGATTTATCATGAATGTGATCGCGATGCTCCGTGAACTCGAGGAACCGGATGAAGAACAGATCAAGGAATATCTTGCAGGAAATCTGTGCAGATGTTCCGGTTTTGTCTCCCAGACCGCAAGCATCCTGAAATACCTTAATTATAAGAAGACACAGGAGGAAGCATAAAATGAAATATGTAAATCAACCTGTCCAGAAAACAGATGCCATGGCACTGGTAACAGGAAAGCCTGTGTACACGGACGACCTGGCACCGAAAGATTCCCTGATCGTCAAAGTCCTGCGAAGCCCTCATGCCAATGCATGGGTCGACACGATCAAGACGGATACAGCAAAGAAAGTTCCTGGCATCGTCTGTGTTTTTACCTATGAAGATGTTCCGCAGAAGCGTTTTACACTTGCAGGACAGACTGCACCGGAGATGAGCCCGGATGACAGACTGATCCTTGACCGTCATGTGCGTTTTGTCGGAGATGCAGTTGCGATCGTTGCAGGTGAGACAGAGGCAGCGGTTGATCTGGCACTTAAGAGGATTCGTGTGAAATACCAGGTGGAGACGCCGGTTTTTGATATTCATACTGCAAAGGATAATCCGATTCTGGTACATCCGGAGGAAGACTGGAAACTCAAAATCCCGCTTGGCGGTGATAATAAGAGAAACCTGTGCGCGTCAGCGGTAGAAGAGCATGGTGATGTAGAGAAGGTACTCAGTGAATGTAAATATACAGTAGAACATACATATCATACCAGAGCAAATCAGCAGACTATGATGGAGACCTTCAGAACTGCATGTTATCTGGATCATACCGGAAGACTGATCGTGCTTTCTTCGACACAGATTCCGTTCCATGTCAGAAGAATCGTAGGTCGTGCCCTGGACATTCCTGCATCAAAAGTTCGCGTTATCAAACCAAGAATCGGCGGAGGCTTTGGTGCGAAGCAGACTTCGATCAGTGAGATTTATCCGGCAATTGTAACCTGGAAGACCGGACGGCCTTCCAAGATGATCTATTCCCGCTACGAATCCATGATCTGCTCTACTCCGCGTCATGAGATGGAGATTACGGTGCGTGCCGGTGCAGACGAGAATGGTATCATCCGTGCACTGGACGTTTATACCTTATCAAATACAGGTGCATATGGCGAACACAGTTCCACGACGGTAGGTCTGAGCGGGCATAAATCCATTGGACTTTACAGACATACAGAAGCACATCGTTTTGCTTTCGATGTTGTGTATACAAATGTTCAGTCAGCAGGTGCCTACCGTGGATATGGTGCAACGCAGGGTATTTTTGCTGTAGAATCTGCGGTTAATGAGCTGGCACATAAGATGGGAATGGATCCGGTAAAGATCAAGGAACTGAATATGCCGATCGAGGGCGGACCTCTTCCAGGATATCCGGATGTTCCTTATGCACAGAGCTGTGCGATGGATCGCTGCATGGCCAAAGCAAAAGAAATGATGAACTGGGATTCCAAATATCCGTTCCGTGATAT
>ERZ779842.2074-NODE-2074-length-14650-cov-2.922713_pt1 | contig 14650 bp, 10 predicted proteins | sample MGYA00511095_ERZ779842 | MGnify/ENA primary metagenome ERZ779842 (study PRJEB29588, sample SAMEA2154036) | human gut metagenome | biome: human gut; feature: human-associated habitat; material: faeces | place: Denmark | collected 2008/2010 ... | reverse complement strand
CGGTTGATCTGGTACGCCAGAAGGGATTCGAACCCCCGACCTTTTGGTTCGTAGCGCTTATGAAACCGTTCCAATAGGTAAAATATCGTGTAAAACCGTCCCGTTTGGGTTGGTTTCTGCCTTTTGGGACGCTAGGAATTGGGAAAATTCAATGGTGAAAAAAGCATTCGGACGGTTAATGGACGGTAAAAATAGGTGATTGCTTTTGCGAACTTGATTATACGCTATCTGCAGTTCATTTTTATAAGGCATGCTTTATTCACAACACCGTAACACTTTCACAGTTATCCTGCAGCACTGAGCGGTCATTGGAACTCCACAGCACGGCGGTTCCTCGTGCGCGAAGTACCGCAATACAGTGCAGCAATTCCGCTTTAATCTGCTCATCAATGGTATAAAAAGGATAGTCCAATACCAGCAGACCAACCGGTGCAAACATGACACGCAGCAGCACAAGCTGATTCCGCATACGATTGGACAGGTGACGCGGATATACGTCCAACCCTTCCGGATCAAAGCCCATCTCTGCTGCAAAATCACGCAGCGCTAGCCGCAGCATTCGACGATTGATCACATCACCGCGTTCACGAAAACGATTCATCGACCGGAATACGATATTCTCTGCCGCTGTCAGATTCTCAAACACGCCCTTCTCCCAAAAGCGCGGTCCCATACAGCAAATCTCACCTGCATGTCGCTGCCGCCAATCAGCTAAATGGTACATCCGGCCGTCCTGCATTGCAATACCTTCCGTCTGCCCCTGTCCGGAAAACATACGGTATATGATACCCCTGCCATTTAAACCGTAGCACAGCACCCCTGAGGCTCGCCCAGTGTATAAATCCACAGAAAACGGCGCTATATCATTATCTATCAGACTGATTTCCTGCAGCGAGAGATACAGACGCGGCACGGCCCTTTCCTTCGGAGACACCACCGTTGATGAAATACGCAGGCGCTGATGAATACCATAAGCTGTCATATCCTTCCGCAGACGTTCCCAGCATATCATACCGCTGCGCATCACCGCGATACGGTCCGCATATTGCAGCACCTTAAATACACTGGAATTAAATACAATGACCGATACGCCTTCATCCCGCAGCTGATGTAGGAAGGCGGCAAACCGTATCAGTTCGTCCCTGTCAAGACCCTCACCGGCCTCCCGGCAGACCAACACCTTTGCACCGCACAGCAGTGCACGGCAGATAGAGATTTCAAGCCGCTGCTCGTTTGTCAGACTGCTGCCGCGGGCGTGCGGCTCACAGCCGATGCCATAGTGTTCAAACACTTGTTTGGACAGTACATCTATATTCTTTCGGTGCAAAAATAGATTTTTCCACGAAAATCCGCGCAATACTGCCAGATTTTCCGCCGCTGTCATACCATTCACTACGGAAGCTTGATGGGTAATCTCGTAAATTCCCAGCTTGCGGGCTTCGTTCTCCGAACGGTAGCTGACCGGAACGCCATCCAGATAGATTGTGCCCGAAGCCGGGCATAACTTGCCGCACAGTACATCCGCCAGCACAGAGGCGCCGCTTTCGCTGATACCCGTAACACCCAGTATTTCACCCGCTCGAAGGGACAGGGAAACATACTCCAGATTCTGTCCAGACGGCTGTGCGGTAACAATCTGCTCCAGATAAAGAATCTCCTGTTTCATGGTTTAATTTCCCCTCATCTGCGGCAGTGTTACGATAACTGTTGTACCGATATCCTGCGTGCTGGCCACATCCACACCGTACTGCATCCCAAAATAAAATTGGATACGGCGATTGACATTGCGCAGCGCAATACCTGTTGACCGAGAACTGTCTGCTCTGCGTTCAATCGGGCCGCTGCGTTCCCGCAAACTTTTGCGCACACGACGTAGCTCATCTTCCGCAATACCGACACCGTTATCCTCTACTGAAATTTGCAGACGACTTCCTACACTTTCCACACGCATGGTGATCTTACCGCCATCTACCCGGCGGTTAATACCATGTGACAGCGCATTTTCCACCAACGGCTGCAGTGTCATAACGGGCAGACTGCTGTCCATTACGTATTCATTCTCGATATGCTCCTCATAGGTGAAGCGATCGCCATAGCGATACCGCTGAATGAGCAAATAGTGATGTACATTGTCCAATTCCTGTGCCAGCGTAGCCAGTTCGCCCGGGCTGTTAATGCAGTAGCGGAACAGCATGCCAAGTGCTTCGGCCATCTCCGCTACATCCTCGCTGCCTCGCCGCATAGCGCGGCTGCGGATGATTTCCAGTGTGTTATACAGGAAATGCGGATTGATTTGGTTTTGCAGCGCGTGCAACTCGGCTTCGGTCTTCAGCGCTCGTGAAATAGATACCTCATGCAGCTTGTCAAACACCTGCTCAAGCATTTCCTGATCATCCATGTGTAGCAGACGGTCTTTTTCCTCCGGTTCAAAATAATCCGGATCGCCGTCTGTCAGCATATTTTCCAACGCACGTCGTCTGCCAATATTACACCGCAGTTCCGCTGTATAGCTGATGGTCATCGCCAGCAGAGCTGCCGTGATACCGCATATTGGTATAATGCTACGTCTGCCGAGCGTGCACAGCATTCCTGTCATGACACCCAGCAACAGCACAAAGCCGCCCGCAAACAGCCATACACTTCGTTGATTGCGAATCTCTTTCCAATATTTCATGGTGCTTCCAGCCTTATGAATAGAATTTACGGTACTCAGACGGAGTAACCGTAGTTTCCTTTACAAAAATCTTGTTGAAAAACTTGATATCGCGGTAGCCTACTTTCTCAGCAATATCTGCAATGCGCATCTTTGAGGTCTTCAGTAGCTTCTTCGCCTGTTCAATGCGGATATGCTGCAAATACTCGACAAATCCAACACCGGTCTCGGTCTTGAATAGCGTGCTGAAATACGATGTGCTCAGGCACACATGCTTTGCTACCTGCGCCAGAGAGATGCTCTCTGCATAATGCTGCACCACAAAGTTTTTTACCTGTCGAATCACATTATTCTCCCGATTTTGCACAAACTGACGGCAGTTCTCGAGCATCTGCGTAGTCAGATCTACAAACCGTGTTGCAAGTTCTTCGCAGGAATAACCGCCGCACAGTACGTCAAACGGCTCTAGCAGCCGAGGTGCCCGGGCCTGCTCATCACGCGGCAGCTGTTCTGCCGCATCATTAAGGCAGGACAGCATCTGCTCCAGCAGAAAACAGCGGCTGCCTGGTACGATATTCTCGCTTTCCCACTTGCTCCATACCCGGCGAATGAGGGCAGCGGCACTGTCCGTATCCATGTGCTCCACCGCATCACTCAGCGAGTTTTCCCACTCGCCGGTATAAAACATGACGATTTCCCGCAATGCAGCATCGGTCTGTTCATTGAACACCAGCACCGAGCTTTGCCGCTTTTCTAGACGCCACTTGAGCGCTGTTTTCGCCTGCTCTACCGCAGTCGGAATATTTTCGGTATCGCCGTCCAACAGCTTACTTGCTGCACCGGTCAAATGGATCAGATGATTGACGCTGTTCAGGCTGCGAATCTCCTGTCTAATAGCACGGAGCAGCGTCTCGCTTTCGGATTCAGCCTGCTCTGCGGAATAGGACAGCAGGCATACTGTATCCAGATGATCAGAAAACGCCGCTAGCAGAGTGCTGTGCTCCTGTGCAAGCGCTCGAATGTGCTCGAGCGTATCGCTCGCCTGATTGACCAGTGAACCGGCCTCATCGGACGATGCCGTAAAATTGCTGTCAATGCAGAAGGTCACACACTGCAGTTTTGTGTTATCCAGCACAAACAACTCACCGCCATGCCGTTGGGAACGTGTCGGCGTATGTCCGGTCTTCCATACAGTATGCACGTATTGCTCCCGCAGGGTATCCATACTCTCCTGCAGTTCATTCTGTACACGGGCTGCCTGCTGCCGCTGCTCGGCCCGCTCGCACAGTTCATGATCCAGTTTTTCGAGTGCTCGGTTCAGTTCGGCTTTCTTGAGCGGCTTGAGCAGGTAATCCCATACGCCGAAACGCAGTGCTGTCTGCGCGTATTGGAACTCGGTATAGCCGCTCATCACAATAAAATTTATAGCCGGGAATTCCTGCTTGGCGCGTTCGATCAGTTCCAGTCCGGTCATGCCCGGCATACAAATATCCGTAATGACAACATCTGGATGGAGTTCCTCTATCTTTTTCAACAGTTCTATGCCATTGCACGCTTCACCGACTATCTCTGCACCGGGATAGGTGATTAGCGCACGGCATAACTCAACAATATCAAATTCATCATCCGCAATGATAATCCTCAACATGGCGATTCCCCATTCTCTCTTTGCGCGGGTGTTCTCTTCTTCTGATAATAGAGTACCACAAAATTTTTCACGATTCAAATTTTTACGGCAGGTTCAAAAGATACCCCCTGTGAATCCAAAAAACGACCTGTTCTATCTGTCTGCCAGTCTGCTATACTGGTTACAGTGAGAGAACCCCACTGGCAATCTCTTCTTTAACACAGCAAAGGAGTTTTGCGTTATGGGAAAAACCGCTATCCCATCTGTTTTTCCGGCAGAGGGTACTTACGAGCTGTCCACACTTCATGTAAATCTTTCTTGCGCGGCATCGCATGCCGTAATCCATTACACCATTGACGGTACCGAACCGACAGCAGACAGCCCGATTTACCACCGTGAGGCAGGTCTGATTCCGGTCAAGCACACAGATGGAGTAGAATCTATTACCATCCGCGCTTTTGCACAGGCAGACGGTCTGCAGCCAAGCGATACTGTTGCGTTTACCTACCGTTTTGCCTGCCGCCCCAAGGGCGTATTCCGCCATTCACTGCTGCGTGAACCGTCGGATACGGCTGCCGGTCTCATCCGCATTGAGGATTTCGATCTCGATCGTATGTATCTCATCATCGGTCAAAAACGCGCTGCACTGATTGACGCTGGCTGGGACTATGACGGTGATCTTCCGGCGCTATGTCACGCGCTCACCGGCGGTCTTCCGGTCGATCTGCTCATTGCACACGGTCATCCCGACCATGTTGCACAAGCTGGAAAATTTATTGAATACGGCTGCAAGGTCTATGCTCCCTATGCTGACAAATCTATGAAGCAATTGGACTGCGGATTGGACTTTACCCATATTGAGGATTTGAAAGACGGCATGCGCTTTGACCTCGGCGGCACCGTACTGCAAATCTATGCTACGCCCGGACATACTCCCGGCAGCGTTGTTATTTTAGATGGAAACACCGGTGATCTGTTTGCATCCGATTCGTTTGGCAGCAATCGCCGTGAAATTCCGGACAGTGCATGGCTCCAGCTGAGCGGATACTCGCTGGAAAGCTGTCTGCGCTCTCTGGAGGCTTTTCTTGATGCCGCAGGAAATAAATGCAAACGCATTTTCACCGGTCACAACGCAGAAATGATGGACGCCCAACAATATTTGTCCACCTTGCGCAAAGCTATGCACAACGCTGTGGATAACGGTGCAGCCTGTCTTTTTCCCTCTCTGCGCAGCGCAGCCGAGTCGTTCGGCTCTGGCTCTATTGCCGTAGAAGGTGACTGGCGGCATGATCCGATCTGGGCCGCGGCTAATCTGCAATTCCTGTACGATACCGACACACAACAGGATCCACCACGTTATGCACCCGGCTTTGATCCAACGATCAAAACCGTACTTTGACATCATTCCTCACATCTTTCATCTCATCTCTCTTCTCTGCCGCCGATCGGTTCTCCGGTCGGCGGTTCTTCTTTGCGCGAGCGAATATGGGATGATTTTTACGCCTCTCTGCCAACTTCGAAAAAACACCCCCATAAATCAAAAAATACCCGCATTGGAAAATCGGTTAGAAACCGGTATGCTTATATCATCAAAAAGAAACATGGGAGGGAAAACGATGAAACGTGAATATTGTCTGGATATCGACGGCAACGTATATACCATTGGTGATCTGAATATGTTTCTTGACAATAAGGAGCCAATCTCCTATCCGGCAACTGACTCACAGAATCCGACTAGGCCCTTCTTTACCGGAACTATCCGGCAGGAAGTTGAGGTAAACGGCGTAAAGCGTTCGTTCCTTCTGTATATTCCGCAGCATTATCCCATTTCGGGTGCAGGTATTTTCCTCTATCCGGATGACGACATATCCGCCGAAGATTATCTGGAAAATAGCGGCTGGAAGCCGGTTGCCGAGCAGACCAATGCCGCATTGATCGTGCTTGAATCCCGTTCCGGCGGTTGGAATAAAAAAGATATTCAAAGCGAAATCAGTTATAGCGAAGCGGTTTTCAAAAAATCCATTACCCGCGTGTATTTCAGCATGAACGAAGCCACCTACTACTGCATGGGTTTTGGAAACGGCGCTTACGTTGCAGCAGCATACGCTATGCTCAACTCGGCATTGATTGCAGCTGTCGCTCTGGATGGAGACTACGACCTGCATCCAGATTTAATGGCACAGCTCCGCAGCATTCGCTCTGACCGAGACGCAAACAAGTCCAAACTGGATGTGGCGATGCCGGCCTGGCTGATTGGAAAAGCTACTCCTCTGTTGGACAGCCTGAAACGTGCAGCCGATGTCAGCGACGAACAGCTTTACAATGATGCTGCATACATCTATCGTCAAAATCTCAAGCAGTATTTCGACCAGCCGAATGGTCTGCCGATGGTGGAAATCTGGCACACCGAACCTGGTCGATGGAATCCCGAAGCAGATGAAAAATACCGTCGCATGGCAGAATTTGTGCTTCGATTTAAACGGTGGTTGAGCACCGGCAACGGCGATTTCCGACCCGCTCGGACATGGCAGGACATGAGACTTCACCGCTTCACCGCCGAGATAGACAACAGACAGCGCGAATGGTTCGTATACGAGCCTACGGCACTCCGTGCCGGCAAGCGGCTGCCGTTGGTACTGGCCATTCATGGATACAGCTGCACCGGCGAACTGTTTGCAGAAAACAGCAGTTGGCACGAGTTAGCCGAACGGCGTGGTTTTCTTCTGGTTTATGTTTCCGCTTTTCCCGATAACGGCATCAGTGGTGGACACACCGTGCCGCTTCCTTCATGGAATGCGCTGAATATCCACGCGCAAACCGATGATGTGAAATACATTGACTATGTACTGAGCAGTGTTAAAAATTCCTATCCGGTTGACTCTGAACGTATTTACGTTTCCGGTCACTCCAATGGCTCTCTGCTGACGCAGCGACTGATGGAGGAACGACCGCTTGCATTTGCAGCCTTCGGACCACAGGGCGCACCCTATCATATGGGATTGGACGGTACTGCTGTTGATCGTACTATCCACAAGGATGGCATCATCCGTCCGGTATGGCTGATGATGGGTGCCGAGGATATCGGTGATCAGGACAAGTTGGACTGCGGCTCGATCAACGACCGTTTTCTCGATATGATGTGTGAGCTGAACGATCTCGATCGCACAGGTGGCATTGACCGTGAAAACGGCAAGTATCATACCCGCACCTTTGTGAACGCAGAACGCGTTCCGCTGGTAAAGTTCACCGGCATCACAGACACGCCGCATACCTATACTCCGGAATTTGCCCAGCTTTACTGGGATACGTTTTTCTGCCACTTCCGCCGAAAATCCGACGGAACGATCATTTATACAGACTAAGCGCTTTTAGAGGAAAAAGATTGGAGGGATTCCTATTAGCACGATACTGGAAATGCGGGACATCACGAAATCGTTCCCGGGTGTGAAAGCCCTCGACGGCGTGAACCTGAAAGTGGAAAAGGGTACTGTCCACGCACTAATGGGAGAAAACGGCGCAGGCAAATCTACACTGATGAAAATCCTGTTCGGTCAACAGCCTCCTGACAGCGGTACGATCCTGTTTAACGGACAGGAAGTCCACTTCAAATCAGTAAAGGAAGCGGTAAACGCGGGCATCTCGATGATCTATCAGGAACTCAGCCCGATCAAGGAACTTTCCATTGCGGAAAACGTATTCGTCGGCCGCTATCCGAAAACCAGAGCGGGTGCGATCGACTGGAAAACCATGTACGATTCTTGCCAGAAGATCTTTGACCGCTGGGGACTCAATTACAATCCTCGCACCAAGATCAAGATGCTCAAAACTGCAGATATTCAGATGATTGAAATCATCAAGGCTATCTCGTTTAACGCACAGCTTGTTATCATGGACGAACCGACTTCCTCCATCTCTCAGAACGAGATCGAGATGCTGTACGACTTCATCCGTGCTCTCAAGCGTGAAAACATCACCATTATTATCATCACGCACAAGCTGGATGAGGTATACACCATCGCAGATGAAGTTACCGTCCTCCGTGATGGTCAGTATATCGGCGCCAAGCCGATTGGTGAACTCAGCCGTCCCGAGCTGATCAAGATGATGGTAGGCCGCGAAATGACCAACCTGTTCCCGCCCAAGGACATCGGCTACGGCGATGTTCTGCTGGAGGTCAAAAACCTCAATAACGGTGCCAAGGTAAAGGACATCTCCTTCCAGCTGCACAAGGGCGAAATCCTCGGCTTCGCTGGTATCGTTGGCGCCGGCCGTACCGAGACCATGCGTTCGATTTTCGGACTTGATCCATGTGAGTCCGGCGAGATATACTTAGAAGGTCAGCAAATCAAAATCCGCTGTGTACGCGATGCCATTAAGCACGATATTGTAATGGCGACCGAAAGCCGTAAGGACGACGGTCTGGTGCTCTGCCGCTCGGTAGAGGAGAACATCATGCTGCCGTCGCTGTACCGTCGTTCCAAGGGCGGTATCCTGGATGTAAAGAAAGAGCACGAAATCGCAGATTCTGCTTCCAAGCGTCTGTCGGTTAAGACCAGTTCACTGTCCACTATGGCAAACTTCCTGTCCGGCGGCAATCAGCAGAAGCTGATCCTGTGCAAGTGGCTGCTGATGGATCCCAAAGTGCTCATCCTCGATGAACCGACCCGAGGTATCGATATCGGTGCAAAATGGGAGATTTACAACATCATTATTGATCTGGCAAAGCAAGGGGTAGGCGTAATTCTTGTTTCGTCCGAAATGGAGGAAGTCATCAACCTGTCCGACCGCGTGATGGTCATGTGTGAGGGACAGATCAACGGCTGCCTGCATAAAGAAGACGGCATTACGCAGGAAAAGATCATGACTCTGGCATCGGAGGTTCAAAAATGAATAAGAAAAAAGAAGGATTGTTCAAAGGCGCATCTGTTGCGGAACTATACAGTAAATTCGGTGTTGTACTGATTCTGATCCTCTGCCTGATCATCGGCACCATCCTTTCGCCGGAATTCCTTACCGGCTCCAACCTGATGAGCGTAGCGCGAAATGTCGGCGTTTACGCAATCATTGCACTCGGCATGACCCGACTGCTAATTGGCGGCGGTGTTGACCTTTCCGCTGGCTCCAACGTAGCATTCTGCAGCGTTATTGTTGCGGTTATCTACGCACAGACCGGCAGCACGCTGATGGCCGTTATTGCTGCTATCCTCTGCGGTATGATCATCGGCGCGATCAACGGTTACTTTGCAAGCTATATTGGCCTGATGCCCTTTATCGTTACACTGGCCACCCAGATGACAGTTCGTGGTCTTGCTTATCTGGTAGCAGGCGGCGCTCCGGTTTACGGTGTCAGCAGTTCGATCGTATTCCTCGGTCAGGGCAATATCCGCGGCTTTCCGATGCTACTGATCGTTGTACTGGTAGCAACCGCAATCATGCTGTTTGTTATGACCCGCACCTCTCACGGCCGTTATCTGTACGCCATCGGCGGCAACCCGGAAGCAGCAAGCGCATCCGGTATCAACGTAAAGCGTCAGGTATTTGTCAACTACATTATCATGGGCCTGATGTGTGCCTTCGCCGGTATTCTGTATGCAGGCCGTACCAACAGCGGTCTGCCGGCAGGCGGCGTAAACTTCGAGTTTGAGGCCATCATCGGCAGCGTACTCGGCGGCACCAGCATGGCAGGCGGCATCGGCAACGTGGCTATGTCCATCGTAGGTATTTATGTTGTAGGTATTATCAACAATGTTATGAACCTGTGCAGTGTCAACGCATTCTGGCAGCAGGTTGTAAAGGGTATCGTTATTCTGATCGCGGTACTGCTCGATATCTTCACTCGCAATGCGATTATGAAATCCACGAAAAAGCGTTAAACTGCTTGTATACGGATTTTATGATAGAACCATGAGAAAGAGAACGGAGGAAAAAGAATGAAAAAGAGATTACTGGCGACATTATTGGCGGCAAGCGTAGCACTCTCCCTGGCAGCATGTGGACGGGGCGGCAGCTCCTCCGGCGGTGACTCCGCAGACGGTGAGCAGGCACTCAACAAGCTCGGTTATATCTCCGCTGCGTGGAATGATGATTACTGCAAACGTCTGAATGACGCAATCGTTGAGCATGGTCCGGAATACGGCTTTGAGGTTGAAGCACTGAACGCCAGCCCGAACGGTATGATGGACGTTACCGGCTATATTGAAGCCACCGTAGCACTGGCTCAGAAGAACATCGATGCTATCCTCTGCCAGCCACTGTTTTCCGTGCCGGATATGCTGATGCAGTTCCAGCAGAAGGATGTTAAGGTTGGCTTTGTCAACATCGTACCGCAGATTTCGGATTCCAGCAAGGATCTTGATTTCTGCTACGCGGGCAGCTCGGAGGAAGCAATCGGTGCTCAGCTAGCGGAAGCTATGTCCCCCGGCTTGAAGGATGGCGCAAAAATCTGTGTTATCTGCCTGCCGTATGGTCAGGACAACGCCGCAGGCCGCCTGAAGGGCCTGCAGGACTGGTTCGCGGCAAACCGCCCGGACGTTGAAATTCTCGAGGTCAACTATGTAGAGCGCAACGAGGCTACTCTCGCACAGAGTATTTTCGAAGACTGGATCCAGAAGTACGGCGTTGGCGGCTTTGACGGCGTAGCAACCCAGAGTGATATGCAGACGCAGGGCATCGTGGAAAGCATGAAGGCTCTTGGTCTGGACGCTACCAACTTTACGCTGGTCGGTATCGGCGCTTCCACCAGCCAGTGGATCACGGATGGTGTGGAATATGCAGATCTGTATCAGGATGCACAGGTTGAAGCCAAAGCTGCACTCGATATGATGCGTCATATGGTAGATGGCACCACTGATGAACTGGAATTTCTGGATGGCGCTCCCTGCAAGAACTTTGTAAGTGTTCCGATGACTACGGTTAATGCAGATAATGCAGATCAGTTCACTGAAGAAGCACTGGCAGCAAAATAACACCATTTCTTCTTGTTTATTAAACCAATCCCCCCTAATGAAAGGCGCGGCACATCGTGTGCCGCGTCTTAGTTTGTCAAGAAACCCGGTTGCGCATTAAGCTACAATTGGGTTTCTATCATATTTAGAACAAGTCAAAAGCAAGAAACGGAAATAATCCTTCCATTTCCATATCGCTAACTTTTTCAAATTCATAGCAGCAAACTTAAACTTCACCCAGTTTGTCACCTGAGCCAAGCCTTTGTACTGTGTATAATGCATAAAGCGTTTGAACGATTTCCTTCTGTACAAGATTTGATTATGCACTCAGATCAGGGCTGGCAGTACTAGCACGCATTTTACCGGAGCGAACTTCAAAAGTATGGAATTATTCAATCTATGTCCCGAAAGGGCAACTACTATGACAACTGCATTATGGAGACCTTCTTCGGCAGGCTGAAAAATGAAATGTTCTATGGCTTAGAGAAGGATTATCCCCGCCGTAGGCGCCAGCCGGATTCCCTTGAGTGTCTCAGCGAAGGATTTCTTCTCTTTCTGCGGCACATAGGCCAGAATATTCCGCATGAAATGCACCTTGCAGCGCTGCCATGAGGCTCCGGGAAAGGACTCACGGATTGCCGAAACCAGCCCGGAGTGAACATCTGAAATGATAAGCCTGGGCGTAGACAGACCACGGTCTTTCAGATTCTGAAACAGCACTCCATAGGAGCTCTTGGATTCTTCGGTCATGGGTTCAACGGCAATGATGTCTCGATGTCCATTTTCGTCTACACTGCACACGATAAGCACCGCTATGCTGATAATTCTGCCATCTACACGAACTTTTTCGCACAGTGCATCCACCCACAGAACCGGGTATACTGTATCAGCAAGGGAGCGATTACGGAACTCCTCGACCTGCTCATTCAGCCCTTTTGTCATCTCACTGACCTGACTTATGGATAGATTTTCAATGCCGAGGCTATGCGCCAGCTTCTCCATTTTCCGGGTAGACACGCCTTGCACAAAGGCTTCCTGAACCACCTGTACGAGCATCGCTTCACTGCACTTGCGCTCTGTGACGAAGAACGGAATGTAGCCGCCCTGATGAGCCTTGGGCACCATGAGGTACATCGTGCCCATTCGAGTATCCAGACGGCGTGGACGATAACCGCTGCGGTAGCCGCTCCTGCCGTCCGTGCGCTGGCTTTTCTCTGCTCCCAGCTGCTGATCGACCTCTGCCTCCATCAGCTCCGTGCACAGTCATTCCAGCATGCTCAGCATCGGATCCGGCTGCGTCACACATTGCAGTAACAATTCTGTCAGATTTGTGGTATTCTTTTGTGAGCCATTAGGGTCTCTCCTTTATATGATGATTTTTTCGACAACTATCATTTTACAGGAGCACTGATGGCTTGTCTATTGCCTATGTGCTTTTGCGAACTTAATTATACGCTATCGATTTGAAAAACCACTTTTAACAAAAGAGAGACATAGCAAAAGCCTCAGACGATAAAATGTCTGAGGCTTTTGCTATGTCCGCATGGACGGTAAATAGACGGTAAAAATTTTTTCTTCGATTTCTATTTGTACAGAAAATAAGAAAAACCGGTCATTTCTTGCGAAATAACCGGTTGATCTGGTACGCCAGAAGGGATTCGAACCCCCGACCTTTTGGTTCGTAGCCAAACACTCTATCCAGCTGAGCTACTGGCGCATACAAGATCTATTTTCTTTCGCTGTCGGCGTTTCGCTTTGTCGCTCTCGCTGACTGCCTTATTATAATATCACGGGTGGGACCTAATGTCAACAACTATTTTCAGATTTTTTGAAAGTTTTTTTGGAAACCTGTTTTCGGCAAAACAAAGCCGCCTGTGGGGGGAACAGGCGGCTATATACAGCAGAGAAATTGGAGGTCTGCCATATACCTTATATTGCGTTTTATTCCTGCGGCGGAATGGTATCGAAGCCGATCTGCAGCTCTTCATCGGTGGGAATGTGGTTGCGCATGGTGCCATTGTGATACGCCTCGTATGCTGCCATATCAAAGTAGCCGGTGCCGGTCAGACCGAACAGGATGGTCTTAGCTTCGCCGGTCTCCTTACACTTGAGCGCTTCGTCAATTGCGGCGCGGATGGCGTGGCTGGACTCCGGCGCCGGAAGAATGGTCTCCACCTTGGCGAACTGAACTGCCGCGTCGAATACGTCGGTCTGCTTGACGGAAACCGCCTCCATATAACCGTCGTGGTACAGCTTGGAGAGGATCGGACTCATGCCGTGGTAGCGCAGGCCGCCTGCGTGGTTGGGCGCGGGCATGAAGCCGTTGCCGAGCGTGTACATGCGGGCCAGCGGCGTAACATGGCCGGGATCGCAGAAATCGTAAACATACTTGCCGCGGGTGAGCGACGGGCAGGAGGCCGGTTCCACCGCGATGATGCGCGGGTCAGCCTTGCCGAGCAGCTTATCCTGCATGAACGGGGAAATCAGGCCGCCGAGGTTGGAGCCGCCGCCGGCACAGCCGATCACGATATCCGGATACTCATCGAGCATTTCCATAGCCTGCTTGCTCTCCAGACCGATGATGGACTGGTGCAGCAGCACCTGATTGAGCACGGAGCCGAGTACATAGCGGTAGCCCTCGTGCGTAGTAGCCACTTCTACGGCCTCAGAAATCGCACAGCCGAGCGAACCGCCGGTGGTCGGATCGTGTGCCAGAATAGCGCGGCCTGCCTCGGTCGTATTGGACGGAGACGGCGTTACATTCGCGTCAAAGGTTTGCATGATGGCCTTGCGGAACGGCTTCTGCTCGTAGGAGACCTTAACCATGAATACCTTCAAATCCAGTCCGAAGTACGCGCATGCCTCAGAGAGTGCAGTACCCCACTGACCGGCACCGGTCTCGGTGGTAAGGCCCTTGAGGCCCTGTTCCTTGGCGTAGTACGCCTGCGCGATCGCGGAATTCAGCTTGTGGCTGCCCGAGGTGTTGTTGCCCTCAAACTTGTAGTAGATCTTAGCCGGGGTGTCCAGCGCCTTCTCCAGATTGTACGCGCGGCACAGCGGAGACGGACGGTACAGCTTATACATATCGAGCACCGGCTCGGGAATATCAATGTAGCGGGTGTCGTTGTCCAGCTCCTGGTGCGCCAGCTTTTGACAGAAGATGGGATACAGCGCTTCTTCCGGCAGCGGCTGGTGCGTGCCCGGATTAATCAGCGTGTCCGGCTTTTCCTTCATGTCCGCCCGCAGGTTGTACCACTGCTTGGGCATCTGGTCTTCGGTCAAATAAAGTCTGTGGGGGATCTTAGCCATGGTGATTACTCCTTTGCAGTAATGGAGAATTGATAATGGATAATGGAAAATGAATGTGACGCGCAGAGCGCGTTTATTAAATCATCGCGCTTTGCGCGATACCACAATTCTCAATTC
>ERZ779842.2064-NODE-2064-length-14698-cov-41.871748_pt1 | contig 14698 bp, 9 predicted proteins | sample MGYA00511095_ERZ779842 | MGnify/ENA primary metagenome ERZ779842 (study PRJEB29588, sample SAMEA2154036) | human gut metagenome | biome: human gut; feature: human-associated habitat; material: faeces | place: Denmark | collected 2008/2010 ... | reverse complement strand
CATCGTTCAGGCCCAGGTTCAGGATGGTGTCCATCATGCCGGGCATGGACTGACGTGCGCCGGAACGGACGGAGACCAGCAGGGGGTTGGTGTTGTCGCCGAACTTCTTGCCGGTGATCTCTTCCAGACCCTTGAGGTGCTCAAAGATGTCAGCAGTGATGTCGGCATTGATCTGACGGCCGTCTGCATAGTACTGGGTGCAGGCGTCGGTGGTGATGGTGAAGCCCTGCGGCACCGGCATACCGGCTGCGGTCATCTCGGCCAGACCGGCACCCTTGCCGCCCAGCGTGTTCTTCATGGTGACCTTGTCACCGCCGAAAGCGTCATTGCCTTCGCTGAAGTAGTACAGATACTTTTTGCTCATGCGTTGTTTACCTCCCATTCGTGACCGGCGGCATAGCAGCCGCGGTCTCATCGTTTGCCTTGTCTTTTACGTACGATGAACATTGTTTTGTGAATGCTAAACTATTATACCAGAAAATCCATTCCTTTCCACCATGCAAAATCCCGAATTTGTCTGTTATTTTTTATGCAAATCTCTTGAAATTCTCCAAGTTTTAAGGTAGTATAGAATGGGAGAAAGTTCGAGAGGTTTTTTGTTTATACACGCGATTTCTCGTCCTGTTGGATACAACTTTCTATCCTTGTAACTTTTCAAATTCTATTTTGTCGGAACAAAGCTTTCCGCAGCGGGTATGCTGGGGCGGACAGACAACAATTTTCCGGTCGCCTTTTCTGTCTCTCTTCCGCCGCGCGCTTTGGTGGGAAGGGAGATTTTTTCATGCCGAATCCTATTTCTGAACAGGCCCGCGCCGCTGCTCTGGCACAGCTGGACGCCGCCGAGGCTGCCCGCGAGGACATCCTTGTGCAGCACATTGCAAACGGCGTTGTCATCAACAGCCGCACCGTGCAGATCGACCCGGAGGTGGTCATTGCCCCGGGTGCTGTGATCCTTGCAGGCACCATCCTGCGGGGCAAGACGGTCATCGGCGCGGGCTGCGTCATCGGCCCCAACACCCTCATCGAGGACAGCACCGTGGACGAGGGCACCACCGTGAACGCCAGCCAGATCTACGGCAGCCATATCGGCCCGCACAACAACATCGGTCCCTTTACCCATGTGCGGGTGAACACCGTCACCGACTACGGCGTGCATCTGGGCGCCTATGTGGAGACCAAGAACTCCAACTTTGCCCGCGGCAACACCGTGAGCCACCTGACCTACATCGGCGACAGCGATGTGGGCAAATACTGCAACTTCGGCTGCGGCACCGTCACCTGCAACTATGACGGCAAGGATAAGTTCCGCACCCAGATCGGCGATTACTGCTTCATCGGCTGCAACACCAACCTTGTGGCCCCGGTCAAGGTGGGCGACGGTGCCTACACCGCCGCCGGCAGCACCATCACCAAGGATGTGCCCGCACAGGCGCTGGGCATCGCCCGGGAGCGCCAGACCAATCTGGACGGCTGGGCAGAGCCCAAGATGGAAGCCTACATCGCCAAAAAGCAGAAGCTGGAAAACGAGCAGAGCAAGTAACCCTCTGCCGGAAAGGAGCCGCGTATGAAATCTGAAAGTTTTCGCAAGCAGGCGCTGAGCCTTGTCCTTTTCTTCGCGGCTGTTGCCGCCGTGTTCGCCCTGACCCGTCTGCGCAGCGACCCCGCCAAAAAGCAGGCGGAGTTCGTGGTGCAGCAGCTGCTCTCCTGCTCCTCTGCCGTGGAGCAGGCCGTGGACGCCGCCGCGCCCTCCGGCAGTGAACCGGGGCTTGTTGCGGTAGATACTGATGGGCTGTACGCCTTTCTTCAGGCGCAGCTGGGCGATGCCATGACAGCCGACTGCCTTGATAAAGTCATGGCAAACCGCCTGCCCACCCGCATCACCGCGCTGGCAGGGCAGTCCGGCGACAAGCTGGTGCCCACTGACCTCACCCTGAAAAAGCGCGCCGGGGCAGAAAACTGCTACGACTTTTCTGCCGCCCTGCTGACCGCTGCGGACAGCACCGCCGCCGCGCAGGTATCCGGCACCATCACCATGGTGAAGGAGGACGGCCGCTGGAAGGCCTCTGCCATCACGCTGAACCTGTAATATAATGCTTCTCTGCCCCTGTGCCCTGCGGCACGGGGGCATTTTTTTGTAGAAATCAATTTTCCGAAAAGGCTTCCCCCGGTCGGGGGAAGCTGTCACCGCAGGTGACTGATGAGGGCGCAGGACAGCAGCGTTTTACCCTAAATACCCCTCATCCGGCGCTGCGCGCCACCTTCCCCCCAAGGGGTGAAGGCTTTCGCTTCGTGTCAAGCTGCGATTTTGTTTTCCGTGTTTTTGCTTATAATGTATATCTTTTTGCGCGCGCGTATGTTATACTTAGATGTTGTATCACACTATTATCAGGAAAAGGTATTATCATATCATGAATGAAAACGATATCTGGCTCATTGCAGGGCTTGGCAACCCCGAAGCAAAATACGATGGCACCCGCCACAACGCCGGTTTTGCCGCGCTGGACGCGCTGGCCGACAAATGGAACATCTCTGTGGGCAAGACCAAGTTTCAAGGTCTGTGGGGACAGGGCGAGGTGGACGGCCACAAGGTGGTGCTGCTGAAGCCCCTGACCTACATGAACCTCTCCGGCGATTCCATCGCCCCTATGGCGGGCTTTTTCAAGATTCCCGCCGACCATGTGCTGGTGCTGTGCGATGACATTACGCAGGCACCCGGCAAGCTGCGCATCCGTCCCTCCGGCTCTGCGGGCGGGCACAACGGCCTGAAGAGCATCATCGCCCGGCTGGGCGGGGAGAATTTCCCCCGCATCCGCATCGGCATCGGCGCAAAGCCCCACCCGGACTACGACCTTGCCGCATGGGTTCTGGGCAAGTTCCCGCCGGAGGATGCTAAGGCCATCACCGACCGCTACCCCGACCTTGAAGCCACCGCAAAGCTCATCATGGACGGCAAGCTCAGTCTGGCACAGAGCAAATATAACGGGTAAAAATCATTCTCCCGCATCCTGACAGGAAAGGAGGTTTTTCCATGTACGAAGCCTTACTCAAAGCCACACCGGAATATCAAAAGGTCGCCGCAAGCTTTGGCTCGGCAGGGCCGGCGGCGCTGTTCGGTCTGCCGCCCGCAGGCCGGGCGCTGCTGTATGCCGCCCTGCAAAAAGACCTTGACCGGGTGCTCTGCATCGTGACCCCCGGCGAGGCCGAAGCCACCCACTTTGCGGACGACCTCAAGGCGCTGGGGCTTACTGCTGCAGTATTCCCGCCCCGGGACTTTATGCTGCGCCCGGTGGAGGGTGCAGGCCGCGAATACGAGTACCGCCGCCTTTCGGTGCTGGGCGCACTGGCGGGCGGGCGGCTGCAGGCCGTCTGCGTGCCCGCCGAAGCCCTTTTGCAGTACACCGTGCCCCGGGCAGAATTCATCCAGAACACCCTCACCTTAAAGCCCGGCATGGTGTATAACCGCGAAGCGCTGGTGGCACGGCTGTTTGCCGCCGGGTATGTGCGGCGCAGTCAGGTGGACGGCCCGGGGCAGTTCAGCGTGCGCGGCGATATCGTGGATATCTACGCGCCGGATATGCGCCAGCCTGCCCGCGTGGAGTACTGGGACGACGAGATCGACTCCATGTCCTCCTTTGACCTGCTGACCCAGCGGCGGGACGGCGCACTGGAAAAAATATACCTCTCCCCTGCCCGCGAGGTGCTGTTCGGCAGCACCGCCGAGACCGCCGAAGCGCTGCGCAGCGCCATCAAAAAGGCGCGCGGCAAGCACCGCACCGCGCTGGAAAAGGCCACCGAAGCCGACCTTTCCCAGCTGGATTCCGGCCTGATGCCGGAGGCCATGGATAAATATTACGGCATCCGCTACCCCGCCCCTGCCACGCTGCTGGATCATCTGGACGCGCCGCTGTTCATTCTGGATGAAGTTGGCGGCATCCGGGATTCCCAAAAGGCCACTGAGTTCCGCCGCAGCGAGGAGCTGACCGGGCTGCTGGAAGAGGGCGTGCTCTGCCCCGGGCTGGACGTGCTGTACCAGACCATGGACGATCTTGTCATCGCCGCCCAGAACCACAGCACCCTGCTGTGTGAGAATTTCCTGCGCGGGATGAACGAGTTCAAGCTGAAAGACCTCATCAACGCCGAAGCCTTTGCCGCCCCCAACTGGAACGGCGACCTTGCCTCCCTGCGGGAGGATCTCGACCCGCTCATCGTTCAAGGCTACGCCGTTACCCTGTTTGCCGGTACGCCCAAGGGCGCAGCTGCCCTGACCCGCGACCTTGCCGACAAGGGCTATTCCGTGAGCATGAGCCGGGATGTGCGCCCCGCCAAGGGCATTTTGCAGGTGCTGCCCGGACACCTGACCGCCGGGTGTACCTTCCCCTTTGCCCACGCAGCGGTGCTTTCCAGCCGCCGCCACGGGCTGGACGAGGAAGCCGCCGCCGAAGCCAAAAAGCGCAAGAAGAATAAAAACGCCCTGTCCAGCCTTTCGGATATCAAGCCCGGGGACTATGTGGTGCACCAGAGCCACGGCATCGGAATGTACGCCGGTATCCAGCGGTTAGAGGTGCAGGGCGCTACCAAGGACTACCTCAAGGTGCAGTATTCCGGCTCGGATGTGCTGTATGTGCCGGTGACCCAGCTGGATCTGCTCAGCCGCTACACTGCCCCCGGCGACGAGGAAAAGGTAAAGCTTGCAAAGCTGGGCGGCACCGAGTGGCAGCGCACCCGCGCCAAGGTGAAAAAGGCCACCGAGGAGATGGCGCAGGAGCTGATCGAGCTTTACGCCCGCCGCCGTCAGGCCACGGGCTACGCCTTCCCGCCGGACGGCGACTGGCAGCGGGACTTTGAGACCCGCTTTGACTACGACGAAACGGACGACCAGCTGCACGCCACCGCCGAGATCAAGCAGGACATGGAAAAAGGCTACCCCATGGATCGTCTGCTCTGCGGCGATGTGGGCGTGGGCAAGACCGAGGTGGCGCTGCGCGCCGCCTTCAAGTGCATCATGGGCGGCAAGCAATGCGCCCTGCTGGCGCCCACCACCCTGCTGGCGTGGCAGCACTACAACACCCTGCTCTCCCGCATGGAGGCTTTCCCGGTGAAGATCGGGATGCTGTCCCGCTTCCGCACCGCCAAGCAGCAAAAGGAGACGTTGCGCGGCTTACAGGCCGGCAGCGTGGATATCGTGGTGGGCACCCACCGGCTGCTGTCCAAGGACGTAAAGTTCCACGACCTCGGTCTTGTCATCATCGACGAGGAACAGCGCTTTGGCGTGAAGCACAAGGAAAAGCTGAAGGAGAACTTCATCGGGGTGGATATGCTCACCCTGTCGGCTACCCCCATCCCCCGCACCCTGAACATGGCCATGAGCGGCATCCGGGATCTTTCCACCATCGAGCAGCCGCCCATCGAGCGGCAGCCGGTGGAGACCTTTGTGCTGGAATACAACGACGTTATCCTTGCCGAAGCCATGAAGAAAGAGCTTGCCCGGGGCGGGCAGGTGTACTACCTGCACAACCGGGTGGACAACATTGAATCCTGCGCCGCCCATGTCAGCCAGATGGTGCCGGGTGCGCGGGTAGGCATCGCTCACGGCAAGATGACCGAAGAAGAGCTGAACCCCGTGTGGCAGCACCTGCTGAACGGCGAGATCGACATTCTGGTCTGCACCACCCTCATCGAGACCGGCATTGATGTGCGCAACTGCAACACCCTCATCATTGAGGATGCCGACCGCATGGGTCTGGCACAGCTGTACCAGATCCGTGGGCGGGTGGGACGCTCCGGCCGCAAAGCCTACGCCTACTTCACCTTCCGCCGGGACAAGACCCTGACCGATATCGCCCAGAAGCGGCTTTCTGCCATCCGGGAGTTTACCGCTTTCGGCTCCGGCTTCCGCATCGCCATGCGGGATCTGCAGATTCGCGGCGCGGGCAGTCTGCTGGGGCACAGCCAGCACGGCCACATGGAAGCCGTGGGCTACGACCTCTACGTTAAAATGCTGGGACAGGCCATTGCCCGGGCACGGGGCGAGCCTGTCCAGCGGGACAAGAGCGATTGCCTTGTGGACCTGCGGGTGGACGCCTTTATCCCGGAAAAGTATATCCCGGACGGCGCGGGGCGCATCGAAGCCTACAAGCGCATTGCCGCCATCCAGACCCCGGAGGACGCCGCCGATGTGCTGGACGAGCTCATTGACCGCTACGGTGACCCGCCGCCCTCGGTGAGTGATCTGGTCAACGTCTCCCTCGTCCGCGTGCAGGCCGCCGCCGTGGGCGTGTACGAGGTGACCCAGAAGAAGGACACCCTCGTGCTGAACCTGGAAACGCTGGAACTTGCCATGATCCGCGGCCTGCTGCAGGCTTTCAATGGCCGTGTCACCGCCGGAGCGGGCAGCAAACCCTATCTCTCGGTGGTATTGCAGCCGGACGAAAAGCCGCTGGAACTGCTGCAAAGCATCCTGAAAGCCATGGATGCCATTTTGAACAACAAGGAGCCAAACCAATGAAAAAGAAACTGCTTGCGCTGGTATGCGCACTTGCACTGACCGTCAGCCTTGTAGGCTGTGTATTCTCCACCCCGGACACCGTGGGCAAGATCGGCGATTTTGAGGTGACCAGCGGCTTATATCTGCTGGCGCAGTACGATGCCTACCAGCAGGCTGCGCAGCTGGCAGACTCTGAGCAGGACGCCAGCAAGGTAAAGTCCTTCCTTAAGGCCACCATCACCACCGATGCCGACACCGGCGAGACTGCCGTGGTAAGCGACTATGTGGCGCAAAAGACGCTGGAGACCCTGCAGACCCTTGCCGCTGTGGATGCCCGCTTTACCGAGCTGGGCGGCGAGCTGACCGAGGAGCAGAAGTCCGCCGCCGACAGCTACGCCCAGCAGCTGATGGATAACTACGGCGACACCTACACCGCCAACGGCATCGGGCTGGAGACTTTGAAGCTGTTCCAGCAGCTGCAATACAAGCACACCCTGCTGCTGGATCTTGTCTACGGTAAAAACGGCGAGACCCCTGTGGAGGACGGCGAGCTGACCGAGCATCTGGACAGCACCATGTACGAGATCGGCTTTATCACCGTGCCCCTGTACAACACCAGCACCTTCGCCTTTGCCAGCGATGACCAGAAGGCCGAGATGCTCTCCCTTGCCCAGAAAGCTGCGGACGGCTACAACGCCAGCGCCCCGGAGGACACTTCCAGCCAGCTGACCACCTTTAACAGCATCGCAAACAGCGCACTGACCGATATCTGCGCCGTGCTGGATGCAGAGGTTCCCTCCACCAGCACCCTGCAGACCGACCTGCTGAGCGAAAGCGACCTGACCGACGCCTTTACACAGGAGGGTGCCGCCGATACCCTGCGCGGCCTTGCCTACGGGCAGGCAGCCGCCATCCAGTACACCGGCTATGCCCTGATGCTGGCCGTCCGTCTGGACCCGCTGGGCGTCTCCACGCTGGACGCTCTGCGCAGCCAGATTTTGAGCGACCTAAAGGGCGAGGAGCTGGACGACGCCCTTGCCGCCTACGGTGCCCAGCTGGATAACAGCCTGAGCAGCTCTGCCATGAGCAAGCTGCCCGCCGCCAAGATCGTGAACGCCACCAGCGCCAACAGCGCCAACAGCTAATGGCTTTGTAAAAACAACACGCCCGGGTTTTCCACACCCTTCCTGCGGAAGGTGGAAAACCCGGGCGTTGTTTTTATTTTATTACTTTTGCAAACTCTGCGGCAAGGGCAGCGTTCACCGAGCGGACGGCGTTGGCGTCCGGCTTGATGGCAGTGCGGTCGTAGGTGAACAGCCCGTTCACCTCGTCCTCCACGTCGGTCAGCTGGGTGTATACCAGCGCTGAAAGCCCTTTTTGCAGCTGCGGCAGCACCGTGCCCAGCTGCATTTTTTTGTACCGGGCGGTCAGCTCCTCCCGGCTTTTGGCTGTGCCGTAGCCGTAGGTCTTGCGGGGCGGCTCGTGCCCCGGCATGGGCCACGCAATGCCGCCGTACTCGCTCAGCGCCACGGTGCGTGTCTGCGGGCGCACCCGCAAAGGGTAGAAGTAGTTGTGCAGGGAGTATACATCCCCGCCGCCCTGATCGTACCAGCCGCTGGCTTCGTCCACAAGGCGGGTATCGTCCAGCGCGCGGATGGCCTGCACTGCCCCGGCGGCATCGTACTGTCCCCACCCCTCATTGAAGGGCACCCAGCAGCCCACGCAGGGGTGGCAGCGCAGCGCCTGCACCGTATCTTCCAGCTCCCGGCGGTATTCTTCCCGGCTGCTTTCGCTGCCCCGACTCAGCAGTCCCCACAGCGCCGCCTTGTCCGGCAGGCGGCGCATAAGCGGCTGCAAAACATTGGTCAGGTAGGTGACGAACCACAGGTTATACTTGCTGCCGCCGTTGACCATATCCTGCCAGACCACAAGCCCCAGCCTGTCGCAGTGGTAGTACCAGCGCTGCGGCTCTATCTTTGCGTGCTTGCGCAGCAGGTTGTAGCCCAACGCCTTTACCTCGCTCAGCTCCCGTTCCACCGCCGCATCCGAGGGCGGGGTGTACAGTCCCTCCGGCCAGTAGCCCTGATCCAGCAGGCCGTTGAGCAGGATGGGCTTATCGTTCAGGCAGAAGCGCAGCACGCCCCTTGCGTCCGGTGCGCAGCTCCACTTGCGCAGGGCAAAGTAGCTGTGCACAGTGTCGAACTGCTCTTCCTCTCCCTGTGTAGTGCCCACGGTCAGGTCGTACAAAAAGGGTGTGTCCGGGCTCCACGGGAAGAAATACTCGTCCGCAATATGCAGCGTCACCTCACCGTCTTGGTCGGCCTCATCGCTGCCCCAGTCCTCGGCAATGGTCACACCCCCGGCGCGCACCACCGCCCACAGGTTCGCCGCGCCGCCGGGGGCAGAGGTATGGGCTTTCACGGTCACGGTGCGGGCATCGTAGTCCGGCGTAACGGTGAGAGACTGGATGTAATTTTCCGGCACACGCTCCAGCCAGACGGTCTGCCAGATGCCGCTCTGCGCGGGGTAGAACATCCCGCCGGGCTGCAAGGTCTGCTTGCCCCGCGCCTGTGTGCCGTGGCCGGTGGGGTCCTGCACCGCCACCCACAGGCTGTTGCGGCCTGTGCCGTTGAGCTGCGCGGTGATATCCAGCGTAAAGGGCCAGTAGCCGCCCCGGTGACCGCCCACCAGATGGCCGTTCACCTGCACGGCACAGGCGTAGTCCACTGCACCGAAATGCAGCAGCACCCGTCCGCCCGTCCCGGCGGGCGGCGCAAAGTACCGGTGGTAGTGCAGCCACTGCCCGGGCTGCAATATGCGCCCCACCCCGGAGGTGCGGCACTCCGGCGTGTAGGGCACCAGGATCTCACCATCCCAGCCCGCCGGGCGCTGTGCCGAAGCGGTGATGGCGTACTGCCACGGGCCGTTCAGGTTCTCGTAGCTGTCCCGGCGCATGGCGGGGCGGGGATATTCCGTCAGAGGATGCATACACTCACCAGCCTTTTCTACTCGTTTGCTCCATTCTAGCACAGCCCGGGGCGTTTGTATACCGGGGAGCGGACGATTTTGAATAGCCGCCGCGTGCGCTTTGGCCATCTTCAGCGGAAAATTATTTTTATATTTGCAATTCTGGAAAATCTGCGGATTTTCCAGAATTGCTTCTTCATGAGAGCAAAAAAACGCCGCCGCACGGCGGCATGGCTGTGCGGCGGCTTTGTGAGAAGGTTGGAAATTGCTTAGTTCTCGGCCAGATTACCGGTATAAAGCTGGTAATACTTGCCCTTTTTGGCGATCAATTCATCGTGGCTGCCGCGCTCGATGATGCGGCCCTGTTCCAGCACCACGATGCAGTCTGCATTGCGGACGGTGGACAGGCGGTGCGCGATGACAAAGCTGGTGCGGCCGTACATCAGGCCGTCCATGCCGCGCTGCACCAGCGCCTCGGTGCGGGTATCAATGGAGGAGGTCGCCTCGTCCAAAATCAGCACCGGGGGATCAGCAACGGCTGCGCGGGCAATGGCCAGCAGCTGGCGCTGTCCCTGCGAGAGGTTGGCACCATCACCGGTCAGCATAGTGTTGTAGCCCTCCGGCAGGCGCTTGATAAAGCCATCTGCGTTGGCAAGACGGGCGGCGGCGATGCACTCCTCATTGGTGGCCTCCAGCCGTCCGTAGCGGATGTTCTCCATCACCGTGCCGGTAAACAGGTGGGTGTCCTGCAGCACGATGCCCAGCGAGCGGCGCAGGTCGGCTTTTTTGATCTTGTGGATGTTGATGCCGTCGTAGCGGATCTTGCCCTCCTGAATATCGTAGAAGCGGTTGATCAGGTTGGTGATGGTGGTCTTGCCCGCGCCGGTAGAGCCGACAAAGGCGATCTTCTGCCCCGGACGGCCATACAGGTTGATGTCATGCAGCACCGTTTTTTCCGGCACATAGCCAAAGTCCACGTCCGTAAAGGTGATGTCACCCGCCAGCTTGTGGTAGGTGGTAGTGCCATCGTGGTGGGGGTGCTTCCACGCCCACAGACCGGTGCGCTCGGCAGTTTCCACCAGCTGGTCGTTGCGGTCGTACTTGGCGTTCACCAGCGTCACATAGCCCTCGTCGGTCTCGCTGGGCTCGTCCATCATCTTGAAGATACGCTCGGCACCAGCCAGTGCCATGATGACGCTGTTGGCCTGCATGGACACCTGACTGATGGGCATATTAAAGCCCTTGTTCAGGCTGAGGAAAGCCACCACGGTGCCAAGGGTCATGCCGCCAACGCCGCCCACAGCCATGGCTGCACCAACCAGTGCGCAGATGGCGTAACTGATGTTGCCCAACTGGGCGTTGACCGGCATCATGATGTTGGAGAAGGCGTTGGCCTGCTTGGCGCTTTCCTTCAGCTGGTCGTTCAGCGCACGGAAGCCGGCAAGGGCCTGCTGCTCATGGGTGAACACCTTGACCACCTTCTGGCCTTCCATCATCTCCTCGATGTAGCCGTTCACCTTGCCCAGATCCCGCTGCTGCTGGATGAAGTACTTGGAAGAGCTTTTTGCGATCTGCTTGGAGCAGAACAGCATCAGCGCCACCATGAGCATGGTAACGATGGTCAGCTGCCAGCTGAGCATACACATACTGAAGAACACCGACACGATGGTGATGACGCTGGACACCAGCTGCGGAATGCTCTGGCTGAGCATCTGGCGCAGGGTATCCACATCGTTGGTGTACACGGACATGATATCGCCGTGGGGATGGGTGTCAAAATACCGGATGGGCAGGCTTTCCATGTGGGTGAACAGCTTGGTGCGCAGATTGCGCAGCGTGCCCTGCGTTACGTTGACCATGATGCGGGCGTTGGCCCATGCGGCCAGAATGCCCACAAGGTAGATGCAGCACATCCGCACCAGTGCACCGGCCAGCGGTGCAAAGCTGGGGTTCTGCTGGCGGGTCATGGGCACGATGTAATCGTCCATCAAAGTCTGCAAGAACAGGCTGGCCTGCACATTGGCCAGCGCGCTGACCACGATGCAGACAAGCACAAGGATGCAGTGGGGCAGATAGTTGCGGAACACTTCATCCATAATGCGCTTCAGCAGCTTGCCCGGGTTTTCCACCTTGGGGCGCGGCCCCCGTGCGCCCCGCGGGCCGGGGCCATGTACTTCTTTTGCTGCCATTACTGCGCACCTCCCTGCTTGTCAAAATCGCCGCCGCCCTGCGTCTGGCTGTTGTAGACCTCCTGATAGATGGCGTTGGTCGCCAGCAGCTCCGCATGGGTGCCCAGACCGTTGATCTGGCCGTTATCCAGCACCAGAATGCGGTCTGCATCCTGCACCGAGGAAATGCGCTGTGCAATGATGATCTTGGTCGTGCCGGGGATCTCCTCCCGGAAGGCCTTGCGGATCTTGGCATCGGTCGCGGTGTCCACGGCGCTGGTGGAGTCATCAAGGATCAGCACTTTGGGCTTGCGCAGCAGGGCGCGGGCGATGGTCAGGCGCTGCTTCTGGCCGCCGGACACGTTGGAGCCGCCCTGCTCGATCCATGTATTGTACTTATCCGGGAAGCGCTGGATGAATTCATCCGCGCAGGCCAGCTTTGCCATGCGGATGCACTCTTCCTCGGTGGCGTTGGCATCGCCCCAGCGGAGGTTATCCAGAATGGTGCCGCTGAACAGCACGTTCTTCTGCAGCACCATGGAGACCTCGCGGCGCAGCACGTCAAGGTTATAATCCCGCACGTCCACGCCGCCCACCCGCACGGTGCCGCTCTCGGCATCGTACAGGCGGGGGATCAGCTGCACCAGACTGGACTTTGCACTGCCGGTGCCGCCGATGATGCCCAGCGTCTCGCCGGGCTGAATGGTAAAGCTGATATCGTTCAGCACCGGCTGACCGCTGCCGTGCTTATATTTGAAGGTAACGTGGTCGAACTGGATGCTGCCGTCTGCTACCTGCTGCACCGGCTGCTTTGCCGGGGGCAGGTCGGTGTGCTCGTCCAGCACCTCCACGATACGCTTGGCAGAAGCGGCGGACATGGCGATCATGACAAAGGCCATGCTCAGCATCATCAGTGCCATGAGGATGTTCATGATATAGCCGAACAGGGCATTCAGCTGGCCGGTGGTAATGGCACCGTGCAGCACATACTTTGCGCCGAACCAGCTCAGCGCGATGTTGCAGCCGTACACTGCCACCAGCATGGCGGGGTTATTGAAGCTCAGGCGGCTTTCCGCGTTGACGAACTGCTTGTACAGGCTCTCGCAGGCGGCGGTGTATTTTTCGTTCTCAAAGCCCTCGCGCACGAAGCTTTTGACCACGCGGATGGCAGAGACATTCTCCTGCACCGAGGCGTTGAGGTTATCGTAGTTCTTGAATACCCGGTCAAAGATGCGGAAGGTGGGGATCATGATGGCAGCCAGCACCGCCACCAGAAAAGCCACCGCCACCACGAACACCAGCGACAGCGGGCCGCCGATGACCACAGCCATGAACATGGCAAACACCAGATGCACCGGGGCGCGCACGCACATCCGCAAAATCATCTGGAAGGCGTTCTGCACGTTGGTCACGTCGGTGGTCATGCGGGTGACAAGACCTGCCGTGGAGAATTTGTCGATGTTGGAAAAAGAGTAATGCTGGATGTTTTCATACATGGCATCGCGCAGATTTCCGGCAAAGCCGGTGGATGCCTCGGCGGCATGCTTGCCCGCCAGCACGCCCAGCACCAGCGCAATGGCTGCCACCAGAAAGGTAAGCAGGCCGTAGCGGATGATGGCGTTCATATCGCCCTTTTCAATGCCCTGATCGATGATAAAGGCCATGATGGTGGGCAGCAGCACATCCATAACGGCTTCCAGAGCCGCAAAGAGCGGTGTCTTGATCGAGGCGGCTTTATACTCGCCCAGATGTGACACAAGCTTTTTGATCATCTGAGTTCCCTCCTGTTGAATTTATTTGTTTGTTACAAAACAATTTTATACAAAACAATTTAAATGTCAAGACGTTTCGGAAAATGTTCACAATTGCTAATTTAACAAGTTCTTTTTCGGCGCTTTGACGGAAAAGGCGGTTATTTCAACGCTTCCCGCAGCTTGTTCAGCAGCCGCAGCAGCTCTGCGTTCTCCTCCTCGGTCAGCAGTCCGGCCACATAATCGTCGGTCTGGTGGAAGGAAAGCAGGGTCTTTTCGTGCCGTTGGATGCCCTCCTCGGTCAAAACCAGCTGTTTGAGCCGGGCGTCCTGCGGCACGCTCTGCCGCCGGATGTAGCCTTTGCGCTCCATCAGCTGCAAAATGTTCGTCACGGTGGAGCGGGTGATGGAAAATTCCCGCTCGATGTCCCGCTGGAACACCGGCTCGTCCCGGTGGCGGTAGAGATACTCGATGATCCACCCGTGCATGGGGGTGGTCTGCTCTACCCCATTGGCGCGGGAAAACTGGTTCAGCCTGCGGAAGATCAGGTTATCCACCCGGCGCAGCTGGGCGGGAATGACCTGCGGCCCATCCCACGGCGGGTCCAGCTTGCAGTGCTCTTCAATAGGGTGCTGTGTACACATAATGTTTTTCCTCTGTTCAAGTTGTTCGATGTGAAACTGTTTGATACAGCACATATTTTAACCGTGCCCGCACCGATTGTCAAGAGGACAGCGCAAGGTTTTGGGGCAGGCAGGCTGCACCGAAACGAAAAACCGCCGACGGTTTCCCTTCGGCGGTCTTTCGTATGATAGGAGGATCAAAAATGATCTTTGCTAAGTCTTAGTTCAGGATGGTCAGCTCGGTCTCGATGTCGAACAGGTGCACCTTATGGGGATCGAAAGCGACGCGGACGGTGTCTCCGTTGCGAGCCTTGGAGGTGGGAGCAACGCGGGCGGTCATCTTGTTGCCCTTGTACTCCAGATACAGGTAGATCTCAGCGCCCATCATTTCGGAAACATCGACCTGAGCATCCAGCTGGCAGTCGGTGTGCTTTGCCATAAACTCGGGCTCGTCGTCGATATCCTCGGGACGGATGCCCATCTTGATCTTCTTGCCAACGTAGGAATCCAGCTTGCCGTCGGTGGTCTTCTCCTTGGGCAGGGGGATCACGTCGCCGCCCAGATCAACACCGTACAGATCGCCCTTCTTGATCAGGGTGCCGTCCAGGAAGTTCATCTGGGGGCTGCCGATGAAGCCTGCAACGAACATATTGCAGGGCATATCGTACAGGTTCTGCGGGGTATCGACCTGCTGGATGATGCCGT
>ERZ779842.2048-NODE-2048-length-14801-cov-18.514648_pt1 | contig 14801 bp, 15 predicted proteins | sample MGYA00511095_ERZ779842 | MGnify/ENA primary metagenome ERZ779842 (study PRJEB29588, sample SAMEA2154036) | human gut metagenome | biome: human gut; feature: human-associated habitat; material: faeces | place: Denmark | collected 2008/2010 ... | reverse complement strand
CTCAAAATCCCTTGTGCTAATAACACGTGTGGGTTCGACCCCCACCACCGGCATAGTGAAAGCAGTCTGAGATGAAAATTTCAGGCTGCTTTTCTTTTTAATTTTTCCCTTGTCCATCAGGAACGCCGGGAACTGAAATGCTGCAAAACTCAGCGGCGGGGCTGACTGTTTTAACTACTGTTTAAGACTTTGTGCTTTTCTGTTCATAAACTTCTGGTATCCTGTACACAACGAAACGAGAAAGAGGGAGCTTTATGAACGCCGAACTCACCTTCCTGACCGCCCTGCAATCCCTGCACAGCCCCATGCTGGATGGAAGCATGGGTTTTATTACCCGTCTGGGAGACTCCGGTATTCTCTGGGTGACGCTGACAGCGCTGCTGCTGGTGTTCCGCAAAACGCGGCGGGTCGGCTGCGTGCTGGCAGCGGCGCTCCTCATCGACGCTGTCCTCTGCAATCTTCTTCTCAAGCCGCTGGTGGCCCGCGTCCGTCCATGCGACATCCTCACGGAGGTACAGCTGCTTATCCCGCACCCGGACGATTTCTCCTTCCCTTCGGGCCATACGGCGGCGTCCTTCGCCTCGGTGACAGCCCTCTGGCTGGCCGGGAAAAAGCAGTGGGCGATGGCGGCTCTGCCGGTAGGCGTTCTCATCGCATTCTCGCGGATGTACCTCTGTGTCCATTACCCGACGGATATTCTGGGTGGTGTCATTTTGGGAGCTGCCTGTGGATGGGCGGGAGCATGGCTCGTAAAGAAAGCAGAGCGACGAATGGCCATCCCGCGGAGCTAAAAAAGAAGAAGAGACCGCTGTGCAGCAGCTTGCTGTACCGCGGTCTCTTTTGTTATGAGGCAGACCCGCTTATCTGAGGGAACATCCCGGTTTTCCGCAAAAGCCCAAAAGACATGCAGGCAACTCAATGCATCCCCCAAAATTTGGCCTCGAAAAAAGAAAAACACCGTACTTCATGCGAAGTACAGTGCTTTTTTGGTGGAGAATAGCGGGATCGAACCGCTGACCTCTTGCATGCCATGCAAGCGCTCTCCCAGCTGAGCTAATCCCCCATAGCTGGCGTGTCATTCCTGACGACGCATATTATTATACCAGCCAAAAGGAGAGTTGTCAATAACTTTTTTATTTTTTGTGAGCGACGCTGCGGCGGGTGCTGCGCTTGTAGTAGAACAGGTACTGCTGTACGATGCCAGCCTGCTGACCATAGGAAGGAAAAGGGTCGCGGCCGCCGAATTCCTCATCAATGAGTCGCTGTATCCAAACATCAATGGGAGCCATCGCGGTACGGCCATAGCCAAAGAGGCAGACGCAGTTTGCTACCTTTTTGCCGACGCCGTCCAGCTCGAGGAGGCGGGAAAAGAGAGCGTCGTCGGGCAGCGCTGCCAGAGCACCGAGGTCGAGTGTGCCGCTGGAAGCCTGTGCGGCAGCGTTCTGGATGTAACGGGTGCGGTAGCCCAGACCACAGCCCATCAGCTGCGCTCCAGAGAGGCCGCAGAGCTGCTGCGGGGTGGGGAAGAGGAAGACTTCATCGCCTTCGGCACTGAGCGGTTCGCCGCAGCACCGGGCAAGGCGTTCTACGGCGGTGCGGATGGCCGGAATGCTCTTGCGCTGGGAGATAAGAAAGGTGATGAGCATTTCCCATGGGTCCTGATGCAGGATTCGGATGCCCTGCCCAAATTCGAGCGATTTGTCCAGATAGCTGCTCTGTCCCGCCAAGCTGCACCGCAGCGCGGCATAGTTCCGGCCCAAATCAAAGTAGTTGGCCCAGCACTCCCAATCTGAGCCATACCATGCAGCGTCGTATTGCCCAGCGCCCAGCGGAGTCAGATAAAGGAGTGCGCCGCCGGAAAGAAAACGGTAGCGCCCGTCGGCCAGTTTCTGCGGCCGGAAGCACTGGCCGCTTTCGATGATCTTGTCGAGGTCAAAGTCGTCCTGGATGGTGACGAGCTGATGGGTAAGGGGAACGGTATGCATGGAAAACTCCTTTTTGGAAAAATTGTGGCGATGCCCGATTCGAGGAGGAAACTGATTTCTATCCGTACCCTTTGCGGGGAGGGCAACCTTGATGCTGAAAAGACCGGCGTGGTTGTGACCATTTCTATCTACGCCCTCGGTGAAGAGGACGACTTGGTTACGCTTTTGAGAACTGCGATATGATTATTATGTTATTCTATCCACACCCCTCAAATAGGAGCGACTTCAAGTCGAAGAATGCACCGGGGAACACAAACTGATTTCAACCAACGTCTTTAAGAGACGGAATTGTAGGTCAAAATACTCGGTTCCTTAGAGAGCGCATGGCAACAACTTAATAAGAGTTTACCATATTTTTGTGTTGATTTCTACCTGCGCCCTCCGCGAGGAGGGCGACGCGGATCGGCTGGAGATCACCACCCACTGCGCAATTTCTATCCACGCCCTCCGCGAGGAGGGCGACGGTGCGGTGCGGCTTGCTTCCACCTACCCGATATGATTTCTATCCACGCCCTCCGCGAGGAGGGCGACCGTGTTCGTGTCGCCGGAGAGTTCCCCCGGCAGGAATTTCTATCCACGCCCTCCGCGAGGAGGGCGACGAATTGCAATGAGTGATTTGAACCTTCGTATTGCAATTTCTATCCACGCCCTCCGCGAGGAGGGCGACCCGCTTCCGTGCTGCCGTGGGTTCATGCTTCCCGATTTCTATCCACGCCCTCCGCGAGGAGGGCGACGTGCCCGCTGGAACCCGCTTGTGCTGATACCTGTATTTCTATCCACGCCCTCCGCGAGGAGGGCGACCGCAATCGATGTTTCCGGGCAGATCGGTCGGCAGATTTCTATCCACGCCCTCCGCGAGGAGGGCGACCTGACCAGCATGGTGAGCGGCTACGTCGAACCACTAATTTCTATCCACACCCTCCGCGAGGAGGGCGACGTCTCCCCGGAATCGCTGTCGGCGGCGAGTTAACCGGATTTCTATCCACACCCTCCGCGAGGAGGGCGACACCGCAGAATCCGGCACCTACCTCAAGTCGATGCTATTTCTATCCACACCCTCCGCGAGGAGGGCGACTTACGATGTGCGGAATCCGCTGAAGCTCAGACAGATTTCTATCCACACCCTCCGCGAGGAGGGCGACGCGCTCTATGATGAGGTAGGACGCTTCCAGAGTGATTTCTATCCACGCCCTCCGCGAGGAGGGCGACTGTACTCGGCAGATGGTGGATTCGGAGTTGGTAGAATTTCTATCCACGCCCTCCGCGAGGAGGGCGACTTTGCAATGCTTGGTCACATGGAGTAGCCATAGGTATTTCTATCCACGCCCTCCGCGAGGAGGGCGACGTAGTCACAGTAGTCGAGCCCCACTTAAACCAGAGATTTCTATCCACGCCCTCCGCGAGGAGGGCGACGCTTGTTTTCGGGGTCACCGTAGGGATATGCAAATTTCTATCCACGCCCTCCGCGAGGAGGGCGACAAGCCGCCGCCTTTGTGCTGGCACTGGACAAGCTATTTCTATCCACGCCCTCCGCGAGGAGGGCGACGACTTCTTTTCATTTCTGTGTTACTCTTGTACTGATTTCTATCCACGCCCTCCGCGAGGAGGGCGACTGTCCGCTGAACGGACCAGCGTCACCAGCATCCCGATTTCTATCCACGCCCTCCGCGAGGAGGGCGACCCGGTAGGCGTGGCAGCGGTACGGCAACAAATTATTTCTATCCACGCCCTCCGCGAGGAGGGCGACGCTGCTGGTACTGACGGAGCGCAAGACCAGAAACATTTCTATCCACGCCCTCCGCGAGGAGGGCGACACATATCGTTGGTCTACCCTCAAAAAACCGCGTTATTTCTATCCACGCCCTCCGCGAGGAGGGCGACACCACATTCAGGACGCCCCAGCAGTCAGCCAGCAGATTTCTATCCACGCCCTCCGCGAGGAGGGCGACTTTATTGACTCCCCGCGGAGCTGACGTTGACCGATATTTCTATCCACGCCCTCCGCGAGGAGGGCGACAACTTTCTACTTCGGACATGGCACAAGGCAGACGATTTCTATCCACGCCCTCCGCGAGGAGGGCGACCGTCAACAGCTTCAACGTTTACATTGACGGCGTATTTCTATCCACGCCCTCCGCGAGGAGGGCGACCTTTCAGGTATGGCCGCATCTTCTGGGCAATCCAATTTCTATCCACGCCCTCCGCGAGGAGGGCGACATCCAGCGCAGAACCGGGGCGGTGGCACACCGAATTTCTATCCACGCCCTCCGCGAGGAGGGCGACCCTTGCCAGCCTGACCATCGCGCAGGCAATCTTGGATTTCTATCCACGCCCTCCGCGAGGAGGGCGACCATACCTTTTTCCGCGACACTTTCTTTACCAATGTATTTCTATCCACGCCCTCCGCGAGGAGGGCGACCTCTTGCCTTGCAGCATACCGTTCCACATAAACCTATTTCTATCCACGCCCTCCGCGAGGAGGGCGACGTCCGGCGCAGTCACCATAGCTGCCGTAGCCGGATTTCTATCCACGCCCTCCGCGAGGAGGGCGACTTGTACTTCTGGCCGTTCGTATCCAGATAGTGCAATTTCTATCCACGCCCTCCGCGAGGAGGGCGACAACTGCTCTAGTCTGGCGGCGGCAATGACAGGGAGAATTTCTATCCACGCCCTCCGCGAGGAGGGCGACCAAAACTTGACGTGATCCGCGTGCAGCCGTACAAATTTCTATCCACGCCCTCCGCGAGGAGGGCGACGAGGGCATCCCCGAAAAGACGCTTGCCTGGATCACATTTCTATCCACGCCCTCCGCGAGGAGGGCGACCAGCAAGTCCGGCATTTCGGCGGCGAATGTGCAGATTTCTATCCACGCCCTCCGCGAGGAGGGCGACCGTTGGTTATATCGGATGTTTCACAGGTACTTGATTTCTATCCACGCCCTCCGCGAGGAGGGCGACCACTCGCCTGCCGCCACCTTGTTCTCGGTGTCAGATTTCTATCCACGCCCTCCGCGAGGAGGGCGACCCGGCTGACCGGCGCAAGTCCGAGTTCTGACATGGATTTCTATCCACGCCCTCCGCGAGGAGGGCGACCGAAGAGCTGATTTACAAGCGGCTGTCTGAGGCTATTTCTATCCACGCCCTCCGCGAGGAGGGCGACTTTTTTTCACCCCTCTGCCTGAACAGGTGGAGGTATTTCTATCCACGCCCTCCGCGAGGAGGGCGACCTTGTCAACGCACCTGTCATCCTCGACATCACGCAATTTCTATCCACGCCCTCCGCGAGGAGGGCGACGTCCACCTCGAAGATCTGCAGCTGAAACGGCACATTTCTATCCACGCCCTCCGCGAGGAGGGCGACCTTGTCAACGCACCTGTCATCCTCGACATCACGCAATTTCTATCCACGCCCTCCGCGAGGAGGGCGACGTCCACCTCGAAGATCTGCAGCTGAAACGGCACATTTCTATCCACGCCCTCCGCGAGGAGGGCGACGCGGTAAAGCAGGGCCGCTTCACCAAGGCCATGAAATTTCTATCCACGCCCTCCGCGAGGAGGGCGACATGAGGGCGGCGTTTACACCATCACGCTGGAGGCATTTCTATCCACGCCCTCCGCGAGGAGGGCGACACTTCCTCGAAGTGCCGGAGGGCGGTGAGCTGAAATTTCTATCCACGCCCTCCGCGAGGAGGGCGACCCTCCACCCCGACGCTTCGGACAGGCCCCATCTGATTTCTATCCACGCCCTCCGCGAGGAGGGCGACCGTGCGACTGTCGGTCTGGTCGAGGTAGTCGTTCAATTTCTATCCACGCCCTCCGCGAGGAGGGCGACACCACCAAGGATGAGGTGGACAGCCTGTTCATCATTTCTATCCACGCCCTCCGCGAGGAGGGCGACACAAAGCCCAGCGGTCCAACGATAAGGAGTACCAATTTCTATCCACGCCCTCCGCGAGGAGGGCGACCGTACCGTGGCTGCTGTCTATCGGACGTTGTATGAATTTCTATCCACGCCCTCCGCGAGGAGGGCGACTTGCGTCCAGCTCCTCAACCAGCGTATCGAAGTCATTTCTATCCACGCCCTCCGCGAGGAGGGCGACCGCTGTCCTCCGTGATGGGAACGCCCATAAATGTATTTCTATCCACGCCCTCCGCGAGGAGGGCGACCCAGCTCCGGGGTGAATGAATCGTCCGTGATGTAATTTCTATCCACGCCCTCCGCGAGGAGGGCGACACCGAGAGCGTAGGCGCGACCGTCGAGGCCATCAAATTTCTATCCACGCCCTCCGCGAGGAGGGCGACTTCAGTTGTACGCAGTCGCCCCGGTGATCTTCGTATTTCTATCCACGCCCTCCGCGAGGAGGGCGACTCCAGCTTGGCTGCATAAGCCAAAGCCTTGCGGTAATTTCTATCCACGCCCTCCGCGAGGAGGGCGACGCCGTGTCGGAGGAAGCAGCACCCGCACCGCAGCCGATTTCTATCCACGCCCTCCGCGAGGAGGGCGACCTTGCGGTCATCTGGTCACCCTCTTGATCTCTTTGAATTTCTATCCACGCCCTCCGCGAGGAGGGCGACGCGCCCATGTCGATCTTCTTGGTGCCGGTCTTGGATTTCTATCCACGCCCTCCGCGAGGAGGGCGACCAATCTCCATCTTCGGCAGCGCAATGGACGACATATTTCTATCCACGCCCTCCGCGAGGAGGGCGACGCCCTCGGTTACATGAGCCTCGCCGGATGGGATGTATTTCTATCCACGCCCTCCGCGAGGAGGGCGACTGACCGAGGCGACCGCCATCGCTCTGGCCGCACTATTTCTATCCACGCCCTCCGCGAGGAGGGCGACTTCAGGCTGCTGGAAAGCAGGACCTTGGCTTTCAATTTCTATCCACGCCCTCCGCGAGGAGGGCGACCCAAGTGCGTCGAGATCAATGGCGTGTTCAAGTGTATTTCTATCCACGCCCTCCGCGAGGAGGGCGACAGTTTTTTGCACTAGATATAACAGTAAGATTTTATTTCTATCCACGCCCTCCGCGAGGAGGGCGACTTTAATTGTAATATCTACGCTGACATCATTGGCAATTTCTATCCACGCCCTCCGCGAGGAGGGCGACTAAGGTCATACGGCATATTCCGGCGAGAGGAGCATTTCTATCCACGCCCTCCGCGAGGAGGGCGACACAGCAGGGCCGCTCAAAACATGGACGCCAAGCTAATTTCTATCCACGCCCTCCGCGAGGAGGGCGACCGCTGGAAAAGGAGTAAGGAGTGCGCCGTGAATTTATTTCTATCCACGCCCTCCGCGAGGAGGGCGACCATCAGTAAATCTCCTCCTCAAGCATCTTTTTGCTATTTCTATCCACGCCCTCCGCGAGGAGGGCGACCCCGGAGCGGCGAGCGAGCGCTCGAAGCGTTCGAATTTCTATCCACGCCCTCCGCGAGGAGGGCGACGTCACTTCCATGGCGGTCTGCGCGGTGGCGCGGTTATTTCTATCCACGCCCTCCGCGAGGAGGGCGACGCCTGCTGGGAGCCGCGTTTATTGCTGTGGTGGTATTTCTATCCACGCCCTCCGCGAGGAGGGCGACCGATGTTGTGCAGGTCTGCAAACTCGGCGACATTGAATTTCTATCCACGCCCTCCGCGAGGAGGGCGACCGAGGACTGAGCGCAGGGCACAGCGACGACCTGAATTTCTATCCACGCCCTCCGCGAGGAGGGCGACAAATTCCATATAGGAGGTACCCATCTATGGACAAATTTCTATCCACGCCCTCCGCGAGGAGGGCGACCAGTTCAGAGCATGATCCTGACCCTCTCCACCCAATTTCTATCCACGCCCTCCGCGAGGAGGGCGACGGGTGTATCGGTAGGCTACCGCATCGACACAATCATTTCTATCCACGCCCTCCGCGAGGAGGGCGACCTATTATACATGGTTTTATCCCGTTTGGCAATATATTTCTATCCACGCCCTCCGCGAGGAGGGCGACTGGAGCTTGTGGATGCGGTGGAATCATCCTCAGAATTTCTATCCACGCCCTCCGCGAGGAGGGCGACACGTCCTCGACAAACTCGACCGGGTGGTCAGCGTAATTTCTATCCACGCCCTCCGCGAGGAGGGCGACAGCAAAAACAGAGACAAAATCTCTATTTTCAAACAAATTATACAACATTCTGCACGAATTTAGAAGAGCCTTGATTTACAACGGGTCAAAGAGCTATCCAAATCATGCAAAATGACACAAAAATCCGGTGCGAAGGTGCCGGAAAAATGCTGAGAACTCGTCCTTCGCACCGGGGCGGGAAACTCAGAACAACAGCAGGCCGTCCTGCTCGAAGGGCGGATGAACGCCGATATGCTCCACCTTACTCTTATAGTTGTTGCCCAGCTGGTAGAAGCGCAGACTGTCCAGCGCAGGGTCGATGAGAGACGTCAGCTCCGCCTTGAGAACGGCATACTGCGCGGCATCCAGCAGACACTCGAACACGGAGTTCTGCACCCGCTGGCCGTGGTCCACACAGCGCTTGGCGACTTTGCGCAGACGTTTGCGCCCGGCAGGAGTTTCGGTATTGACGTCGTAGGTGATAAGGACCAGCATACACATCCCTCACTTCCAGAAAAATGGCGGGTAAAGCTCCATATCGCCCCGCAGGGTGCGGGCCAGAAGCAGAGCCTGCACATAAGGCACGAGGCCCCACGGAAGCTTTTCGTTCAGGAACGGGTGGGTGATGGTCTCCTGCTTGCGGGTCTGCCACCCGCCCAGAAAGGCGCGGCGGCCCTCATCGGTGAGAAGGACGGCCCCGTTCTCCTGCTTCTGGAAATGCTTCGGCGTCATGATTTTCTGGTTGATGCAGGAGAGCACGAAGCGGTCGGCATAAACTGCACGCAGCTCTTCCATGAGGTCGAGGGCGAGGCTCCTGCGCCCGGGCCGGGCGCGGTGGAGAAAGCCGACGTAGGGGTCGAGGCCCACACTCTGAAGAGCCGCCGTGCAGTCGGAGGCCAGAAGCGAATAAGCGAAAGAGAGCAGGGCATTGGTATTGTCCAGCGGCGGGCGGCGGCTCCGACCGGTGAAGGCAAAATCATCGTGCTGCAGGATGAGCGAATCAAAGCAGTCGAAATACCGCTGTGCCGCCTCGCCCTCCAGACCGCGAAGCTGGTCGAGGTCGTCACACTGCTCGATGAGGGGCAGAGCCGCCGCCAGCTGGGCGCTGGTGTGCTTGAGCTGTTCCACCGGCACCCGCTGGGGGTGGTCGCGGGTGGCCCGTTCCAGCACCCAGCGGGCGTTATAGACTTTGCCCAGGATGAAATTGCGCGCATAGAGACAGCTCTCTGCCTCGCTGTCTGCGATGCGGTACTGGGTCTGCCGCAGCAGGACGCTGCCCCGCTCTTCGCCTACGGCCCGGGCCAGAAAGCGGCCCTGCGGGCTGAAAAAGCTTAAATCGACCCCGAGGCTGGTGCATTTACCCATCAGGGCAGGGCTTGCGCCGGGATAGCTGAAGCAGACGATGCCTTCCAGCGTGTGGAGCGGGACCCGGCCAATTTCAGCCTTGTTGCAGAGCAGGACGATGTTCTCCCCCTCGAGGGAAAGGTAGGCGTCCTTGTTGAGGACGTAGAGCGTGTTTAAAAACTTTCTCATGGCGCGGCCTCCTGCATCTCGTCCAGATGGGCGCGGAGATAGGCTTTCGGGTCGGCACGCTGATACAGCACGGGGAGGCAGAGCTCTTTGAGGGAGCAGGCGTTGCAGTGGGTGCCGGGCTTCGACTTGGGGGTATAGCCCCGGGCAAAATAGGCGTGCATCTCGTCGGCCATCTTCTGGGTGGTCTGGCGCAGTTCTTCGGTCAGCGGCACGACCTCCCGCCGCCGCGTTTCCTCGTAGAAGAGCGCACCCTCCGGGATGCTGCACACCAGCATCTCTTCCAGCGCCATGGCCTGTGCGCAGAGCTGCAGCCGATCAGCGTCGCTGGCCTTGGCGCGGCCATGCTTGTACTCGACAGGCATGGGCTTCCAGAGCCCTTCCGTGCTTTGCAGGGGGATGCCCTCCGGATCGGCCCGGAACTCGACGACATCGCAGTTTCCGCTCAGGCCCAGCCGACGGCTGACCACCTGCATCCCTCGGGTGATGAGCAGGCCGCCGCGCCGTTCGGTCTGGTCTGCGTCATGGCAGCGGGCGTGGTCGAGCTGGCCTTCGACGGTGCGGCGGTTCTCCGCCCACTGCTGCTCCAGATGGATGAGCGCCCACTGGCGGCGGCAGAAGCAGAAGTGCTGGATGCCCGACAGGGGCAGCAAGTCATCTGCGCCGCCCATCAGGACAGCCTCTCGCAGGTGACTCCTTCCGGCAGAGTGTCTGCCACCGTGACGGTGTAGTCGCGGTAGCTGCGGGCGGCGTCCACATCGGGCTTGCGCTGGACGGCGACGGAGTCGAAGAGCTTATAGGCCGGGGCATTGCCCAGCTCAGAATCGTGCTTGAACACGATGAGCTCCCGCACGGCCATCTTGCCCCGGGCAGCGCTGTGGTCGTTCTCGAACATATTCAGAATGGCAGTCCACAGAAGTTTCAAATCATCCTCGGAGAAGCCGGTGGTCTTCCGGGCGAGGTTGGCCGAGACATAGCCCTCGGCGCGGTAGAGGGCGTAAGGCACGATGTGCTTGCGGCCCATCTCAGTACCCTTCTTCTCGGCATCGGCCTCGGTAGTGATGGCCACGCGGGTGATGGTGACTTCCTGCGGGACGATGGGGTCCACCGACCGGGCAAAGCTCAGCTGGACGGGGCCGCGCACCTGACCGCAGTTCAGCGCACCCTTGACGAAGGTGGTCATGACGGCACCGAAGGTGCGGATGTCAAAGTAGTTCTCACACATATAGTCCCGCAGCTTGGCATCGATGTCGGGGTCGGCCTTTTTGGCGGCTTTCAGGTCGGGGTCGATGCCCAGAGTTTTGATGGCCTCGGCGTCGCTGCGGTTGAGAGGAACGCCGTCCTTGATGTAGATACGATAGCCTTTTTCGTCCTCTTTCAGGGTCTCGACATAGTTGCGGATCTTCCGCTTGAGGCAGACGTCGGTCACCAGACCGTAGCCCGTCTCGGGGTCGATACGGGGCATATTGCCTGCATCGGGGTCGCCGTTGGGGTTGCCGTTCTCGACGTCGAACAGGATGACGAAATCATAGCGGTTCTTGATGGGCTCAGACATGGTTTATTCCTCCTCATTCTTTTTGGCGTAGCGTTTCTGGGTCTGGTGGTAGTAGCCGATCTCAAAGGCACCCTGCTCCGGCAGGCTGAGCCGCGCCGGGAAGCCTGTCTCGGGCAGCTGGGCCATCAGCTCGGTGAGCTGTTTGCTGAAATGCACCTCGTTGGGGGTGCTCATCTTCTGCAGATGCTTCTGAGCCAGCTTGACCAGCGTAGGGAAGGCCGTTGCCGGGGTGGCACAGGCCGAGTTGAAGTACCGGTCTTTGATGGTGGCGTTGATGCCGGGATTGGCGACGCTCTGGATCGTCTCCAGCACAGAGAAGAGACGCCCCAGAACATAGGGGACATTGCTGCTTTCGTTCAGGCTCACGGTAAATACCTCCTTGTTGAGCTCGGTGGGGTAGTTGCGGAGATAGTAGGCTTTCAGGATAGCGGCGCGGCCCCGGGTGACTTCCCGTTCGGTCCGGATGCGAAGGGTCACGCCGTTGAGCAGGGTGGCGGGATAGGGTCCGCCGGTGAGGATGGCCCGGAGCAGATCGCCCACCAGCTGGGGCGATGGATTTTTGTCCCGGGATTTCTGGTTGACCGTCTCCTGCGCCAGCGCCCAGACCGACAGGTTTTCCCGCTTGTCGAAGGCGGGGCGGGTGATGCTGAGCCGGTCGGCGTGGTCCTGCAGATTTTTGGCAAACTGTCCGAAGCTGTTGCGCAGGAAGAACCGGACGGAGAGCCGGGCTGCGTTGGGCGAGATGCCCAGCACATAGAAGTTCTGGTTCGGGTCCAGCTTGTCATCGAGGAAGGAGACGGGACGTCCTTGAGAAAGGGCTTTCAGTGCGGCGGCAAGGTCGCTTTCCGAGACGCCGCGCGCCTCGGCACCGCCGCAGAAAAACATCAGCATGGCATTTGAGTAGGCGGGAGCGGCGTTTTCGGCCCAGCAGACGATGGTGGTGTCGCCGATGCGCTGGCAGCAGTTCCGGTCAGCCAGCAGCAGATTGAGAGCCGTGGTGTAGGCGAAAGCCGCGTACTCGCTGACGGGGGCGTTGGCACCCTGCTCATGGCCGTAGGAGCAGAAAGCGGGCGCGTTGAAGGAGACCAGTGCCGCACCGGCGGCCTGTGCGCCCATCACACCTTTGATGGCGGGGTGGATGCGGGCGATGCCGGCTTCTTTGCCGGTGATGAGGCAGCGGGCCGTCTCGGCGTCTGCATCGGAGGTGTCAAAGGCGGACTGCCATGCAGCCCGGATGGCGTCATCTGTGGTGGCCAGCCAGTGAGCGCCGTCGGGGGATTCGTAGCCGAACACAAGGTTCGCGTTGTTGTTCAGGTCGGCCCACTGCTCTGCCAGCAGTGGGTGGGTGGGGGCTGTATCCGGCTCCCAGCTGTCAAAAAAGGCGAGGATGGCTTTGGCGGCAGGGGAGTCCACACCGTCGAGCACCTTGTGGTGGAGGGCGGCACAGGCCTCGAAGCACTGGCGGGAGCGCTCGGGCTTGCCCTTTTCGTCTGCGCCCAGCAGATAGGATGTATTGTCGCACAAAAAGTTCGAGGCGACGCCGGAGGCGCGCTTGACCCGGTGGGGGACAGGGAGCTCACGGGGGGCGATGACGGTCTTTTTGCCCTTGGGGACTTCCTGCCGCAGGTCGTTGAGGGCGAGGAGCTGGCCGTCGGGGCCGAGGCGCAGTTCATAGCTGACTTTGAACTTACTGTCCCAGCCGGGGGCCTCCACCTTGCCCTGCTTCAAGAGCTGTTCATAATAGGCGGTGAGTGCTTGGAGTATCATGTAAACACCTCCACGTCCCGGCATTCCATCACGCCGTCCACCAGTTTTGCGCGGAAGAACTGGCTGCGGATGTTGGCCGAATCAGAGTAATCGAGGCTGTGGAGCATGAAGCCGAGGTCCTGCGTGACCTTCAGCGCCGGAATGCTGCCGCCCGGCCACTCCCGGAAGTTGGCCGGGAACTCCCGGCACCCGAAACAGGGCTGGTGATAGCACTGGCCTTTGCGCAGGCGTCGGCGCAGGATGTCCTGGAACTTGCCGGGATTGTCGCTGGGGGCGGCCTTGTCCGTCAAATCAAAGTGACACTCGATGACGTAGTGGACGTCCTGCAGGACCATCGCGGCCCGCTGCTGGATGTCCTCCGAGGTGTAGAGCACCGGTGGCGTGCCGCCTTTGGCCGCACTGAGGGCGGCGGAGGACAGCAGGGTGGACTTGACCTCGTTGCGCCGGATGTTGGTGAACCGGATGGGCCGCTGGGTGTATTCCTCGGTGGACGCTTCATCCTCGGGGTCAAGGCCGAAGGGCTTGAGCAGATAGATGCGGTCAACCGTATAACGCAGCCCGGGGTGCCAGTAGATGGCTTCCACAAGGCCCCGCGCAGCGGATGGAGTGATCATGTCGTAGCTCACACGCTCGGTCTTCATTTCCGGACGAGTGAAACAGGCATAGTCGCCCCATACTTCAATGAGCATGGACATCAGCATCGCCTCCTTTCTAGGTGAAGTTGAATTTTCAGACTAAGATGAATGTTAGCCATTGCAACCACCTCTTCACTATTTTACTTCATTTATTTGATAATCGGATATGTCTCTATATCCTTTCTGAGCTTAGTATATTCTTTTTCGAAAGCGCTGTCAAGGAGTTATGAGGAATTATCTGGAAAATGTTGAAAAAAAGTTCGTTTTTCCGTATACTGTTGGTGTCGTTGGAGGTTTGGATGCCTCTGATGAGGATTGAAATATTTAATTGATGTCGGAGATGTCAAGGGGAAGCGGCAAAGCGGTGTATGCTTTGCCGCTTCTCTCTTTTTAGAAGTAAAGGCCGATGCCCGTCTCCACATCCATGGCAAGGCCGGTCTTTTCACTGTAGCAGCTGGTGTCGGTGAGGATGGCGGAACCATCGGGCCGCAGTTCCAGCGCCCCGGCGGCGTCGAGCTTGTCGAACTGGTCCTTATAACAGGAGACACTGTAAACGCCCAGCTTCCGCAGCAGTGTCCGGGTAACATGACCGCTGCGCAGCTGTTCACAGAGGGCCGCGCCCTCGCCGACGGGCAGATAGACCGTGCGGGCAGCGTTCTCGATGAGGCGGAATTCCTCAGCCACCTGTGCAAAGGGGAACTGGCAGCCCCGGATGCCCCGGAGAAAGGCATCCAGAATGCCGTGCTTGTCCACGGCGTCGGGGCCGCGAAGGTCGGAAAGCTCGTTGAAGTAGAGCTGAATGGCTCGGGGCGTGTCCAGTGTGTCCTGATGCCGGGCGGTGTAGTCCAGCGCGCTGACATTCTGCCTGAGCATCTGGGGCGTGGAACACTCGTCCAGCCGGAACCGGTAGACGATGCTTTCCTCTGCGCCCCGCCGCCCCTCGCGGTTGCAGCGCCCGGCAGTCTGTAAGAGCGAGTCAAGACCACACTGCTCACGGTAAGCGACGGGAAAATCCACGTCCACGCCCGCCTCGATGAGAGAGGTGGACACCACCCGGCAGGGCAGACCCTCTTTCAGTCGCTGGCGGATGTCGTCCAGCTGACGGCGGCGGTCGGCGGCGCAGAGCAGGGTGGTCAGGCAGTAGCTGCCCTCGGCGGGCAGAGCAGCGTAGAGCTGCTGGGCCGTCTTGCGGCGGTTGACCACGCAGAGCACCTGCGGGTGCCGGGCC
>ERZ779842.2045-NODE-2045-length-14821-cov-3.091697_pt1 | contig 14821 bp, 10 predicted proteins | sample MGYA00511095_ERZ779842 | MGnify/ENA primary metagenome ERZ779842 (study PRJEB29588, sample SAMEA2154036) | human gut metagenome | biome: human gut; feature: human-associated habitat; material: faeces | place: Denmark | collected 2008/2010 ... | reverse complement strand
AGCGTGCCCTACACAGCAATGCTACTCAGGCTGAGTCGCCCCTATAGTTATGAACCGCGCCCACATGCAAAAAAGCATAAAAATTCTGATATCCTAACAGGCTGGCGTATCTCTAAAAATTAGAAAAATATCAAAACACAGCAGTCATTCTTATGCGGCTGACACATGAAAACAGAACCTATCAAAATATGGCTCTACACCTTACTGGCTGACACATGAAAACAGATCTCATCAAAATATGACTCTACACCTCACTGGCTGACACATAAAAAGCAGATCGTATCAAAATATGGCTCTATGGCTGACAGGCTGACACATTCCATACATTATCAGGCATAGTGCCGTGCAGAAGGACAGAATGCTGTATAGGTTGGAAGATGCAAAAAATTCAGGAGACACCCGTGATTTTTGATACTAAAATCGTATGGGGTATCCCCTGAATTATCATAACATTTTTATTGCAATATGTCTTGTGCTTTTTGAAGATACGATCTTATAGGAAGAAGACCAGCATGTCGATCAAAAAGACAGGTATTAAACAGGTTAATGACCATCCCAGATAACTAAAGAATGATGGCATTTTGATTCCGTTTTCCTCTGCGATCGAACGAACCATGAAGTTTGGTGCATTTCCGATATATGTGATCGCACCCATAAATACCGCACCGCATGAGATCGCCATTAAGATGATCTCCGGAATATATCCTACAACCGTCTTGATTCCTTCATGGAAACCTAAAGAAGCTGCTGTGGTAAAGAATACCAGATACGTTGGTGTGTTATCAAGGAAGCTTGATAATGCACCTGTGATCCAGAAGAACTGCCATGGCTTTTCAATACCAAGAGAAGCACCCTGTGCCTTTAATATCAAAAGAGCAGGAATCATAGTAATGAAAATACCAATGAAAAGGATCGCAACTTCCTGAATCGCTCCCCATGTAAAGTTATTTGCTTCACGCACTTCATTCTTCGTTGTCTTATAAGAACCAAATGCTGCCAACAGAATAATGATCACTTCAAAGATTGCAGAAAATTCTAATTTAGCAGCACCGAAAATATGAATACTGCGACTAAAGAATGGAACTGTCTTAGGCAGAACGCCACTCAATACAACTGCACCTACGATCATTACAAGGAAAATAATATTATGAGCACCTGACAGTTTCAAAGGCTTCTTATCTTCACTCTGATCCGGTGCTGCACCATCAGCAAGATCTTTCTTATACGCTCTTGTATCAAGAATAAAGAACAAAGTTAAAAGCAATACAACATTTAAAAGCATAACAGGAAGTAAATGCATACTCCAGAAGAAATCAACGCCTCTGGTAAATCCCATCAACAATGGCGGATCACCCACCGGTGTCAGACAACCGCCGATATTTGATACCAAAAAGATAAAGAATACGACTATCTGTACTTTACGATGACGCCATTTGTTAGCACGGATCAACGGACGGATCATAACCATGCTTGCACCGGTTGTACCGATCCAGCTTGAAAGCAACGTACCGATCAGTAAAAGCAATACATTTAACTTCGGTTTACCAACCAGATCACCTTCCAGACAGATATTTCCTGCTACACAGAAAAGACCAAATAATAAAACAATAAATGTGATATAATCACCAAATACAGTCTCTAATACTTCACTAAACGCTTCGTGTGCTCCTGCATAGAAGATAAAAGGAATCACAAAGGCAAGTGACCACAAAATAACAGCATACTGCTTGTTTTTATCCCACCATCTTTCAATAACCAGCGGGCATACAGCAATACATAATAACAAACCTGCAAACGGAATACAAAAAGCTAATGGTAATGTGCTTCCTATATTCTGCTCTGCTCCCTTTTCAGCCGCAAATGCAACGTTTGGATTTAACACAAATGCGCCCAGGAGCAATCCGATAGCCCATAAAAGTTTCTTGCAACTCTTCATAATATAACGCCTCCTATGTCTCTTTTTCCCGGTGTACCTTCGGTGGCGGCTCAAAACAGTCAATCAAATCCCTTACTGCACGAGTGCGTCATCGTTTTTTCGTATACTATCTCTCGCTATAGCATATTTCGCGTCTGCTTTATCGGACTACATATAAAGCAAAAAATCACTTGAAAAAGTACTTTTCCCCAAGTGCCGAACGTATCTTATCACACTTCTTATTAAAATACAAGTCATAAAATCAATTTGAAGTGTATAAAAACCGGAAAATTTTACAACATTTTCAGCATACTTTCAGATATTTTTACAATATTTCTGACTTACTTTCAGGCTTTTCTGCAACAATTCTATAAAATCTATAAATTAAATCCGGCAAATAAATCGAAAAAAGAAAAAACCATACAAAATTTTCCTTTATGGACAGTAACTATTTTTGACCGGTTTTTGTCTTTTTTTCGACATAAGGCAGAGACACACGAAAAAATCGTCGCAAAAGTTGCTGCCCATCAAACGGGAACAGCGGAAAGAGATATCCTCTGCCATTCAAAACAGGATTTAAAAACAAGGCAGCGACAATCAGTAAACTTCCAACAATAAAGCCACCCAGTCCGAAAGCTGCCGTTAAGATCAGACATAACATTCTGAAAAACTTGATCGCATAACCCAATTCCATATTCGCCTGTGTATAATTCGCAACTGCGACAAATGCCATATATAGCATGATCTCCGAATTAAACCAGCCGGAATTTACCGTATAATCGCCAAAAACGATACCGGCAACGATACTAAGCGGCGTTGTCAGCATATTAGGCGTATTGATCGATGCCATCTTCAAACCATCGATCGCAAATTCCAATATCAGAAACTGGATCACCGGTGGTACATTTACTTCATCTTCGATCAAAATAAAATCAAATACCTGTGGTACCCATTCAGGATGTTCGATCAGAAGCAGAAACAATGGTGTAATATAAATTGCAACTATACTCGTTATAATACGTGTCAGACGCAGATATGTGCCGGTGATCGGCGGAAAATAATAATCGTTTGCATCCTCAAGTATGCTAAATAAAGAAGTCGGAATAATCATTGCAGCCGGTGAATTATCCACCATGATCACAATACTGCCTTCTAACAGACAGGCCGCTGTGGCGTCCGGTCGCTCTGTATATTTAAACTTCGGAAATGGATTATACCAGCTTCTCGGAAAAAGCACTTCAGCCAGGCTTTCTTTGTTCATCGACAGGGAATCCACATTAATTTTTTGGATCTTTTGTATCACATTTTGTAAAGCCTGCGGCTTAACGCGATCCTTCATATAGATCACGGCAACATCCGTCTTCGAACTTCGCCCGACATTTTCCATCTGAAAGATCAGATTGGTATCCCGGATCCTTCGTCGTATCAGACCGGCATTCGGGATCAACGCTTCGATAAAACCATCTCTTGAACCACGAAGCACCTTGTCCTTTTCCGGTTCGTCTACATTTCTGCCCGGATATTCTCTCAGATCAAATGCAAGAACCTGCTGATATCCCTCAATAAAAAAGCAAGTCAAACCCGCTAAGACATATTTCACAAAATCCTTTTGCGTCTCAATCGTTGTAATATCAGCAAAAGGTGCAAATTTCCTAACAAAATCATCATATTTCTCCGGCACGTCTTCCGCTTTTATTGAACTGAAAAACTCTAACATCTTCTCAATGACCGAGCTTTTTAAAAAGCCGTCAATAGAGTATAATACTGCCCTTTTATTCCCGATCACCAGCTCTTTATGCAAAATATCAAAATTTACATCCAAATGCAGTAATTCTTCGACTGCTTTCTTTCGTTGGTCATAATTCCCTCTAAAAACATCCGTCTTCTTTTGCTCCATCTGTGTTGATTCTTTTCCTGTCATATCTTTTTCCATAGCATCAAAAGCTCCTCATTTTCCAATGCAATAACTCGTCATTTTCTTCGCTACAAAGTATTAACCAAAAAAGCTTGTTCTATCCCTTTAAAGTGCAAAAAAAACGAAATGCGTAAAACTTTTCCTTTCCCAAATAACAAAAATAAATGCATCTTCCTAATTCACAAAAAACTATTTTCACACATAACATTTTCTCCTATAATATAATTATTATTTTGTTGTATTTTAAAAGAAAAAGATAATGTACTCTCGGAATCTTCTGAACGAAATTTTGCGAGATGGATTTTTAAACGATATAATCTTCAAGCACAAAGTGCGACAAGCATACAACGCTTGGATTTTAGAGTTATTATATCGGAAATCCAGCCGAAAAGATTCGTTTTGAGAAGATACCGAAAGTACATGAAACAACACTACGGAGGAACATATTATGAGTGTGAGTGCATACGATGAGAAACTTTTTGATGCAGCCTGCGAAGATATCATAGAAAAAGAACGTGCCAAAAACGGTATTGGCACGTTACAGGAAAAAACAATGCATGCTGTACTCAAGCGTTTTTATGAACCGGATCACACTCATCAGGAAATACGGATCAATGGATATGTTGCGGACATTTTCCGCGATAATGAAATCATTGAAATACAGACCGGAAGTTTTAATGCAATGCGAAAAAAATTAGATACGTTTCTGGAAGAATATCCGGTAACAATCGTGTATCCGATCATTCATACAAAATGGCTGTACTGGATCAATGAAAATACCGGGGAGATCAGCAAGAAAAGAAAATCTCCAAAAACAGGAAAGCCTTTTGATGCATTTTACGAATTGTACAAGATCAAATCCTATCTGACAAATTCAAATCTACAGATCTGTCTAACGTTTGTCGATGCAAAGGAATATCGTCTGCTTAATGGCTGGAGTTCTGATAAAAAGAAAGGTTCGACACGTTATGACCGCATCCCGGTCCGTCTTGTCGACGAGCTCCTCTTAGCAAGGAAGGAGGATTACCTATGCCTGATTCCGGAAGAACTGCCGGAAGTTTTCACGGCAAAAGAGTTTGCCAAGAAAGCTAAGATCAAACTTCGCTATGCCCAGACAGGAATCAACATCCTAAGAGAAATCGGTGTAATTAAAAAAAACGGCACAAAGGGACGTGCCTACCTATACAGCATTACAAAATAAAAGCGGTAACAACACAAACACAGGCAGTACCGATGTACTGCCTGAATATAAATATTACCCTTATTCTTTTTCTTCCGGTTCTGCATTTCTTTTACGGAACCATTCAAAAGGTTTTGCAAAAAAACTTGCCACTTTATATCGCTTTGTATTCATGATCTCATAATTTTTATCTTTCAGTTCCTGAATACGTGCATTTAACTTCTCAATTCTGCGATCCTTCGATTCAATCTTCTCTGTCTTGGCAGCAAGCTTGGCATTCAGCTCTTTTTTCTGTGCATTTGCCTTCTCGACGTTCAAGCGACGCACCATACTTTTCTGGATCAGAAAATCTCCCGGCGCCCACTCAAGCATATTATGCATATCCGTGTACATCCAACTGTCAAAGAAAAAATCTTCCGTGCATTTTGTCAGACCAAATTCCTCAAAACCCTCTTTTACAAGTTTTTCATATAACATCTGATACGATGCAAAATTTGTCTGAATGTTTAATGCATGATAAAAACCACTGATCGCTCTGTTTAAAAAACTTCTCCTGACCAACTCATAATCCGGCTGCTTTTCTAACAATTCCTTTGTCTTACAATAGGAATCATACGCACAAAAAACAGTATCAGACGCTTTTCCCGATAAACTCTGCTCATTATTGACACGATAGGAGATCAATACATCCGTCACATAAGAAATGCGTTTTGCAAAGTAAAATGCACTCAATGTAAAGAATGTATCATTCGCCTGACGGATCTCCTGAAATTCCAAATGATTTTCTATAATAAAGCTTCGTAGAAACATCTTATTCCATGGTACATTAGTTGCCAGATTAAAAATATGATCCGGAATATCAGTCTTTTGAAAGACTTCTTTTTCCGGCAGGTAATCCAGGCGCAGATAAGCATCGGATGAGAAATATTTTCCTGTCTGGTTATCATATCTTCTGGCAGCACAAATACAGATGTCTGCCTGTGTCTTTTCTGCCTGTAGATACATGGTTTCTAATGCATTCTCCAAAAAGAGGTCATCCGAATCCCAAAAAACAACATACTTGCCTTTTGCATATTGCATTCCATGATTTCTGGCTGCTCCGGCATTTTTATTTTCCTGCTCTACTAACTGAATACGTTCATCTTTTTTCTGATATTCTTTTACAATCTCACGGGAATTGTCTTTTGAACCAGCATCCACACAAATAATCTGTATATCCCGCAATGTCTGGTTCGTTACATCATCTAATGTCCGGGATAAATATTCTGCCGCATTATATACCGGCATAATCACCGACACCTTAATATCTTTCATCTTTTCCTCCATGCTATTATGCACTACCCCTGATACAATAAAAAAATAATTGCTTCCTCATTGTACTTGTGCCCTCTTATTCTGTCAAATTTTATATTGCTATTATATTTTCTGATTTTTAAAATTCATATTGCACTCTTCTAAAATACAGCTTCCTGATCACTTTGCATCAGGATATACTTCCTGAAATGACTGATTCATGATCTTTTCAAACTTTGCAAATTCTTTTTTATTATAAAAATACTCTTTTGGTTTGTTTGCAATCCCTAATGCCGCAAACCATTCTTTTTTCAACTTATCAAAAAGAACCTCTTTCTTTGCACCTGTCAGAGTATCCAGATTCCATAAGCTAAAATGAAGCCCATAATTAATATAGTCCTGCTCAAGCTCCTTGTAAAGTCCAAATTTCACCAGATTATCTTTCAGAGCTGTTAAAGCATTGTAAAAACACTGCCATGATTTCTCTCTGGTATTTGATAAAGAATTCGGATTATTTCTTCTCTGGTGGGCAAGCGGTTCATCTAAGATCGTAATTCTTTTTGCCAATACGATCGCCGAAAAAACAAACAGCAAGTCATTTGAGGTGCGCTGCTCTTGAAATTGTAATTCATGTTCTAATACAAATTCTCTTTTAAAAAGCTTGTCCCATGCCCAGCCTACAAATACTTTAAACACATTCTCCGTAAAGGTTCTATGTGTCATCGGGCGATACGGAGGCAATGCTTTTTCACGTAATGTCCAGCTTACTTTTACGATCTTATCTAAGTCTTCCCTGTATTGATCGGAACGAAAGACGATCAGATCTGCATCTTCCTTTTTTGCCTGTGCATAAGACTTCTCAAGCATATCCAATGAAAAGAAATCATCGGAATCCAAAAAAGAAAGATATTCACCGGTTGCGATCGAAAGTCCGTTGTTACGGGCTGCTCCGGCTCCGGCATTCTGCTGACAGATCACTTTTACTCTGTCATCTTCTTTTTCATATTCTTTCAAGATTGAAAGAGATGCATCTGTTGAACCATCATCTACACAAATGATCTCAATATCTTTCAATGTCTGATTCACAATACTGTCCATACATTGTTTTAAATATTTCTCTACATTATAAACCGGCAGGATCACCGATACTTTTGGATGATTCATATGACACCTCATTTCTTATTTTACAATCTATAACCCTGATCTTCTACCGGGATTTCTCCCGGTCTGTTATCTGAAAAATCTTACTTTGACCCTTTGATCCATTCCTTAAGCTTGCGTGGAATGAACAAAAGAATGCGTCCGATACGGTATGATTTTGAACTTTTGATCATTGCAAGTTCATTCGAAAGTTTCTGGTTCTTTCTTTCTAACTGCATGATCTTCTTGTTGAGTTTTCTTTCGGTTACGCCGGCAACAACCCATACTTTATAAAATGTATCCGGTTCTGCTGCCACTACCTGGATCTTCTTCCATGCTGCTACCGAAAATACAGACGGATCTAATTCTTTCTTCTCTAAGCCGCGCTTAAATTCTGCACTGAATCGTTCCACAAACTCACGACGATATTCCATCCCGATACGACGGATCGTACCGATGTAGTTATTGTATTTCTTATACCAGTACATTCCCTTAAAGCGTTCCCAAAGCTCAGGATGTTCCATAAGAATATCACGGATATGATCGTATTCGATATTCATGCAATATACTTTTTCTCTATTATGAACCGATGAGTTCGGATTGTCTCTACGATTCATATAATATGGCTTGTCTACGATCATTGCCCTTGTCGCAAAGATAAATGTCTGGAACCAGAATCCGTTATCCTGGAAAGAAGCTCCCGGTGTCTCATTGTGACGGATATGATGCTTCTCGATAAATTCTTTTTTGTAAATACCGCTCCAGGTATTCATAATATAGCGGATTGCTTCTGTATCCTCGCTTGGGTTAAAAACTTTATTATAATCTTCCGGATTTTTAGACAAATGGTTATAAACCATGTTCATATCATCTTCATCCGTTCTTTTGAAACGATAAAAATCTGCTTTTACAAAATCAAGATCGTTATCCTTAGCGATCTGATACAATGATTCATACATATCAAGCTTAACAAAATCATCCGGCTCAACGATACCGATATATTCACCGGTTGCTTTCTCAAGACCGATATTCATGGCGATACCATAACCGCCATTCTCTTTGTCTACCAATACGATCCTGTCATCTTTTTGCGCATAGCTTTTTAAAATTTCCAAAGAACCATCTGTAGAACCATCGTTGATACAGATGATCTCTATATCCTTCAATGTCTGATGTATCACACTTTCCATACATTCTACCAGATACATCTCTACATTATATGTCGGGATAATTATTGATACTTTAGCCATTTTCCACTCCTTCACCAAATGCTGTTCTTTTTGTTTACTCTGCTTTTTGTGCTGCTGCAGCCTGTAATGCAGCCTCAATTACTTTATCCATATCATAATAACGATATTCGCCAAGACGACCTCCAAAGATCACATTTTCCTCTTTTGCCGCCAGCTCACGATATCCGTTTGCTAACTCTTCATTCTTTTTATCATTGACCGGATAATATGGTTCGTCACCAAGCTTCCATTCGCTCGGATACTCTTTCGAGATCACCGTTGTCGGCTGTGTGCCAAACTCAAAATGCTTATGCTCGATAATACGTGTATAAGGCACTTCTCTTTCTGTATAATTCACAACGGCATTTCCCTGATAATTGTCTGTATCCAGTCTTTCATGCTCAAAGCGTACAGAACGGTATTCCAAAACGCCAAGCTTATAATCAAAATATTTATCCAACATTCCGGTATAAACCACTTTATCGGCAATATCCGGATTGGTTTTGCGATATTCAAAATAATCGGTATTTAATAAAACATCACAGCCCTCTAACATCTTCTCAACGATCGGTGTATAACCACCGATCGGAATCCCCTGAAAACGATCATTGAAATAATTGTTATCATAGACAAAGCGAAGCGGCAGACGCTTGATGATAAAGCTTGGAAGATCTTTGCAATCTCTTCCCCACTGCTTTTCTGTATAGCCTTTGATCAGCTTTTGGTAAACATCCTGACCAACCAAAGACAAAGCCTGCTCTTCCAAATTCTTGGGCTCCTTGATATCCAGTTCTTTGATCTGCTTTGCAATGATATCTTTTGCTTCCTGTGGTGTCTTGATCCCCCACATCTTACTGAACGTATTCATATTAAACGGAAGATTGTAAAGCTCATCCTTATATGATGCAACCGGAGAATTAATATAATTATTAAACTCCGCAAATGTGTTGATATAGTCCCATACTTTTTTATTCGACGTATGGAAAATATGTGCACCATACTTATGAACATGAATATCATCTACTGTTTCACAATATATATTACCGGCGATATGATCTCTCTTTTCTACTACGAGACATTTCTTACCTTCCTTTGTCATCTCATGTGCAAATACTGCACCAAATAATCCGGCACCAACAATCAGATAATCGTAATGCATTCTTTACCTCCCCTTCGCATTCTTCCTATAACAAACGCTGTATGCGTTCTGCATCAAACAATATATACTCTAGGCAATTATAATATTATACCATACACTCTGCTTCTTTTCAAATTTTGAAACATTTTCTAATGTGTATCCTCTTCTTTTTCTGCCTTGTCATCATTTAAGACATTATGCACAATGTAGATTGGTCTGTCCTTGATCTCGGCAAACAGAATCGAAATATATTCTCCGATAATACCGATGATGATCAATGTGATCGCAAACATAAAGCAAAGTGCCACAATAATCGTAGAATATCCTCCCGGCGCACCATAGACAAACTTGTTGACGATCGTATAGATCATTAAGATCACTCCGCACAATGCGACAAAGATGCCGGAATAAATACCAAGCTTTAACGGCAGATCCGAAAAGCTGCATAATGCATTGATCGAAAAATGCATCAACTTACGGATACTGTACTTGCTTTCTCCTGCTTCCCTGTCTCTTGCTTCAAATTCCAAAGTAGTCTTCTTAAATCCGACACTCTGTACATATCCGCGCAGATAACGTACTTTCTCTCTATAGTCTTGCCGAAGAACTTCGGCTACATTCTTACTGATCGCAAAAAAATCAGAAGAATTATTCTCAAACTTAACCGGTGACATCATATTCAGCACACGATAAAATGCTGCGGATGTGATCTTTTTGATCACCCCTGCACCTTCATTCTTTGTACGGATCATGGAGATCACTTCATAACCTTCTTCAAATTTCTCAATGATTGCCGGAATGCTTTCCGGTGGATGCTGCAGATCTGCATCCATACAAACGATTCCATCTCCGCCTGCATGATCGATCCCTGCGATCATAGCAGCTTCATGACCAAAGTTTCTTGCAAAATTCACTACTTTTACTTTTTCATTTGCCTGTGCAAATTCCGTTAAGATTTCCATGCTTTTATCCTGACTTCCGTCATTGACAAAAACGATCTCATAATCCCATGCACATTTCTCTAAAATTTCGGAAGTCACCTGATAAAAATGCCGTAAAGATAATTCTTCATTATAAACGGATACAACCGCAGAAATCTTCTTATCTTTCATTATTCTTTGTCCTCCTTATTGCCTGTAAAGACAAGAAACTTACTGATAAAGTAATTTCCGATCACTACAAGCACCTGTGTCTCTAATTTTCCTATCATTTTATCCTGACCGATCACGCTGACAGCAAGCCAGACACCACCGACCTCTATAACCAGTGTCGCAATACGGGCACCGATGAATTTGCCCATTTCATACAAAAGTTCTTTGAAAGAATTTGTCTTTGAATGGAACACAAACAGTTTATTAGTCACATAAGCAAACAGGATCGACAACACGATAGAGATCACATTGCTGATCGTAATTCCCAGATCACTGTTCCCTAATGATGTTCCATATGTCAGAACGGAAAAAACGACCAGATTTACTAATGTCGTACATCCACCGATAAACAAATACATAAATGCTTCGCTGCATATGATTTTTTTGATTTTTTGCCACATTCTCTTTTTCCTGCTCTTTCTTTTTTATCTGTACTGCTTCTTTATCAGAATCATTTTGTCCGGAAGACACTTCTTTTTCAGTATCTCTCCTCAGTAGATATTTCCTTTTTACAGGATCATTCTACCCGGAAGATATTTTCTTTTCATAGAATCATTCTACCCGGAAGATGTTTTCTTTTCGTAGGATCATTCTATCTGGGAAATGTTTCCTTTTCGTAAAGAAGCAGATATTTTCTAATTTTGTATTTCTTTGGTCTCTTCTTTTGCAAGATAAAAACGTTTCTTTGCTATATACTGCCAGCCAAAGAATACAAGCAGACTGACGATCGTGATCGCAATTCCTTTTTTCTGTCCGGCAAGCCGGTAATGCATCGTGATCGTACTCTTACCCTTTGGCACATGAAATGCCATCATGCCATTGACAACGGACTTTGTCTTTACACTCTTGCCATTGACACGGACGGTCCAATCGGGATCATACGGTACCGTTGTCATGCAAAGCCTTCTTTTATCAGAAGAAATCGTCGCCTTGACATTGCCGTCCGAGAACTCTTTTAGATCCCATGCACTATCCTGAAATGTTGCGATCATTTTTTCGAATACCGGCATATTCAATGTCTTGACAAGCACATGATGATCTGTCTTGCTGTCATGATCGTCCCGCAGTTCGATCGTCACCATCTGTCCTTTCTGATAATCTCCAAGATAGACTAAGTTACGATAGAAACGATTAAAATAGATCTGGCGGTACTCTCCGTCGATATACATTTTCTTATCAGGATGGCTGCAATCCATATACATATAAAATGGTCCGTCTGCTGTTGCTTTTGCGGTCCATACAAGCGATGTCTTTGTCTTTTTCATTGTAATCTGTGCATCCTGATACAACGTAACATCTTTTCCCATCAAAAGCTTGGCAGTCTTTCGGTGATTTTCAAAAACATTCGTCTTTGGTGTAAAATCTCTGGCTTTTTCCGATACCAGAAAACCAAGAGACAACGCATACGGATTGTCATATGCATAATAATTCTTGGAATCTGTTTTTTTGCTTCGATAGGTCGAAGTCGAAAGTTTCTTGTCCGTCAATGTATAACGTACACCAAAAAGAGAATCCGAAAAAAGAATCGGCTCATTGTAAGTAAGCTCGGTCGGTGCAACCGCACCCTTGGTATATCCCATGCGTCTGCCAAGATCGGCAAGCTCGGTATTAAAAGTAGAGCTGTAATGCGTAATACCATGATACCCCAGAGACATACCTTCTGATGTCGGCGGAATGCCTCCCTCTCTCCAAAGTGTTAATTTGCTAAATGTTTTTTCAAGTCTGTCACCTTTTTCAAGCTGTAAACTGTCGATCATATTACTTGTTTCTTTATAATAGTTCGAAACAGTCTTTGCGGATATCACATACGTTCCCAGCTGTTCTTTCATATTAAAGAAAAGCTCTCCTGAAAGTCCTGCAAAGACAAGAAGCAGACAGGCATAACGAGCCCAGACTTTCTTCGTATGCAAAAAGCCGTAATAGCAGATGCCATAAATGGCAAGAAGTAACACGATAGCTATAAGAGCAGTCTTTTTCGCTGATTGCCATTCCAGTACAAGCGTACCGGCGATCAGGATCAGAACGGCAAGGCAAAAAGCGTATTTCTCACTGATCCCTTTTCTTTCTTTGCTGTCATTTTCATTCTGACCGATATATTCCAGACACTGTCCTGCGATCATGACGAAAAGGAAGCTTAGTAAGAACGAATAGCGGAAGAAATACGATCCGACGATTCTGACGCAGGATAACAGCACATCTGTCGTTGTCAGGCAGAAGCAGCCAATCCCTACCGCTAAGAAAAGCAGATGACCGATCCGTATACGCTTTGGAACCGCCTTATGAAGCAGTAACACCAGACCCAGCACCAGTACAACCCCCCCGGTATAGATAACCGGATTACTGCTGACATTTGTCTCGGAATAAATATAAAGTGTCGATAATACGGCTTTTAAACTTGTCCGTACTGCAGGAGCAAGCTGTTCTAAACTAAAGTTACTCTTTCCTTTCATCTGTGCAAGGATTGCCGGCAAAAAGAGCATTGCGCTTGTACCAAGACCGAGAAGCATCGTGACTCCATAGGATAGGAAAGAACCCAGCTTTTCCTTCCATGCTCTCTTTTGCATTCCGAGTTCAAAAAGGAACATGATCACAGAGAATGCACATACCATGTACCCGGTATACCAGTTAAAAAGGATTGCTCCGGCTGCAGAGAACAAAAGAAGTGTCGGTTTCTTCTGATATAAAAGCTTATATACACCTAATGCAACAAGCGGAAGCATGATCACTCCATCCAAGAACATCATATTGCTTGCATAAGCAACGACATATTCCATCAAAGCATAGGATGTACTAAGCAACAGATAACTGACCTTTTTCTTTTGAAAACGGATGCTCAGATACAGATACGACGTCAGTCCGCTCAATGCGATCTTTAATAAAAGTGCCAAAGTCACAAATTCTGTCAGATGAGACAAATCAAAGAAATAAACAAGCAGGTTGACCGGACTTGCCAGATAATACGCATACAGTGCGATCGTTGCACCGCCTAACGATTTTGAAAACGAATAGGCAATGCTGCTATTACCATGCATGACACTATGAAGCCATCCAAAATAATCAATATACTGGATTTCCAAATCCCATTTGATCCACGCTCTGTCTCCAAACGGTGTAATTCCCATACAGATACAGGTTGTCGTTGCGATCAGCAATGGCAAAAGAAATGCCACCGGATATAGGATCCGTCTTTTTTTGTTTGTCTCACTTATCATCCTGCTTATTCCTCACGTAATCTGATTACTTCTTTCTGATTATTTTTGATCTTAATTATCTTTTCAAAAGACTTTTCAGCTTTCTTGGAAGCCAGGTAAGCGCACGGCTGATCTTATAAGATCTGGAATTTTTAATCTGCGCGATCTCCTGCGTCAATGCCTGATTTCTCTTCTTGAGCGAATCAATACTTTCTCTCTTTTTGACTACATTTTCTTTCAAACCGTTAATACGCTCGTTCTTCTCCGCAATACGCTGTTTCAAACCATTAATGCGTTCATTTTTTTCAATACGAAGTGCTGCTTTTTCATCACGCACTTTGTTATATTTATTCTCAATTTTTCTTCTCTCATTCAGCACTTTCTCGCGAAAAGCTTCATTTTCTTTCTGCTTTGTCTCACTGATGCGACGCTGGTGCTTCTGGATCTCTAAATAAAAATCTTCAAAAAAGTGTACGAACTCACCGGAAGCCATAACTTCTTCCCACCACTTTTCTGCCATGTCACCAACCATGTCGTCCCATGGTTTCCATCGATCCGCAAAATGGATAATGTACGGATCTTTCCCGGCTTCTTCAAACTCTTCTCTTGAAAAGCAGACGGATACTCTCTGATCGGTATCATAATTTTCGGGATGACTGACATAGTATT
>ERZ779842.2034-NODE-2034-length-14894-cov-4.609812_pt1 | contig 14894 bp, 9 predicted proteins | sample MGYA00511095_ERZ779842 | MGnify/ENA primary metagenome ERZ779842 (study PRJEB29588, sample SAMEA2154036) | human gut metagenome | biome: human gut; feature: human-associated habitat; material: faeces | place: Denmark | collected 2008/2010 ... | reverse complement strand
TAGAGTCCCTCGGGAACTTCCGATACCGGTTTGTATTTATTGTATATACCGCAACTGCTTAGTACCAGCGTTGCTGCGGATAAGATGATTATTTTCTTCATTATCAATTATTCCTTTCCTGCTTTAGACTTCTCTTCTTCACTTACTTTGATTTCTGTCTCAATCTGCCAGTCTTCCGTAGGGGCACTCTGCACAGGGCGCAAACGTTCCTGTAACCACTGGAAGGCAATAAACAAGGTAGGCACGATGAATAGCAATGCCAATGTACCGATAGTCATACCACCGACTACACCTGTACCCAACGAACGGTTACCGTTTGCTCCTACCCCACTGGACATCATCAGAGGGAACAGACCGAAAATCATCGTCAACGCTGTCATCAGAATCGGACGGAGACGGGCTTTAGCCGCACTGACAGCAGAAGCAATCAGTCCCATACCTGCCTTACGACGTTCCGCCGCATATTCCGTCAGCAGGATAGCTGTCTTAGCCAGCAGACCGATCAGCATAATCAAACCTGTCTGCAAGTAAATGTTATTCTCCAGTCCGAACATCCATGCGAAGAGGAAGCTTCCCATCAATCCGCAAGGTACGCTCAGAAGAACGGCGAACGGAATAATAAAGCTCTCATACAACGCACTCAGGATGAGGTAGATCATCAGGAAGCAAATTCCGAAGATGATCACCGTCGTACCACTCTGCTGGTTCTCTTCACGGGTGATGCCTCCGTAATCATAGCCATACCCCTTCGGAAGAGCCTGTACCGCCGTTTCCTGCACGGCTTTGATAGCATCACCGGTACTGTATCCGTCTGCCGGCATCGCATTCACCGCAATAGAGTTGTACATATTGAAGCGGCTCAGCGACTCTGCACCGTAACTGCGTGTCAACGTTACGAACTGGCTCAGCGGTGCCATCTCACCATTCGACATACGTACAAAAGCATTATCCAGTGAAGATTCGTCCAGACGGAATTGAGGGTCAGCCTGAATCATCACCCTGTATACTTTAGAGAAACGATTGAAGTTGGACACATACTGACCACCATAATAGCCCGACAATGTGCTCAGCACAGCATCCGGTGTAATACCTGCCCGTTTACACTTGGCAGCATCCACCTCTACCGTCCATTGCGGATAGCGTACGTCGAACGTAGAATATGCCATCGCAATCTCCGGACGCTGGTTCAATGCACCCAGATATTGCTGGGTAGTGGTAAAGAACTCGTTGATATCACCGCCCATCTTATCCTGCATGTGAAGTTCCAGCGCATTACCCATACCATAACCCGGAATCATACCCGGAGAAATAGCGAAGACACTGGCATCCTTGATATCCGCCGTACGACCATATACCTGGCCGATGACTGCCTGCACGTTATCCTCATCATTCGGACGTTCGTCCCACGGTTTCAGTTTCAGAATCAACATACCAAACGAGCTTCCCTGCCCTGCCAGCAATCCGTAACCGGCCACTTTCTGCACGTGTGCTATCTGCGGAATATCCATCAGGCGCTTTTCGATGCGTTCCATCACCTCATCGGTCGTGGTCAGCGAGCTACCTGCCGCTGTACTTACATTGACGAATACCACACCCTGGTCTTCGTCCGGCACCAGACTCGTCTTTGTCGTATTCATCAGGAATACAAGCAACACTACGGAGCAAGCCAGCAACGACCATGCCAACCATCTGCGTTTGATAAAGATCAACACGACATTCTTGTATTTCTCTATCATGATATCGAAAGCCGAGTTGAAAGCCTTACGGAAACGTGCCGCAAAATTATTCTTCTGCGTACCGTCTTCGTTAATATAAGGCCTCAGCAGCAATGCGCACAGTGCCGGGCTCAGCGTCAACGCATTGACAGCGGAAATACCAACGGCAACCGCCATCGTCAGACCAAACTGGGTATAGAACGTACCGGAAGTACCTCCCATAAAAGATACCGGAATAAATACCGCCATAAACACCAGTGAAGAGGTGATAACAGCATTACTGATACCTTTCATGGCATCGATACTTGCCATGTAGGACGACCTGTACCCTACGTCGAACCGTGCCTGCACCGCCTCGACGACAATAATCGCATCATCCACCACCGTACCGATCACCAGCACAAGCGCGAACAGCGTAAGCAGATTGATACTGAAACCTACCATAGCCATGAAAGCAAACGTACCAATCAGTGAAACAATCACTCCCACCAGAGGAATCAAGGTAGAACGGAAGTCCTGCAAAAAGACATATACCACAAGAATAACCAGAATGATAGCCTCGATCAAAGTCTTCACCACCTCATGAATAGAAGCGAAAAGGAAGTCATTCGAACTCATGATCTGTGTCAGTTCCACTCCCTTCGGAAGGTCTTTGCGAGCTTCTTCGAGCAGTTTGTCAATATTCTGATTGACTTCGGTCGCATTGGAACCTGCCGTCTGGAATATCATACACGAAACACCCGGATGACCGTCGAGGCCACCATGATAAGCATAACTATCCTGTCCCAGTTGTATATCGGCAATGTCTTTCAGTTTCAAGACTTCGCCGTTGTCCGTAGAACGGATGACAATATCTCCAAACTCTTCCGGAGTGATCAGACGTCCTTTATATTTCATCGTATATTGATAGGTTTCGTTTGAGTTCTCACCAAACGAACCGGTAGCCGATTCGATATTCTGTTCGGCAAGTACGGTGGTGATATCAGACGGAATCAGTTTATACTGTGCCATCACGTCCGGTTTCATCCACACACGCATACTGTACTCACCTCCCATCACCATCAGGTCGCCTACACCCGAGACACGAAGAATCTCCGGTTTCAGGTTGATACTGATATAGTTGGAAAGGAAGTTTTCATCGTAGCTGTCGTCCGGGCTGGACAGAGAGAACATCTGCAAGATACTCGTCTGACGCTTGGAAGTCGTTACACCGACCTGCGTCACTTCCGCCGGAAGCTGTCCTGTGGCTCTTGATACACGGTTCTGCACGTTGACAGCCGCCATATCCGGGTCTGTCCCCTGCTTAAAGTAAACGGTAATACTTACCGTACCGGAATTCGTTGCTGTAGAAGTCATATAGGTCATGTCTTCCACCCCATTGATGGCTTCTTCCAAAGGTGCAATAACACTCTTCTGTAACGTTTCCGCACTTGCACCATAGTAGGTGGTACTCACCATAATGGTAGGCGGAGCTATATCGGGATATTGTTCAACGGGCAGACTAAACAACCCGATGATGCCCACAACGACAATCGTTATAGAAATGACTGCCGATAATACCGGGCGTTCAATAAAGGTTCTTAAATTCATGGATAATTCCTCCTTTGTTTAATTTTCAGTAGTTGTCGTAGCGGCCTGAGCTGTCTTTGCCTTGATTGGTGTACCCTCGCGAAGCAATCCTACACCTTCCGTTACAATCACATCTCCCGAAACCAGTCCTTCATCTACAATAAATTCCCGACCGCCATTGACGCGGGTCACCTGCACCTGATTGGATTGTGCCTTGCCATCTACTACTTTGTATACATATCTCTTGTCCTGGATTTCGAACGTAGCTCCTTGCGGTATCACGATAGCTCCGGTTTTCTGCACGGGAAGTATGACATTGCCGGCACCACCGCTATGCAGCAATCCTTCTTTATTGGGAAATACGGCACGCAGGCTGACAGTACCCGTCGAACGGTCGATGACGCCACTGATAGACTCGATCTGACCCTGCTGCGGATAATCGGACTTATCATTCAGCTGCAAACTGATAGTCGGCATATTCTTCAATGCTTCTTCTTTAGAACCATACTGGCGGATCAATCCCAGCAGTTGGTTTTCCGTCATCGAGAAGTAAACGTACACATCCGAATTGTCGGAAACGGTGGTCAAAGGTTCGGCGATATTGGAACTAACCAATGCGCCTACCCGATAAGGCAATGTACCTATCACACCGTCCGCCGGACTTTTCACTACCGTATAAGACAGATTATTACGGGCACTCACTTCTTGTGCTTTCGCCTGCGCCAGTTGCGCTTTGGCAGCCAGCAGAGAGTTTTTTGCCGTACTCAGATCGAATGAGGAAACTACATTCTCCTTATACAGTTCCTCTTTGCTTTCATAAGTCAGTTGTGCCGTAGCCAGAGAAGCCTTAGCGGACTCTACGTTTGCCACTGCCGTCTGCAATGCAGCTTCATACGGCACCTGGTCGATTATAAACAACGTTTGTCCGTTTTTTACGCGCTGACCTTCCGTCACGCACACTTTCGTCAGCGTACCTCCTACCTGCGGATAAATATCAATATCCTGACGTCCACGGATAGCCGCCGAATAAGCGCTCGAAATCATCCGGTCTGCCGGAGCAACAGTCATCACTTCATATTCTGTTTCCATTTGTGTGGGTGATGCCTGCTTACAACCTGTAGCGGCAACCAGACAGCAGAGCAACAATAGCCCTTGCTTGACATTACATACCTTTTTACTCATTTTATTATTACCTATTAAGATTTTTGATCGCGGCAAAGGTAGACTGTTTCCACCATAGAAAACTGGTCTTAGTGTTTCCAGTTTTGTTCATTTTCAGAACAACATGAGCGATATTTAGTGAAAAAGTCCTATTTTTACCGACAAAAAGAGAAGAAGATATGAAACAGAGAGACTCTATCCTTGCTATCATGCGCGAACCGTTCGCTGCCGGACTTGATGAAAATTTATCTCCAATCATGCACCATCTATGGAAGCTGGAAGGAGGAGCCATTTATTTTTGCCATAACGGCTGGGCTCATGTCACGATTGATCTGAAAGATTATGAAATAGTGCCCAATACCCAGCTGGTACTCCTGCCCGGAACCATTATCCGTATCAATGGCAGTAGCAGTGACTTCACCGCTTCTTTCTTCGGATTTCCTAAAGAAATGTTCCGGGAAGCCTGCCTCCGCTTCGAGCCTATCTTCTTCCGGTTTATAAAAGAGCAGCCCTGCTACGTGCTCCCCGAAGAAAATACCGGAGCTATCCGTGGACTGATACGCGCAACGACTGCTATCTACAACGACCGCGAAAATCGTTTCAGAAACCAGATCGCTAAAAATCATCTTCAATCTTTCATGCTCGATATTTACGACAAATGTTATCGCTACTTCGATAAACACGAAATAGAAGGAGGAAGCCGCCAAGATGAAATATTCAAGAACTTCGTCGCATTAGTGCACGAAAACTGTATTTCGCAACGGGAAGTTACGTTCTATGCCAATAAACTCTGTATCTCCACCAAGTATCTGACAGGCATCTGCCGTAGCGTGACGGGAGATTCGGCGAAGAAGATCATTGATGATTTCGCTATTCTGGAGATAAAGGTATTGCTCCAGTCAACCGATCTGACCATGCAGGATATAGCCGACCAGCTCGGCTTCCCGGACCAGTCGTATCTGGGAAGATACTTCAAGCGGCATGAGGGAATATCACCCAGAGAATATCAAAATAAATATGCCATGTAGCATGGATTAAGTACGGCATACCGCAACCTTCAACGCTGTTCGTTTCACTGCCCACAATGCACACAGCAGTGAGCAAACAGCACAAACCACAAAAGTTACTCCGGTAGACAGGAGGATATCTCCCAGTCCGACCAATGGAGAAACGATGCCTCCGGATGCGAAACAGAGTGCACCCAGCAAAGCGGAAGCAGCTCCCGCATATCTGCGTTCGCAATCCATCGCCAGAGTGGTAGAGGCTGTGAAAGTCAGTCCCATCATAAAGAGCAATGCAAACATAAGCAGTTCGTACGTCCAAAAGCCACAGCCGCTATAGAGTGCCGCCATCTGAAGGATCGCAAACACCAGCATACCAATGCATCCGGTCAGTGTTCCATTCTCGGTCCGGCGGAATTTCACTGATATGGCGGCGATAGCCACAGCATTCACGGCAAAGCAGATGCTGAAGGCAAAAGGAGAAAACCCGTAATGTTGTTGGATGATAAAAGGAGAAGAGGCGATATAGGCAAACAGGATGCCCTGCGCAAAAGCCAGCTGAAGTACATAGAGCATATAACGACGGTTATGAACAATGATGCCGAAGCTCCGGAAAGTAGCAAAGACACCCGTCTTGGAACGTTTCTCAGTGGGCAAGGACTCTTTAAAGCGGATACATCCGATACCCAGCAAAATCCCGATGAACAGCAGAATCATAAAAATACCCTGCCAGCCTACGCTTCCTGTCAACAATCCTCCGATGACCGGAGCAGCCACAGGAGCCACTCCATTGATCGCTCCGATCACAGCCAGCATTTTAGCCAGTTCCTTTCCCGAAAACTTATCGGTGGCTACCGAACGGGAAATCACAATTCCCCCCGCCCCTGCTACACCTTGTATCAGCCGTAAAGTGACAAACGAATAAATATCCGGTGCAAAAAGACAAAGCAGCGTGGACACAATAAACAGCACCATCGAAACTAATAATAACGGGCGCCTGCCATATTTATCACTCAACGGACCAAAAAAGATTTGTCCCAGTGCCAGCCCGATCATACTGGTTGTCAGTCCCATCTGAACCATCGGCAAACTGGCAGAAAAATAGTCTGCCATGGCCGGCAGACTAGGTAAATACATATCCGTCACAAAAGGACCGAATGCCGATAACATGCCTAACAGTGTCAGCAAAAACACTTTTGAGTTCTCTTTATTTATTGCAGTCATAATCTATTGTTTTTTATTCCGGGGGCAAAGGTAGATGATTCCCGGTATCTTTCTACAAACATAATGCGAACAAAACCGGACCTTTTCAGAACACTTTTATGTTTTTCGTCCGTCTCTTCCCCCAATCATATCTTTCCGCACAATCGTTAAAAAACATTATATTTACATATATACAGCGTTACAACTTACCTGATATTTTTCATAATTTTGCAAAACGAAAAACAGAAAACAGGTATCAAGATGAAACTAAGATATTATCAAATAGCCATTCGTTATAAGAATAAAATGCATGATTTCCACGGTTGGGGTGTATCTGCACAGATTTGATAATTCTCATAAAACTACTCGCCACGACGCGAAACGATAATTCCTTCTCAGGGAGTCACGTGATATAGGAGCGTATATTTACCATTATCAACTAAATTTCTTTTTCACTTTATGAGCAAAAAAAGATGGCTCATAGTGCCGCTATGCGCAGCACTGTGCAGCCAGGGAGTGTTTGCCCAAACGCCTGGCAGGAAAGTTTTGGGCATTAATGAAATGTTCCGTCTGGCAGACGAGAACAGTCAGAGTATTCAAACGTATAAAACGGGAAAAGAAACGGCGGATGAAGCATTGAAAGCCGCCAAGTCCCAACGACTGCCGGACATCGGAGCTTCGCTCTCGTTCAGCTATCTGGGCGACGGATATCTGTGGGACCGTGACTTTAAAAACGGACAGAACATTCCCATGCCTCACTTCGGCAACAACTTTGCCTTGGAAGCCCAACAGGTCATTTACGCGGGCGGAGCTATCAACAGCAGCATCACTCTGGCGGAACTCGGACAACAGATGGCTACATTGGACTGGCAGAAAAATCGTCAGGAGATACGTTTTCTTCTGACCGGTTACTATCTGGATTTATACAAGCTGAACAATCAGATTCAAGTATTACAGAAAAACCTTGATCTGACGGAGCAAGTGATTCACAACATGGAAGCCAGACGTACGCAAGGAACGGCTCTAAAAAATGATATCACCCGCTATGAACTCCAGAAAGAAACGCTGAAGCTACAACTCGCCAAAGTGCAGGATGCCTGCAAGATTATAAACCACCAATTGGTGACTACCCTCCACCTGCCAGCCGGCACAGAAATAGTCCCCGACTCTACATTGCTGGACGAAGAAGTCAAGGCACTGGCGGAAAATGACTGGCAACTGCTGGCTACCCAAAGCAATGTAGGTTTGCAACAGGCACAACTGGCCATTCAGATGAACAAGCAGAAAGTGAAGCTGGAACGCTCGGAGCTTCTTCCTAAAATAGCGCTCGTAGCCGGAGAACATCTGGACGGACCCATTACTATCGAAGTTCCCGTACTGGACAATAACTTCAACTACTGGTATGTGGGAGTCGGGATAAAATACAACCTTTCTTCGTTGTTCAAAAACAATAAAAAGGTGCGTCAGGCAAAACTGAATATGCGAAAAGCACAGGAAGAGTATTCATTGGCACAAGAGCAGATAGAAAACGGCGTGCAGGCTAATTACGTCAATTTCCTGACCTCATTCACCGACCTCCGCACTCAGGAAAAAAGTGTGGAACTGGCCAATCAGAACTACAACGTGACCAGCAACCGCTACAAAAATGACCTGGCCCTGCTCACCGATATGCTCGATGCAAGCAACATGAAGTTGAGTGCCGACCTGGGACTGGTCAACGCGCGTATCAACGTAGTCTACAGTTACTACAAGATGAAATACATTACTCATACACTTTAAAGAAACATCTCGTCAGAGAATAATTCAGTCAAATTCAACCCCTTAAAAACAGACTCATCATGATTGCAAGAAAAGCTCAAAAGCTGATATACAATATTCTTATTCTTTGCTTCCTCACCGGAGGTATCATTTATGTTTGTTCCCGATTCATCCATCTGGGAAATATCGAATATACCGACAATGCACAGGTGAAACAACACATCACCCCGATCAACACCCGTGTACCGGGATTCATCAAGAAGATATGTTTCGAAGAGTATCAGCAGGTACGCAAAGGCGATACGCTCGTCATCATCGAAGATACCGAATTCCGCCTCCGGGTGGCTCAGGCGGAAGCAGACCTTGCCAATGCAACCGCAGGACGGCAAGCCACCACCATAGGAATCGCCACCACCCAGAACAATCTGAGTGTGAACGACGCAAGTATCGAAGAGGTACGCGTACAAATGGAGAACGCCAGACGAGAACTGAACCGTTTCGAGAAGTTGCTACAAGAAGATGCAGTGACCAAACAACAATATGACAACGTACACACCGCTTACGAAGCCGCCAAAGCACGCTACGAGCAAGTATCCCGTGCCAAGCAGTCAACGTCTCTGGTCAAGAGCGAGCAGACTCATCGACTGGGACAGAATGAAGCAGGTGTCCGTGTGGCGGAAGCGGCATTAGAACTTGCCCGCCTGAATCTTTCGTATACCGTAATCACCGCTCCATGTGACGGTACCACCGGAAAGAAAGCGATTCTGGAAGGACAACTGGTTCAGCCCGGACAAACAATGGTCGACATTGTAGACAGCCGCGACCTGTGGGTGATAGCCAACTACCGCGAAACACAACTCTCCAACATCAGAGAAGGTGCCGAAGTGGAGATGACGGCAGATGCAGTGCCCGACGTCACTTTTCGGGGGAGTGTAGAATCTATTTCCGACGCGACAGGGGCAGCCTTCTCTATGATACCGCAAGACAATGCTACCGGCAACTTTGTCAAAGTGGAACAGCGTATTCCGGTCCGTATCAGTCTGAAAGGAAACAAACCGGAAGACTTGAAACGCTTGCGTGCCGGTTTTAACATAGAATGTGAGGTAAAATATTAACGTATGGGAGCACCTGTTTTAAATGGTCCTTTCGTGATGCCGATGTTCCGCAGCTTTGTGCCGCGGAAGATGCAACCGTGGATCTATCTCTTCATCGCCGTCACCTTCCAGCTTTCGGGAGGAGTATATTTGGGGGCATTGAACCATATGATCGGCGGCATGGCAGTGATGCGCGAGGATATCCTGATGTGTATGTACGCCAATCTGGCAGGAATGGCAATCTACTTCCCTCTGTTGTTCCGTATGAAGTTCCGTTTTACCAACAAGACACTGCTTACGTCCGCTGCACTGGGAGTGCTACTCTGCAACCTGATAGCGCCGCACATCACTTTCCTTCCGCTGTTGTGGCTGATATGCTTCATCGAAGGAATGTGCAAGATTCAGGGAACTTTCGAATGTATGTCCAACATTCAGTTATGGATGACGCCCAAGCGTGATTTCACAGTTTTCTTTCCGTGGCTTCATATCGTCATTCTCGGCAGTATCCAGTTGTCCGACCTGATCACGACCTATCTAATGTTTCATTATCACTGGACTTACATGAACCTGTTCATCGCAGGACTGATGCTGATCGTTCTACTGATACAAACCACTTGTATCAAGCATTTCCGGTTCATGCGCAAGTTTCCGCTGTTCGGCATCGACTGGCTGGGCGGAGCACTTTGGGCCGCCTTACTTGCCGAAATCGCTTTTCTCTTTAATTACGGCGACTGGTACGACTGGTGGAACAGTCCGGTGATCCGTCAACTGACGATAGCTATCCTGATCACTCTGGGATTCTGCATCTGGCGGATGATGACCATCCGCCATCCCTTTCTCGAACCTAAAATGTGGACTTATCGCCATTACTGGCCTTTGCTGGGACTGGTCACGCTGGTGGAAGCGTTTCTGGCAACCGAGCATGTGCTGGAAGAGGTCTTCTACGAAGAAGTAATGAAGTATGAAGAACTGGTAAGTGTACAGCTAAATTGGTTCGCCATCATCGGGATCGTAGCCGGTTGCGTATTCTCCTATTGGTGGATGCATATCAAACGGTATAATTATGTACGTCTCGTCATCGTCGGATTCATCGGACTGACCGGTTATCTGGCAGGATTTTATCTGACGCTTTCCACCGACATACATATTTCACAACTCTACCTGCCGACCATCTGCCGTGGCTTCGCTTATGCCGTATTGAGCGCCACCTTTATGGTGTGTCTGGAAGAGATCATGACTTTCCAGCATTTCTTTCAGGGATTAGGTGTGTTCAACATGCTCCACATGGTAGTCGGAGGCGTACTGGGCTGCGCAGTCTATGCACAAGGACTGGCTTACTACGTCCCGGATAATCTGGCACGTTACGGATCGGCAATCGATCACGTGTCGTTCAGCAGCAATCCGTTCAATCTCGGTCATTACATGGAAGAATTTATCAGTCAGATGATGGAAGTCAGTATCAAACAGATTTATGGATGGGTGGCTTATGCCTGCATCTTCCTGTTTCTGCTGTTGCTACTTTATGATTTCCCGGTCCGCCGTTCTCTGAAGAGCATGCCGAGCTGGAAAGACGTGGCGCGTGAAGTGAAAAACACATTCTGGCGCACCACACATACACCGCCCGGAAAAAAGGAATAACTATTATTACCTTCTCAAAATAACGATCATATATATAAGGAGTACAGATGGGCGGATAGCACCTTGTACTCCTTTATATTATAGCAGAAAATAACCTGCGGCTTATAGCGCTTCCCTTCCGCCATCTGCCGGAAAACAAACTATTTCCGGAACGTTTGTTTGTTCAGAATCAGTCATTTTGCTATAAAATTAATAGAATTTATCATCTAAAGACTACAATGTATAACTTTTATTCCTACATTTGCAGCCAAATGATAACTTATTAATAAAAACACCAATACCATGGCTAAAATAACCAAAGAAGCCGCTTTGCTCTACCATTCACAGGGCAAACCCGGTAAGATCGAGGTAGTTCCTACCAAACCTTACAGTACACAAACCGATTTATCACTTGCATACTCTCCCGGTGTGGCAGAGCCTTGCCTCGAAATAGAGAAAAACCCGCAAGACGCTTATAAATACACGGCAAAAGGCAATCTGGTAGCTGTCATTTCGAACGGTACAGCCGTACTCGGACTGGGTGATATAGGCGCACTGAGCGGCAAACCGGTGATGGAAGGCAAAGGACTGCTTTTCAAAATCTACGCAGGTATCGACGTATTCGACATCGAAGTGGACGAAAAAGACCCTGAGAAATTCATCGCTGCCGTAAAAGCAATCGCCCCTACTTTCGGTGGAATCAATCTGGAAGACATCAAGGCTCCCGAATGTTTTGAAATCGAACGCCGGCTGAAAGAAGAACTCGACATCCCTGTGATGCACGATGACCAGCACGGAACCGCTATCATCTCCAGTGCCGGACTGGTAAATGCCCTGCAAGTAGCCGGAAAGAAAATCGAAGATGTAAAAATCGTTGTTAACGGTGCCGGAGCATCTGCCGTATCTTGTACTAAATTATATGTATCGCTGGGGGCACGTCTCGAAAACATCGTCATGCTGGACAGCAAAGGCGTTATCAGCAAGACACGTACCGACCTCAACGAACAGAAGAGATATTTTGCCACAGACCGCACGGATATCCACACGCTGGAAGAAGCAATCAAAGGCGCAGACGTGTTCCTCGGCCTGTCCAAAGGCAACGTACTGAGCCAGGATATGGTGCGCAGCATGGCTCCGATGCCGATCGTCTTCGCACTGGCAAACCCCGATCCGGAAATTACTTACGAAAAAGCAATGAACGCCCGCCCCGACGTACTGATGGCCACCGGACGTTCCGACTATCCCAACCAGATCAACAACGTGATCGGATTCCCATACATCTTCCGTGGCGCACTCGACACGCACGCGAAAGCAATCAACGAAGAAATGAAAATCGCAGCAGTACACGCCATCGCCAACCTGGCCAAACAGCCTGTACCCGATGTAGTAAACGCAGCATATCATGTGAATAACCTCTCTTTCGGTCCGGAATACTTCATCCCGAAACCGGTAGACCCGCGCCTCATCACCGAAGTTTCCTGTGCCGTAGCGAGAGCAGCCATGGAAAGCGGAGTGGCACGCACGGAAATCAAAGACTGGGACGCTTACTGCGTACACTTGCGCGAACTGATGGGATACGAATCCAAACTGACCCGCCAGCTTTATGACACTGCCCGCCGCAGCCCGCAACGTGTCGTATTTGCCGAAGGTATCCACCCCAACATGCTGAAAGCTGCCGTCGAAGCGAAAGCCGAAGGCATCTGCCACCCTATCTTGTTAGGAAACGACGAAGCAATCGGTAAACTTGCCGAAGAACTCGACCTGAGTCTGGAAGGCATCGAAATCGTCAACCTCCGTCATCCGGACGAATCGGAACGCCGCGAACGCTACTCACGTATCCTTGCGGAAAAACGTGCCCGCGAAGGCTTTACTTACGAAGAAGCCAACGACAAGATGTTCGAACGCAACTACTTCGGTATGATGATGGTAGAAACCGGAGACGCAGACGCATTTATCACCGGACTTTATACAAGATACAGCAATACCATCAAAGTGGCCAAAGAAGTAATCGGCATCCAGCCCGGATTCAACCACTTCGGAACGATGCACATTCTTAACTCCAAGAAAGGTACTTACTTCTTGGCAGATACCTTAATCAATCGTCACCCGGATACGGAAACCCTGATCGACATCGCCAAGCTGGCTGACAAGACGGTACGTTTCTTCAACCATACACCGGTCATCTCGATGCTGTCGTACTCCAACTTCGGCGCCGATACTTCCGGCAGTCCTGTCAAAGTGCACGGAGCAGTAAGCTACATGCAGAAGGAATATCCCGAACTGGCCATCGACGGTGAAATGCAGGTGAACTTTGCCATGAACCGCGAACTCCGCGACGCCAAGTATCCGTTCACCCGCCTGAAAGGTAAAGACGTGAATACGCTGATCTTCCCGAACCTGAGCTCCGCCAATGCCGGATACAAACTGCTACAGGCCATGGACCCCGATACAGAATTTATCGGCCCTATCCAGATGGGATTGAACAAGCCTATTCATTTCACTGACTTTGAAAGCTCAGTCCGCGACATCGTGAACATCACAGCCGTAGCCGTGATTGACGCTATCGTTGACAAGAAGAAAAAGGAAAGCAAATGAGAAGACCGCTATCAAAATCACAAATAGTTTGCGTCAGCCTGCTTTGGCTGGCGCTTTGCTATTTAGTTCTGACAAAAGCCGAACGTATTGACGGTATGACGATAGTAATGCTTGTCATTTCGGCAGCATTAGTCTTTATTCCCGTCTATAAGTCGATAAAAAAGAATAAATAAATATCTTTTTTCCGAGTTTTAATGCAATAAAATATCAAATTTGATGTTTTATTGCATTTTTCTTTATAAAATGTTTGCTAGTTCAATTTTTATCTTTACTTTTGCAACCGCATAAAAGAAATAGATAATCGAAATTTAATCAACCAATAAAAGAAAAAAAGATTATGAATGCAGCAAAGGTATTAGACGATCTGAAAAGAAGGTTCCCCAATGAACCAGAGTATCATCAGGCAGTAGAGGAAGTACTTTCTACTATTGAAGAAGAATACAACAAACACCCGGAATTTGATAAAGTAAACTTAATCGAACGCCTGTGTATTCCTGATAGAGTATTTCAGTTCCGTGTAACTTGGATGGACGACAAAGGTAATATTCAGACCAACATGGGCTACCGTGTTCAGCACAACAACGCTATCGGCCCGTACAAAGGCGGTATCCGTTTCCACGCATCTGTAAACCTTTCAATCCTGAAATTCCTTGCCTTTGAGCAGACATTCAAAAACTCACTGACTACACTGCCGATGGGTGGTGGTAAAGGTGGTTCCGACTTCTCTCCACGTGGTAAGTCAAACGCTGAAGTAATGCGCTTCGTACAGGCATTCATGCTGGAACTGTGGCGTCACATCGGTCCCGAAACTGACGTACCTGCCGGTGACATCGGTGTTGGTGGCCGCGAAGTAGGATTCATGTTCGGTATGTACAAGAAGCTGGCTCACGAATTTACCGGAACATTCACTGGTAAAGGCCGTGAATTCGGTGGTTCACTGATTCGTCCGGAAGCTACCGGCTACGGTAACATCTACTTCCTGATGGAAATGCTGAAAACCAAAGGTACTGACCTGAAAGGTAAAGTATGTCTCGTTTCCGGTTCGGGTAACGTAGCTCAATATACCATCGAAAAAGTGATCGAACTGGGCGGTAAAGTAGTAACTTGCTCCGACTCTGACGGTTACATCTACGATCCGGACGGTATCGACCGCGAAAAACTGGATTATATCATGGAACTGA